>Ga0082335_1002283_pt1 | contig 36475 bp, 40 predicted proteins | sample Subgrocontami58m_FD_72375 | JGI IMG/M metagenome (GOLD analysis project Ga0082335, IMG submission 72375) | Subsurface groundwater microbial communities from S. Glens Falls, New York, USA - GMW37 contaminated, 5.8 m (SPADES assembly) (version 2) ... | reverse complement strand
ACCGCGCCTCCGAGCAGAGGCTGCGCGAGCACGTCATCGGCCGGGGGATGCGCTCGTTGCGCGAAGACGGCATGCGCTGGGTCTCCCAGGGAGTGACGAGCCTGGAAGAAGTCGTGCGCGTGTCACGCGAGTAGAGAACCCACAGGTTCTCGGGATGGCAGCGTTTCGATACCAGGCCCTGGACGCCGACGGCCGCACGGTTTCCGGCGTAATGCAGGCGGACACGCCGCGACAGGCGCGCACGCAGCTGCGCGCACAGGGCCTGCTGCCCTCCACCATCGAGCAGGTGAGCTCGAAGAGCGGCGAGCGCCGGCCATGGGCGCGCGGCATCTCGTCGGCGGAGTTGAGCCTGGTGACGCGCCAGTTGGCGACCCTGCTCGCCTCCGGCCTGACGATGGAGCAGTCGCTTACCGCGCTGGTCGAGGAAGCCTCGGACGCGAAGACGCGGGAGATCCTTTCCGGGGTGAAGGCGGAAATCACCGCCGGACTTTCGCTCGCGGCGGCACTCGGCATGTACGGCGAGAGCTTTCCGGATTTCTACCAGGCGCTGGTGCACGGCGGCGAGGAGTCCGGCGCCCTGCCGACGGTGCTGCAGCACCTCGCCGATTACCTGGATGCGCGCCAGGCGCTGAAGCAGAAGACCGCGCTCGCCCTTCTCTACCCGACGCTGGTCACGGTGGTCGCGATCCTGATCGTGACGGGCCTTCTGGTGTACGTCGTGCCCCAGGTGGTGCAGGTGTTCCAGCAATCGCGGCAGAGCCTGCCGCTTCTGACGCGCGCGCTCATCGGCCTGAGCGACTTCCTGCGCGGTGCATGGCCGTATCTCGCGGCGGCGCTCGTCGCGGCGATTGCCGCGGCGCGCTTCCTGCTGCGCCGCGACGCGCCCAGGCGGCGCTGGCACGCAATGCTGCTGAACCTGCCCTGGCTCGGTCCTCTGATCCGCGGCGTGAACACGTCGCGCTTCGCGAGCACGCTCGCGATCCTGGTCGGCGGCGGCGTTCCTCTGCTCGGGGCGCTCGCCTCCGGCGCGCGCGTCATCACCAACATGGTGATGCGCGAGGCGGTCGAGCAGGCGATCGAGCGCGTGCGCGAAGGCGCAAGCCTCGCGCGGGCGCTCGGCGCCACCCGCAGCTTCCCGCCGCTGCTCGTGCACCTGGTGGCGAGCGGCGAGATGAGCGGCAAGCTGGAGCCGATGCTCGAGCGCGCCGCGCGCCTCGAGACCCAGGCGCTCGAGCGCCGGCTGGCGGTCTTCCTGACCCTGCTCGAGCCGGTGATGATCCTCGTGATGGGCGGTATCGTGCTGCTCATCGTTCTCGCCATCCTGCTCCCGATCATCGAGATCAATCAGCTCGTGCATTGAGGGCACTTTCGAATCCACAACGGCAATTGGAGAATCGCGTCCCATGAAGACGATCGCCATCGAAGAGCACTTCACGACCCCGATGTACAAGCAGAAGGTTTCGGCGAACGAGTTCCGGAATTTCTATCTCACTTCGCGCAGCGAGCAGATCGGACACAACATCGTCGACGAGCTTGCGGACCTGGGCAGCAGGCGGCTCGCCCACATGGACGCTGCCGGCGTGGACGTGCAGGTGCTGTCCTTCGGCTCGCCCGGGCCGCAGGGTTTCGCGGCGGACGTTGCGATCCCGATGGCGAAGGACGCGAACGACCTGCTGCACGAGGCGGTGAAGGCCCACCCGGACCGCTTCGCCGGATTCGCCGCGTTGCCCACCGCCGACCCCAAGGCCGCCGCGGACGAGCTCGAGCGCACGGTGAGCAAGCTCGGCTTCAAGGGCACCATGATCCACGGGCACACGCAGGGAAGCTTTCTCGACGAGCGAAAGTACTGGGTCATCTTCGAGCGTGCCGAGGCGCTCGGCGTGCCGATCTACCTGCACCCCACCCTCGCCCACCCGAAGGCCATGGCCTCCTACTTCGACGGCTACGAGGAGCTTGCCCGCGCGGGCTGGGGGTTCGCGATCGACACCAGTTGCCATTTCCTGAGGATCGTCTTCGCCGGCGTGTTTGATGCCTTTCCGAACCTCAAGATCATTCTCGGACACCTGGGCGAAGGGCTGCCTTTCGCCATGCACAGGCTCAACGATCACACCTACAGGGCGGCGGCGCGCCGCGGTCTGAAGAAGACTCCGCTGCAGTATCTCAAGGACAACATGCTCGTCACGACCAGCGGCAACTGGTACGAGCCGGCGTTCCTCTGCACGCTGCTCGCGCTGGGCGCGGACAACATCCTGTTCGCGGTCGACTGGCCCTACGAGCCGAACACGGCGGGCATCGAATTCCTGAAGAAGCTCTCGATCAGCGACCTCGACAGGGAAAAGATTGCCCACCTGAACGCCGAGCGCGTGCTGCGCATGTAGCCGGGCCGCGAGTCCCCGTGGCGCCTGGCGCTAGTTCCTAGCGCCCGCGCGCCTGAGAATCTGGACGACCTCCCTGCGGTCGCCCTTGAGCGCGAGCGAGAGGGCGGTCGCGTCGGCGTCGTTTCGAAGCGCCGGGTCGGCCGCATGGGCCAGCAGGAGCTCCACCGTGTCGGCGTGACCCTCCAGCGCCGCCATCATGAGCGGGGTGGCCTTGTTCGGCGCACGCGCGTTGACGTCCGCGCCCTGCTCGACCAGGTAGCGGCACACCTCGGTCCAGCCTCCCCAGGCGCAATAGTGCAGCGCCGTCCAGCCGGATTGATTGACTTCCGCACCCCGTGAGCGGAGCAGGCGTACGACCTCCAGATGGCCCTTGAGCGCCGCCAGCATGATCGCGGTGTCCCCGACCGCGTTCCGCGCGCCCAGATTCGCGTGCTGCTCGGCCAGGAACGTCGTCGCCTCCACGTGGCCCTCGCGCGCGGCGATGATGAGCAGGGTGTTGCCGCCCGGGTCCGAAGTATCGACCGCCATGCCGCGCGACAACAGGCTGCGCAGGGTCGGCACGTCGTTTTCAAGCGCCGCCCGGAGGATCTCCTCGAACGGAGTCAGCGCGATTCCGCTCCGGGGAGCGAAACAGGATAATATTACGCTTATTATCAATAAGTAACGTGACATAATTAAAGTCACTTATTAGATTTGACCGCGCGCCGGAACAGCACAAAGAAGTTCCGGGTCGTCGCCTCTGCAACCTCCTCCAGCGTCGTACCCCGCAGCCGCGCCACTTCCTCGGCGACGCAACGCACCAGCCCGGGATGATTCGTCCGGCCCCGGAAAGGCACCGGCGCAAGATAGGGCGAATCGGTTTCCACGAGCAGGCGATCGAGCGGGACGCGAATCGCGACGGCCTTGAGCGCGAGCGCATTCTTGAACGTGACGATGCCGGAGAACGAGATATGGAAGCCCAATGCCATGGCAGCCTCGGCGATTTCCTGGGTTTCGGTGAAGCAGTGCATGACGCCGCCGACCGCCTCGGCGCCCTCCTCCCGCATGATCGCGAGCGTGTCGCTGGCGGCATCGCGCGTATGGATGATGAGGGGCAGGCCGGCTTCGCGGGCCGCCCTGATGTGGACGCGAAAGCGCTCGCGCTGCCATTCGGTATCGCCGGTCTGCCGGTAGTAGTCGAGGCCGGTCTCGCCTATCGCGACGACCTTGGGATGCGCCGCCCGATCAACGAGGTCGGCGATCGCGACCGGATCGGCGCTCTCGTGGTCCGGATGCACGCCGACCGACGCGAAGAAATTATCGTAACGTTCCGCCAGGCCGAGCACCCTCGGCCATTCGGGCAGGCTGACGCTCACGCACAACGCATGGCTCACGCCGTTGGCGGCCATGTCGGCCCGAACCCGTTCAATCTGGCCCTCGAATTCGGGAAAGTCGAGGTGGCAATGGGAATCGACGAGCATGACTCAATGGTCCGTCCCGAGCAGCATTCCCTGGTAGTCGATCAGGAGCCCTTCGAGGAAAAGGCGCGCGTTGAGCGGGTGCGCAGCGAGTCCCCTCGCCTGCGCAAGCCGGCGCAGCAGCCGCGCCGCCTGCGCCGGCCTGCAGCGCTCCGATACTGCCCTCACGCCCGCCTCGTCGGACACGTGGTAGCGGATCGTCCCGGTGAGCCTGAAGCTCATGAGGTCGTAGACCCAGCGCTGCAGCCACCCGACCGCCTCGCCGGGCTCGACGGCAAGACATGACTCGACCGCGGCAACCGGGTCGAACGCGGCGTCCTTCAGCTGCCCGATCAGGCGCAGCCGCGCGGGTTCGCTCTCCGCCAGCCGCAGCGCGGTGAGAGGCGCGCCGCCCGCGAGCGCAAGCAAGGACTCCGGGTCTTCCATGCCCTGCTCTTTCAGCCAACGGGCGGCCTGCTCGCGCGAAGGCACCGCGGCGACGATGTTCTGGCAACGGCTTCGTATCGTCGGCAGCAGCCGGTAGGCGAAACTGGTCACGAGCAGGAATACGGTCTCGGGGGGCGGCTCCTCGAGGCTCTTCAGCAAGGCGTTCTGCGTCGGAAAGTTCATGGTGTCGGCCGGATGCATCAGGATCACGCGGCGTCCCGCCCGATGCGTGCCGACCGCGAGGAAACGCTGCAATTCCCTTACCTGCTCGATGCGGATCTGGTCGCTCTTCTTGCGCGAACCGGAGGACTCCGTTTCCTCGTCCTCGATCATGCTCTCGGGCTGGATCAGTCGGAAATCCGGGTGATTGCCCTGCCCGAACCAGACGCACGCCGGGCAGCTCCCGCAGAAACCGTCGTCCGAGGGCGGCTGCTCGCACAGCAACGCCTGGGCGAACGCCATCGCCAGCTCGAGTTGGCCCATCCCCTCCCGCCCGTGCACAAGCAGGGCGTGCGGCATCCGCGAGCGCGTTCTGGCGAGCTCGGAAAGCTGTGCAGAATGCCAGCTAAGTACCATTTACTAACAGTACCTTACAAATACTTCTTCTAGTGTTTCTTTAACTAACTCGAGGGGCTGGCTGGCATCGATCACCCGGATTCTCTGCGGCGCTCCGGCCGCCCGCTCCAGGTAGGCCCCGCGAACGCGCTCGAAAAACCCGTTGTCCTCCCGCTCAAAGCGGTCCAGTGCGGCCTGCGAACCCGCGATCCGCTGCCTGGCCGTTTCGACCGGAAGATCGAAATACAGCGTCAGATCGGGCTGGAGATCGCCCTGGACCCAGCGTTCCAGCGCGGCGATCCGATCTTTCGACAGCCCGCGCCCGCCTCCCTGGTACGCGAAGGTGGCATCGGTAAAGCGGTCGGAGAGGACCCACCGGCCGGCTTCCAGTGCGGGCAGGATCACCCGCGCCAGGTGCTCCCGGCGCGCCGCGAACATCAACAGGGTTTCCGTCTCCAGGTGCATCGGCTCGGAGAGCAGCAGTTCCCTCAGCCGCTCGCCCAATGGCGTGCCGCCGGGCTCCCGTGTGACCAGCACGTCCAGACCGCGCGCTCGAAGGCGCTCGGCGATCCAGCCCAGGTGCGTGCTCTTGCCCGCGCCGTCGACCCCTTCCAGGGTGATGAATCGGCCGCGCGCCGCCGGCCTCGGGCTCATCGTCCGCCCTTCTGGTACTTCGAGACCGCCCGGCTGTGCTCGTCGAGCGAGCGCGAGAATACGCTGGTGCCATCGCCGCGCGCGACGAAGTACATGGCGTCCGTCTTGGCGGGATTGACCGCGGCCAGCAGCGACGCCTGTCCGGGAAGCGCGATCGGATGCGGCGGAAGGCCGGTCCTCGTATAGGTATTGAACGGCGTGTCAGTCACCAGGTCACGCTTGCGCAGGTTGCCGTCGAAAGTCTCACCGATGCCGTAGATGACCGCGGGATCGGTCTGCAGCTTCATTCCCGCGCGCAGTCTGTTGACGAACACGCCCGCGATCAGTTGCCGCTCCGATGCCTGCCCGGTTTCCTTTTCCACGATCGACGCGAGAATCAGGGCCTCGTAGGGGCCGGCGAGCGGCGAGTCGGGTGCCCGCTGCTGCCAGGCGGATTGTAACCGCTTCTGCATGGCGTGATAGGCGCGTTCCAGGATGTTCAGATCGCTTTCCCCCTTCCCGAACAGGTAGGTGTCCGGGAAGAACTGGCCCTCCGGAAACGCGACATCGGCTCCGAGCCGCCGCATCAGCTCGGCATCCGACAATGGGGTGCTGTCGTGACGCACGAAGGCGTGGGCGTCGAGCGCCGCGCGCACCTGGCGGAATGTCCAACCCTCGATGAAAACGACCTCGGACTGCGCGAAGTCGCCCTGGGTGATCTTCTGCATCAACTGCCAGGGCGTCACCCCGGCGGTCACCTCGTAGCTCCCGGCCTTGATCTTGGTTTCGCTGGACAACAGCCTTCCCAGCAGGTTGAACTTCCAGGCCGGCATGGCGATTCCCGCCTCGACGATTTGCCGCGTGGCGACGCGAAGGCCGCTTCCCCGCCTGATCGAGAAATCGGTCGGCGAAGTGCCGAGCCCGACCGGCGTCACGACGAACCAGGCGATCCACGCGGCAAATGCGAGCAGCGCGGCAAAAGCCAGGGCGGCGAGTCGTAGCAGTGCGTGTCGCATCGGCGGCGGCGAGTTCCCGCTGGGGAGAGATAGCTGAGACGATATAATAACTTGCTGGTTCACGAACGAAGTAACGGACGGTAGCGATGAATACAGTTTGGCAAGGATGGCTGGAATCCCTCGGGGCGCACGTGGAAGACGGCGTCGTGCAGAATTTCGGCGACCCGCGAGGCGAGCTCGAGGCGGCGCGCAGCGCGAGCGTGCTCGCAGACCTGTCGCACCTCGGGATCCTCGATTTCACCGGCGAGGATGCCGAATCCTTCCTGCAGGGCCAGCTCTCCTGCGATGTTGGCGCCATTGGACCGGAGGCGAGCAGCCACGGCAGCTACTGCACACCCAAGGGAAGGATGCTGGCCGACTTCCTGCTCTGGCGTGCGGCGAGCGGCTTCCGCATGGCGCTGTCGCGCAGCCTCGTCGCGCCGATCCAGAAGCGTCTGCGCATGTACGTGCTGCGCTCGAAGGTCCAGATCGCCGATGCGTCGGACACGGTCGTGCTGCTCGGCGTATCGGGTGAAGGTGCCTCCGCGGGGCTCGGTTCCCTCGCGGCCGATGTACCGCAGCGTGCAGGTGCGGCACTCTCGCTCGGTGAAGGCGAAACCCTCGTCGCGCTGGGCGGTGTGCGCTATCTCCTCGCGGTGCCCGTCGAGCGCGCGCGCGGGCTGTGGTCGGATCTGGCCGCCCACCTGCGCCCGGTGGGAACGCCCTGCTGGGAATGGCTGGACATACGCAACGGCGTGCCGCTCGTGACCGCGCGGACGCAGGAGCAGTTCGTGCCGCAGATGACCAACCTCGAGCTGATCGGCGGGGTCAACTTCAACAAGGGGTGCTATCCCGGCCAGGAAGTCGTGGCCCGCACCCAGTATCTCGGCAAAGTGAAACGCCGCATGTTCCTCGCGCACCTGGAATCCGATGCACGGCCGATGCCGGGCGACGAAATCTTCAGCGACGACATCCCCGGACAGGCGAGCGGCATGGTGGTGAGCGCACAGCCGGCGCCCGGAGGCGGATACGACCTGCTGGCGGTGGTGCAGTTGTCGAGCCGCGAATCTTCGACCGCGCACCTGCGCTCCGCGGACGGCCCGTTGCTGAGCTTTCTCGAGCTTCCCTACGCGGTCGCATGACCCCGGGCTATTACGTCTATTACCGGATCGCCCCCGAGCGCGCCGACGAAGCGAGGCAGGTCGTCGCGGCGATTCAGGACGATGTCTTCAGGCAGGCGGGCGTCGCAGGCCGGCTGCTGCGCCGCAGGGACGATCCCGAGACCTGGATGGAAATCTACGAGGGCGTGGCGCACGAAAAGGCTTTCGAGGATTCGCTCGCGTCCGCAGTCGAGTGTCACGCGTTTGGGCGCCTCCTCGCTGCCGGGTCTCGCAGGATCACCGAGATATTCGTGCCGTTCTGAGCGATGTGCCTGATCCTTTTCGCCTGGCGCGCCCATCCCGAACACGCGCTCGTCGTCGCGGCGAACCGCGATGAATTCTTCGACCGGCCCGCGAGTCCCGCTGCCTATTGGCCGGACCGGCCCCAAGTGCTTGCCGGGCGCGACCTCACCGCCAATGGAACCTGGCTCGGCGTAACGCGAAGCGGGCGCTTCGCCGCCATCACGAACTACCGCAACCCCGCGGAGCGGAATCCGGCGGCGCCTTCCCGGGGAAGGCTGGTCGTGGATTTTCTCGCCGCCGCGCAGAGTCCCATCGAATACTTCGGCGGCGTCGCGTCGCAGGCCCACGAGTACAACGGTTTTTCGATGCTCGCCGCGGACGGCCGGTCGCTCGCCTTCTATTCCAATCGGGAAGACGGCGTTCGCGATGTGCCCCCCGGTGTCCACGGGCTCTCCAACCATCTGCTGAACACGCCCTGGCCGAAAGTCGAGAAGGGCAGAGAGAGGCTGGGCGCGCTGCTCGAGCGCCGGTTCGACCCGGAGGCCTGTCTTCAACTGCTCGATGACTCCGAGCCCGCGCACGACCGGCACCTGCCGGACACCGGCGTGGGCATGGAATGGGAGCGCAGGCTCTCCTCCATCCGGATCGTCGGCGGGCATTACGGGACGCGGTGCTCGAGCGTGTTGCGCATCGGAACCGACGGAGCAGTCGAATTCTGGGAGAGGACCTACGCGCCCGACGGCGGCGCTTCCGGAACGGTCCACTACGCGTTCAAGCTCCCGGTGGCGGCGGCAGCGTGAGCGTCATTTCGACGTGCGGGATTCCGGCCTCGACGAATTCCGCGCCATCGGCAGCGAATCCGAAGCGCCGGTAGAAGCCGGCCGCGTGGGTCTGCGCGTTCAGCCTGACCGACGGCATTCGCCTCGCCTTGGCGCGCTCGAGCAGCGCATCGAGCAGGGCCGATCCCACGCCCCTGCCGCGCCACCGTGCGAGAACCGCCATGCGCCCGATGTGGCCGTCGGGCAGCAGGCGCGCCGTGCCGATGGCGCCGCCCTCTTCGTCGATGGCCACTGCGTGCTCCGAGCGCACGTCCCAGTCGTCCCACTCCAGCTCGCGCGGCACGCCCTGCTCTTCGACGAACACGCGCTCGCGCACCGGGCGCGCGAGAGGCAGCGCGTCGGACCACGACAGGAGTCGGACGTCGAATCGCGTGTTCACGGGTGGGCGACCCATCGGGTCTTATAATACGCAGAGTCTGGAAAGAGGACCAATGCGCAGTCTCTGGGACGAAGGCGAGGCGGGACAGTACAAGGGCGAGCTGGGATTGCGCGTCTACACGTCGCGGCTGCTCGGCCGCGACAAGTCGCTCGTGCTGCACGGCGGTGGCAACACCTCGGTCAAGATCCGCGAAGCGAACCTGTTCGGCGAGCAGGAGGACATCCTCTACGTCAAGGGCAGCGGCTGGGACCTGGAGACGATCGAGCCGCAGGGGTTCTCGCCGGTGCGCCTCGCGCACGTGCAGCGCCTGGGCGGCCTCCCCGCCCTCTCGGATCCCGAGATGGTCAACCAGCTCGCCACGCACATGCTGCGCGCCTCGGCGCCCGCGCCCTCGGTCGAAACCATCCTGCACGGCTGCCTCCCCTACAGGTATGTCGACCACACGCATGCCGACGCCGTCGTGGCGATCACCGATACGCGCGATGGCGAGGCGCGGATCCGCGAGGTCTACGGGGACCTGTGCGTGGTCGTCCCCTACCTGATGCCGGGCTTCGACCTCGCGAAATACTGCGCCCGGGCGTTCGGCGAGCGCAGGACCGAACGCACCGTCGGCATGGTGCTGCTGAACCACGGCATCTTCTCGTTCGGCGACACGGCGCGCGAATCCTACGAGCGCATGATCGAGCTGGTGTCGCTCGCCGAGGCGTATCTGGAGAAGCAGAACGCCTGGACGATCGCCCTGCCTTCTTCAAGTCCCGATCCCGTGGAGCCGCTCGAACAAGCGCAGCTGCGCAAAAGGATTTCCGAATCGGCCGGCACGGCGATGATTCTCGAGACCTGCACGAACGCGCGCACGCTGGGCTTCGCACGCCACCCGCAGGCCGCCCGGATGTCGCAGCAGGGGCCCGCGACGCCCGACCACGTGATTCGCACCAAGCGCGTGCCGCTGCTTGGCACGGACGTCGCGGGCTATGCGGCGGAATACCGCGCCTATTTCGAACGCCATGCGGCGGGTTCCGGGGAACCCAAGTCCATGCTCGATCCCGCGCCGCGCGTGCTGCTCGATCCGGCATTCGGCCTGGCGGTTGCCGGCACGACGGCGAAGGACGCGTCGATCGTCGAGGAGATCTACGCACACACGATCGAAGTCATCCTGCGCGCCCAGGCGCTGGGCGGCTACCATGCCCTCCCCGCGCAGGACATTTTCGACGTCGAGTACTGGGACCTCGAGCAGGCCAAGCTGAAAAAGGGCGGCAAGCCGCCGGTATTCGCAGGCGAGGTGGCGCTGGTGACCGGCGCGGCGTCGGGCATTGGCAAGGCGGTGGTCGCGTCGCTGCTCGCGCGCGGCGCGGCGGTCGTCGGTCTCGACGTGAGCCCGGCGGTGAACACCCTGCATGCGCGCCCGGATTTCCTCGGCCTGCGCTGCGACGTGACCGACGAACAGGCGGTGCTCGGGGCGCTGCGCGATTCGGTCCTTCGCTTCGGCGGCCTGGACATGCTGGTACTCAACGCCGGCATCTTTTCCGCCGGCCGGAAGATCGCCGAGATCGAAACGCAGGAATGGCGCAGGGTGATGGACGTGAACCTCGATTCCAACCTCTTCCTGATGCACGCCTGCCACCCCTACCTGAAGCTCGCGCCGAAGGGCGGGCGAGTCGTCGTGATCGGCTCGAAGAACGTCCCCGCGCCGGGGCCCGGCGCGGCGGCCTACTCGGCCTCGAAGGCCGCGCTCAACCAGCTCGCGCGCGTGGCGGCGCTCGAATGGGGCGCGGACGCGATCCGCGTCAACACGCTGCATCCGGACGCCGTATTCGATACCGGCCTCTGGACCGAGGAGGTGCTCGCGCAGCGGGCCAAGCACTACGGCATGAGCGTCGAGCAGTACAAGACGAAGAACGTGCTGCGCACCGAGATCACCAGCCGCGACGTCGCGGAACTCGCGGCGGAGATGTGCGGCCCGCTGTTCGCGAAGACGACCGGCGCGCAACTGCCGGTGGACGGCGGCAATGAGCGCGTCATCTGAGCCCGCGCCTTTCCTGACGCTGCGCTGGCTCGGCGACGCGCTCGAGCTGATCGACCAGCGCAAGCTGCCATCGCGGGTCGAATACGTGCGCTGCGCCGACGCCGCGCAGGTCGCCGCGGCCATCCGCGACATGGTGGTGCGCGGCGCGCCGGCCATCGGCTGCGCGGCGGCGTTCGGCGTGGCGCTGGAAGCGCGCGCCGCAGCAGCGTCCCCCATGGAGAACGTTGAGCGCCGCGTCGACTCGGCGTCCGATGTTCTGGCGCGCAGCCGCCCGACGGCGGTCAACCTTTTCTGGGCACTGGAGCGGATGAGGAAGGCATGCGTCGGCGCATCCGCGCTGCCGCGCGAGCGACTCGTCGCGGCGCTCGCCGAAGAAGCCGTGCGCATCTACACCGAGGACCTCGAAGCCAACCTCGCAATCGGGCGGGCCGGGGCGGCGCTCGTGCCCGACGGCGCGCGCATCATGACCCACTGCAACGCAGGCGCGCTGGCGACCGCTGGCCACGGAACGGCGCTGGGCGTCGTCCGCAGCGCGCGCGACCAGGGCAAGCGCATCTCGGTCATCGCCAACGAGACCCGGCCGTTCCTGCAGGGCGCGCGCTTGACCGCATGGGAGCTGGTTCAGGAGCGCATTCCCGTCACGCTCATCACCGACAGCATGGCCGGGCACCTGATGCAGCAGGGCAAGGTCGACCTCGTCATCGTCGGCGCCGATCGCATCGCCGCGAACGGCGACGTCGCCAACAAGATCGGCACCTACACGCTCGCGGTGCTCGCTTCCCGGCACGGAATTCCGTTCTACGTCGCGGCGCCTCTGTCGACCATCGACCTCGGCATGCGCGACGGCTCGGCCATTCCGATCGAGGAAAGGAAAGCGGACGAGGTCACCGGCTACGACGGCATCCGCTGGGCTGCCGAGGGTGTGGACGTGTGCAATCCCGCATTCGACGTGACGCCGGCGGAGCTCGTCACGGCGCTCATCACCGAGCGCGGCGTGGCGCGTGCGCCTTTCGCGGCGACGATCCGCGGCCTCGTCGGGGGCTGATCGCGCTCGAGCGGTTCAGACGTCGCGAATCTCGACGGGTGTGCCCGCGGCCACGAGGTCGAACAGTTCGATCATGTCCGCGTTGCGCATGCGGATGCAGCCGATCGAGCCGGGCGTCCCCATGGCGACGTCGTCGGGACTGCCGTGAATGTAGATGTAGCGGCGCATGGTGTCGACTTCGCCCAGCCGGTTGAATCCGGGTTCGCAGCCCGAGAGCCACAATATCCGCGTCAGGATCCAGTCCCGCCCGGGAAACCGCTCCCGCAGCTCAGGCGTATAGGTTTCCCCCGTGGGACGACGGCCGACGAAGACCGTGTTGACGGGCTGGCCCGTCCCGATCTTGGCGCGCACGATGTGCCGCCCGCGCGGCGTGCAGTAACTGCCCTGCCGCTCGCCCGCGCCGCTGCGCGCGGTCGACACCGAGTAGAGCCGCAGCTCCCTCCCCTCGTCGTCGAAGAGGATCAGGCGCTGGTCGCCGATCGAAATCTCAATCCTCGGCATCGCCTTGCTCTTCAGGTGCGCCGCGGCGCGCGGCAAAGAAGGCCGACAGCATGCCGCCGCATTCCTCCGCGAGCACGCCCGCGGCCACTTCGGCGTGGTGGTTCAGGCGCCGCTCGGAGAACAGGTCCACCACGCTGCCGCAGGCGCCCGTCTTGGGGTCGGCCGCGCCGTAGACCACCCGCGCGATCCGCGCATGCATGATGGCGCCGGCGCACATGGCGCATGGTTCCAGCGTGACGTAGAGCGTGCAGCCGGCGAGACGGTAGTTTCCGAGTGCGGCGGCGGCTTCGCGCAGGGCGCGGATTTCCGCGTGTGCGGTCGGGTCGGACGTGGAGATGGGCGAGTTATAGCCGCGTCCGAGAATCGCTCCCTCGCCGTCCACCACCAGCGCGCCGACCGGCACCTCGCCGCGCGCGGCCGCCTGCCCGGCCAGCGAAAGGGCTTCGCGCATCATGGCGGCGTCGAGGCCGGCGCCGGGTACTTCCGCCGTCTTCATGTTCTCCAAACTCTCGTCGATACCGCGTGCGCCAACGATCGTCGCCCTCGCAATGCCTGCGTCTATTCTCCCACGCCGGGTACTTGCGTGCGCTGCCGTACAGACCGTGCGAGGCGCAAGGATCACGATGGCCGAGGAATGAACGAGCGCCGCTTTTCGCAGCGCGCTAACCACAGCGGGAGATCGGGATGAACCGAGAACGATTCGCTGGCATCTGCCAGCAGCTTGCCGGAAGGGTCAACGAAACCTGGGGTGAGTTGACCGGCGAGCCGCTGCGTGCGGCCGCCGGAAGACGCGCCCAGACCATCGGAAGGGCGCGGCAACGCAGCGGGCTCGCGAAGGAGGAATCCGCGCGTCAGATGCAGGATTTCCTGACGCGCAACCGCGATTGGTACTTCTAAGAGGAGCGTGATCATGCGCAGCAAAATCGTACTTGGATTGTTCGCGTTGGCTGCTTTCCTTTCGCTGCCGTTTCTTGCGGGCCAGGCCCTTGCCCAGCCCTACGCAGCCTCGGCGGCGGCGCCGAGAATCGACGGCTTCGACGTCGAACCGGTGGCGAATCCCGCCCCGGGGAACGAGCTCGCGTTTACGCTCTACGGCAGTCCCGGCGCGGCCGCGGCAGTCCAGATCGACGGCGCAACAGGAGGCTTGGTATTGGTGGAGACCGAGGCCGGCGTCTACGAGGGCACGTACACCATCCGAAAGCGGGACAAGATCACGGTCTCGAGCGCGGCCACCGCCAATTTGCGCCTGGGCAACCGGGTGGCCAGCGCCATCCTCGATGAGCCGCTGGTCGGCAGAGCCTCCGCCAGAAGGCCGGCCCCGGCGGCGCGCTCGGCCGCGGCGCTGAAGATCGACCGCTTCGACGTGGATCCGCCCGCGCGCCTCGCGACGGGAGAAGAGCTGATCCTGACCCTGTCCGGCAGTCCGGGCGGAACGGCAAGCGCGAGGATCGTGGGCGTCAAGGGCAAGCTGGTGCTGAACGAAATCAGGTCCGGCGTATACGAAGGCATCTACACGATCAAGAATCGCGACCGGGTTGCCGCCGATTCGGTCGTGACGGGAAATCTGCGTGTCGGCGATCAGGAAACCAGCGCGGTGCTCGGCCGGTCGCTGCTGGCCAGTTCGGGTTACCAGCCGAGCTCCCGCCAGGCGGCCCGCCTGTGCGTCAATTGCGGCGTGGTCGAAGCGATCAACGCGGTTGAAGTCAAGGGCGAGGGAAGCTATCTCGGCATGATCGCCGGCGGCGTGGCCGGGGCCTTGCTCGGCAGTCAGGTCGGCGGCGGCAGGGGCACCACGGTGGCCGAGGTGGCAGGGGCCGCTGGTGGCGCCTACGCCGGCCACGAAATCGAAAGGAAGATGAAGGCGACCAAGCACTACGAAGTGGTCGTGCGTCTCGAGAATGGCGGCACCCGGACGGTTTCCTATGCGACCCAGCCGGGCTTTGCGGTCGGCGCCAGGGTCAGGCTGGAAAACGACACCCTGACGGTCGTTCAGTAGCTGCGGGAGGGGGGAAACAGCTTCCCCCTCCCCTGTGCCAGGACAATGCGGCGATTGCCGGCGCCGCCGGCAGCGATGTTTCCACAACAAGGTAACCCCAAATGAATGCTTTTTCAGATCTGACCCGTCCGAATGTGATCCTGACCGTGATCTTCTCGGGCGCAGCGGCGATGCTCGTAGCCGGCTGCGACAGCCGCCAGGCCGACACCGGTGCAACGGCCCCCGCTACCACCAGCATCGGCACGGGAATCGACGACGGCATCGTCACGGCGAAGGTCAAGTCCGCGCTGCTCGCCGACCCGGATGTCAGGAGCTTCGAGCTCAAGGTCGAGACCCGCAATGGCGAAGTCATGTTGAGCGGGTTTGTCGGCAACCAGGCCCAGGTGGACCGCGCCATCCTGGTCGCGCGCGGCGTGGAGGGCGTGAAGGTCGTTACCGACGGAGTTACCCTGAAGGAAGGCGTCGCGAGCGTGGGCAATACGGTCGATGACGCGATCATCACCACCAAGGTCAAGTCCGCCCTGCTTGCCGATCCGAACATCAAGAGCTTCGATATCGCCGTCGTGACGCGCAAGGGCGAGGCGCAACTTAGCGGGTTTGTCGACAATCAGACCCAGATCGATCACGCAACCGACCTCGCGCGTGCCGTGGAAGGCGTCAATACTGTCGCCAACGAAATGAGCGTCAAGAAATAGTCCCTGTGCGCCGATCCGCCAGACTGAAGAAAGGCCGCCAATGCTCTACACCATCGCCGTCGTTCTGATCGTCCTGTGGCTCCTCGGGCTGGTCACTTCAACCACCATGGGGGGATTCATCCACGTTCTCGTCGTGATTGCCATCGTCGTGGTTCTGGTGAGGATCATCAGCGGACGCAAGGCCCTTTGACAAGGCCGGCGACGCTGCAGGGAGGATGCGGGCATCCTTGACCGGCTTGTGTGCCCCAGCGCACAGACACCGGCCGGGAAGACCGCGATCATGCGCACTCGCCTCGGGAGAGCCGGGGTGTTCCTTCGACCGTGGAGCTTGCAAGCCGCCCGGCCGACAAGCGCGGTTCCCCTCCGGAACCGTTGGACGCATTTCAGGGAAATCGGCCATGCCCGAAGCAGAAGACGGTCTTGCTCTTGCCGACGACGCCGGCAAGCAGGAACGCAGCACGGAAGTACGCCGCCAGAGGGCACTGCTCAAAGCGGGGGCCTTGCAGAACGCGATCCTCACCAGCCCCAATTTCTCGATCATCGCCACCGACGAGAAAGGCATCATTCAATTGTTCAACGTCGGCGCCGAGCGCATGCTGGGCTACTCGGCCGCCGAAGTCGTCAACAGGATCAGCCCAAGCGATATTCATGATCCGCAGGAGGTGATGGAGCGCGCCCAGGCTCTGAGCCTCGAGCTCGCGACCCCCATTGCGCCGGGCTTCGAGGCACTGGCTTTCAAGGCTTCGCGCGGGATCGAGGACATCTATGAATTGAGCTATATCCGCAAGGATGGCAGCCGCTTTCCGGCCGTCGTGTCGATCACGGCGCTGCGCGAGGACTACGGCGACATCATCGGGTACCTGCTGATCGGCACCGACAATTCCGTGCGCAAGCGCGTCGAATCGGAGCTGAACCAGGCCATGGCCGCCGCGGAGAAGGCCAACCGCGCGAAAACGGACTTTCTCTCCGCCATGAGCCATGAACTGCGCACGCCGCTCAATGCGATCCTCGGTTTCGCTCAGCTCATCGATTCCGGCACTCCGCTGCCGACGCCCTCGCAGAAGCGCAACCTCGACCAGATTCTCAAGGCAGGCTGGTACCTGCTCGAGCTGATCAACGAAATCCTCGACCTCGCGCTGATCGAGTCGGGCAAGGTGACGCTGTCGCGGGAGCCGGTGTCGCTGGTCGAAGTCATGCTCGAGTGCCGGGCCATGATCGAGCCGCAGGCGCAGAAGCGGGGCATCGGAATGACATTCCCGCGATTCGAGATTCCCTACTTCGTCAAGGCCGATCGGACCCGGGTGAAGCAGGTGCTGATCAACCTGCTCTTCAACGCCATCAAGTACAACAGGCCGGGTGGCGCGGTAGCCGTCGAGTGCACGCCGAGCCCCCCGGATTCGATTCGCATCAGCGTGCGGGACACCGGCGCGGGACTGGCTCCGGAACAGCTTGCGCAGCTCTTCCAGCCGTTCAATCGGCTCGGAAAGGAATCCAGCGCGGAGGAAGGCACTGGCATCGGCCTGGTGGTGACCAAGCGGCTGGTCGAGCTGATGGGTGGCGTCATTGGCGTGGACAGCGCCATCGGGGTGGGAAGCGTGTTCTGGATCGAATTGAGTCTGACGACCGCACCGCAGCTCGCGGTTCGGGAAGCCGAGCGTGCGGCGCTGGTGGGATCGGAGGTGCCGGCTGGATCGCTGCTGCGCACCCTGCTCTATGTGGAAGACAATCCGGCCAATCTGGAGCTGGTCGAGCAACTCATTGCGCGCCGCCCCGACCTGCGCCTGCTGAGTGCGGCGGACGGCAATCTCGCCGTCGAGTTTGCACGCGCCTATCTGCCGGAGGTGATACTGATGGACATCAACCTGCCCGGAATCAGCGGCATCGATGCCATGAAGATCCTGCGTGCGGACCCGACGACGGCGCATATCCCGATCATCGCGCTCAGCGCCAACGCCGTGCCCCGCGATATCGAGAGGGCCCTCGAGGCCGGATTCTTCAACTATCTCACCAAGCCCATCAAGGTCAACCAGTTCATGGATGCGCTGGATGTGGCGCTGCAATTCTCGCGAACGGCCGCAGCGACGCCGGCGGGCCGCGCGGCCGGAGAGGTACAAGCATGAGGGTTGCCGAGTCCGATATTCTCAACGCCAGTATCCTGATCGTCGATGATCAGGAAGCCAATGTCAGTCTGCTCGAGCAAACGCTGGGCGAAGCCGGCTACGCCCGCGTCGCCTCGACCATGAATCCGACCGAGGTCTGCGCGCTGCATCGCAAGAACCGCTACGACCTGATCCTGCTCGACCTGCAGATGCCCGGCATGGATGGCTTCCAGGTGATGGAAGGCCTCAAGACGAACGATTCGGACAGCTATCTCCCGGTCCTCGTGATCACCGCCCAGCCAGGCCACAAGCTGCGTGCATTGCAGGCCGGCGCAAAGGATTTCATCAGCAAGCCGTTCGACCTGGTCGAAGTCAAGACGCGCATCCGCAACATGCTGGAAGTGCGGCTGCTGTACAAGAAACTCGAGAATTACGGCAAGGAGCTGGAACAGACGGTGCAGGAACGGACCGCCGAACTGCGCGAAAGCGAAGCCCGCTATCGCAGCCTGACCGAACTGGCCTCCGATTGGTACTGGGAGCAGGACGAGAACGGGAACTTCACCCGGGTTTCGGGCCCGGTATTGGAGATGCTCGGGATCCGGGTCGACGCCCTGGCGGGAGACGCCAGTGGTGTTCAGGTGGCAGGCTGGAACGAGGCCGAGCGCAAGATACTGCAGGAGACCATTGCAACCCGGCAGCCATTCCTGGATTTCGTCTTCAGCCGCGTCAATGCCGATGGCTCGCAACAAAAGTATCAGGTGAGCGGGGAGCCGATGTTCAACCAGGCCTGCCGCTTCATCGGTTACCGCGGGATCGGCGTGGAACTCACCGCGAAGAAATAGAACCGCCAGATCCCGGCGGACAGCGATGTCACCACCCCAGAGTCCGAGTCTCAATCATCTTATCGCCGCCCTGCCTGCGGATGAATTTGAACGCCTGGCTCCGCATCTGGAACCGGCCGAAATGCTGCTCGGCGACGTGCTCTACGAACCCGGCGGTCAGATGCAGCACGCCTATTTCCCCACCACCGCCATCGTGTCGCTGCACTACGTCACGGAGTCCGGCGCATCCGCCGAAACCGCGGGGGTGGGCAATGAAGGCGTGGTCGGCATTTCGCTGTTCATGGGAGGGAATACCACGCCGAGCTCGGCCGTGGTGCAGACCGCGGGCCACGCTTACCGGCTCGCCGGCCGCCTGCTGAAGCAGGAATTCAACCGCGCCGGCTTGATGCAGCGCTTGTTGCTGCGCTACACCCAGGCGCTGATCACGCAGATGATCCAGACCGCGGCCTGCAATCGGCACCATTCGGTGGAGCAGCAACTGTGCCGCTGGCTGTTGCTGACCCTCGATCGCATGCAGACGAACGAGTTGATCATGACGCAGGAGCTGGTCGCCAGCATGCTCGGCGTGCGCCGGGAAGGCATCACGGAGGCCGCCGGGAAATTGCAGCACGCCGGCTTCATTCGCTACCGACGTGGCCACATTTCGGTGCTCGAGCGCTCCGGACTGGAGACCCGCGCGTGCGAGTGTTACGCCGTGGTCAAGAAGGAATTGAGCCGCCTGCTGTGCGATGTACGCTACCGCCAGGGCATTGCCGTCCAATAGTCGCCTCCCGCCGACAGGCAACACGTCCGATTGCGGCGGTCTATGTGCCCCATCGTACAGATCGATTCCGTGCGTTGGTGAATGATGTGCGCTGTCCAACGCGTATCCGACGTCAGGACTCCAGCAAGTCACCCGATGCCGCTGGCTCGAGCCTCGGAGATTACTCGACACGAGAGACGGACCGGAAAGCCAATCATGAAGATCGATACGCTACCGAAGCATGACGTCATTGCGGAATTCACGACGGACCTCAAGCCCTCTGGATCGAGCACGCGAAGCGACGCCGATATCGCGCGATTGGCGGAAAACGTCCTGCACCGAGCCAGGTACGTGCCGAAGGACTCCGTCAAGGTCACGGTCGAGAGCGGCGGGATCACACTGTCCGGCGACGTGGACTGGGAATATCAAAGAAAGGCCGCGGCCGACGCGGTTCGCGACCTCGGCGGCACTGCGGGAGTCGGCAACCAAATCGCTATCCGGCCTAAATTGGCCGAGATCCACCTCTGGGTGCTCGATTCGCTTGATTTGGACGCGTTCGCGCTTCAAGAGCGGGAGCACCCGGCTGATGGCGACTCGCGCGATGTCGCCGTGCATTTGGCGGGCGGCCGCGCGAAGACACATCCCCGCCTTACTTGACGTGAATTATTCCCTTCATGCGCTTCAGCCAGTCGTCTAGCTGCTTCTCCGCTTTGCGCGTTCCTCGAGTCGATTGAGAATCCGCAATCAAATCGGGCGCAAGGCGATGTACCCGTGGCCGCCTCGGGCGCCGGGGTCGCATTCGGACCGGGTGCCTTCGCCGCCGCCGCCGCCGCTGCCGAGCGTGCCCTTCACCGGCGTGACGTCCCTGTCTCCCAGGCTCTCTCCGCCGCCTCCACCGCCGGCCCCACGGCTCGTCGCTCCGCCGCCGCCGCCGGTGCCCGTGCGATCGTCATGCGCCGGCCCGGTTGGACCAGCCGCACCCCCCGCCCCCAAACTTCCCGACGCGAGCACGCTTGCGCCAGCCCCCGCTTCCACTTCGGCTTTGCTCGCGGTTTCAGCGGAACCCCCGCGTCCGCCGGTCGTTTGCCCCGGGCCGCTGCCGCCTTGCCCAAGCCGCTCGCCGACCGTTCGGTCGCTCTGAGCGCGAGTGAGGCGAGCGTACGTGTCGGCTCCCAGCGTTCCTATAACAACCTCGCCGGTCGCAACACGGATCATGTTGCTCGGACTTCCGACCCATCCCGGACCGCCGCCGAAGCCGACGCCGGGCATGCAGGCGCTTCCTCCCGGCCCGCCTGCTCCGATGGTGACCTTGTATACCCCCTCGGTCAGCGTGACCGCCGCTCGTACTTCTGCTGCGCCGGCCCCGCCTCCGCCGCCCCCTCCGCCGCCGGTCAAGCCCTGCAAAGATCCGCCGGCGCCGCCGCCGCCGCCGCTGGAAAGAAAGACCGTGTAAGTGCCTGCCGCGAGTCGTGACGCCGACGCAACATCTCCGCGCGGCCCCACGGTGAGCAAGCACTGTTGATTCACCGCCTTGCCGGCGTCATTCATTATCGTAAACAGATCCCGTTCCCTGTCGTAATTGGCATCAAAACAATTCGGCAGTTCGGACACGAGAAGCGTGGGCGGTACAGTGGTGCATCCGGTCCCCAGGCCTGCGAGCAGTGACAGAGCGAGCGTGGTCATCTTCATTTGGAATCCCCTCACTGACAGTTGCATCCGGTTTCGTCGAACGGGTGCAGAACCTCGTTCGGCGCAGTGCGAATCCTGATCAAACGCAGGTTGCGCAGATAATCATATTGTTCCGTCGCGGCGATTTCCGTGCGCTGGCGTACATAGCGAGGGAACAACGTGCAGCCCGCGCCGGAGACGCGGTGCTGTTGCATATCCGGCTCTCCGTTCCGGCTAAGGCCGGAAGGTCGCCACCGCATCGGTCACGCCGCCGGTGGCTTCCGAATGCAGGAAGTGAACGGAGGATCTCCAGTTCTGGCCCGGAAATCAATCAGGGAGACATCAGCCACTCTTTGAGCGCAGTCATTTCATTTGCCTGTCCCGCCAAAGCCCTCATCGCTTCGTTCCGGCGCAACAACCGCCAAACGTGGCCACCGTGCCGCATTAGAAGGTCCTTGATGCGTACCGGGTAGTACAAATAGATGCGCATGGAGTCCGAAGGCGCCGGGTACCTTCGCGCCATCTCGTCCGGAGAAGGAAACGCCCTTCGTAGAATCAGCGCTCCTTTGTCCCAAAGCCGTCCGGGTCCCCAGATTTGAGCGATGTTGCGGGAAAACCCTAAGTCATCGGCGTTCCTGTGCCCGTATGCAAAGACCCTCTCCCTGGCCATCACCGCAAAACGCTCGTCGAAATCGCCCGGCTTGATGAATTGCATCAGATCATCCGGCACAGCTGCCCCCAACAACTCCCTGGCAAGCCTGAAAGTAAGGTAAGCGCACTTGGCCTCGCCCGATTGCTCGCTGCGAAGCACTACCTGCTTCCAGTCAATCTCTTTCCCGTGACAGCGGATCGTTTCGACGATGTCGCATAAGGGCTTCAGTCCCATTTCGAACAGATGCTTGGATGCGTGCAGACAAAGATACAACAGCAGATCTTCCGGACACAGAACCGAGACCTCGACCCCGGCTATGGCCGCGTGCCTGGATCTTTCCCATTGCCCATCGAGGTCGATCTTGAACCGATACGTGGAAGGCAGAAAGTTCCAGTGAACTTCCACGAACAATTCTCCGTTCGGCAACCCATAGCCGAAGTCGCATTTGTCTTTCGCAATCTGTCTATGGCGATCGGCTGGAACATAGCCCAACCCAAGCAGGGCTGCCTCGACCCGCATCAAATCGTCCTCGTGCACCAGGACATCCACATCGCCCATCGGCCGGAGGGCCATGTTCCCGTAAACATGCGTCGCCAGGTGTGCTCCTTTGAGCGCAATCACCGGGATTCTTGCCTGCCGCAAGACCCCGAGCACTTTGCCGAGTTCGTGGTGCATGCGCATAGCCCTGGCAGCACTTTGGAGATAGATGCGGCGCAGTCTCGCCATCACGCCGGCCGGAATGGGTATATGCGATTGGAATGTCCTTAGACGATCGTAAAGCAACGGAGCCACGCCATGGCGGCCCGACTCTTCGATGAGAACATTCCAATCAGGGCTTGACAGGGCCTCGAGCCTGCTGTCGCCTGCTTCGTGCGGACCCACACGGAGGCAGTAAAGGAGCAATTCGCCGGCTCGGAATCGCTCCATCCCGGCACCGCGAGCCGGCAAGCCCTCACCTGTAGTACTGGGCTTGGGTTTCGAACAGGTGGGCATAGGTTCCACCGCGATGAATCAGTTCCTCGTGGCTGCCTGCTTCGGCGATTCCGCCATCCTCAAGCACGCAGATGCGGTCGGCCATCCTGACGGTCGAGAAGCGATGGCTGATCAGGATGGCGGTCCGTCCTGCGGCCAATTGACGGAAATTCTCAAAAACCGAGTATTCGGCTTTGGCGTCCATGGAACTGGTCGGTTCGTCAAGAACGACGATCTGTGCGTCGCGCAGAAATGCGCGGGCGAGGGCCACTTTCTGCCACTCGCCGATACTCAGTTCTTCTCCATCCTCGAACCACTTGCCGAGAATCGTTTCGTAACCATGGGGCAACGCGGTGATGGTGCCGTCAGCTCCCGAATGCCGCGCGGCGGCGGCGATACGTTCGTGGTCTGGCGCAAGGGCGGTGTTCCCAAGCCAGATGTTCTCCCGAGCCGTCAGATGATACTTTGCATAATCCTGGAAAATGACGCTGATCTGGCGCCTGAGCGCTGCGGTTTCAAACTGGCGCAGATCCGTCCCGTCAAGGGCGATAGTGCCGTTCGTTGGATCGTACAATCGGCATAACAGCTTGATCAAAGTTGTCTTGCCCGAGCCGTTCTCACCCACCAGAGCCACCACTTCTCCCGGCCGGATGACCAGGGAAATATCCTCGAGAACCTTCCGGGTGCCGCCGGGATACCGAAAACCGACGTGGTTGAACACGATGCCGGACTTCATGGGCTGGGGAATGGGGCTGCCATGCACCGGTTCGACGACCTTTCGTTTCAGGTCGAGAAAGTCATGGATATTGGAAAGGAACAGGTTGTCCTCGTAGAGCCCCGCCAGGCCGCTCAACATCTCCTGAAGAAAGCCCTGCCCGCGCTGAAACGCCTGAAAATACATGACCAGATCGCCCAACGTGATCGTGCCCTGCACGGTCCGATAAGCGATAAAGGCATACGAGCCATATATCGCCGCAGTGGCGCTGGTCTGGGCCACCAACTCGGCTAAGGAACGCTTGGTGGCAATTTCGAGTTTCTCCCGGCGAAGTTTCCGGCGAAGATCGCGAAAGCGGCCCGCGAACAGAGGCCCGAGGTCGAACAGACGGATTTCCTTGGCATGGCTGCTGCCGGTGAGCAGCCAATTGAGGTAGTCGGCTCGCCGTTCCGTGGATGTCTGTTCGCGCTGCAGGGCATACATCTTGCCGGCGTATCTCAATCGCACGGCGATCCCGGGAAGAACGGCGATGAAAAGGACTGCTGCGATGCTCCAGTGGAACAGGAAGAGCAGTCCGGCCATCGCCAGCAGAGAGATTCCGTTCTGACCGATCTGCACCAAACCGTTCACGATATGCGTGGGCCGATGGGGAGCCTCTTGCTGGGCGCGCTGGAGTGCGTCGTAGTATCGGGCACTCTCGTAATACTCCAGATCTACGTCGATGGACTTGGCGTGAAGGACGTTGCTCATGTGATCCGCGACTGCCAGGGACTGACCCTGGCCGACCAGTCCCGCTATCGAGCGGGTCAAGGCGCTGACCAGGGCCACCGCAGCCATGAGCGCGATGAGAATCCCTACCTGCATGAAGGCGGCACCTTTGTCCGGAGCCACCAGCCCTGCGGTTACCGCGTCCACTATCAGCTTCATGAGATAGAGCGGCAATAACGGCAGCACCCCTTGCACCACAACGAGAACGCCGTTTGCTATAGCCCAGCCCTTCGCGCTCTGCCAGACAAAGCGCAACGCACGCTGAAGCTGCAATGTGCGCTGTATATTCAATCCTGCTGGCTTCCCTCGAGCGTTCCCTCGATCTCCTGCCAGAAGGCGCCGGTCAGACTGATGTGAAGCACGTGTGCGGGCACGGCCCGGGCCAGGGCGCAAAGATTACCGAACCGCTCCAGGTGCAGGGCGCGGGCTTCTTCTCTGCTTAGGCCCCGCGTCATGAGCTGTGACGCCTGCTTGGCGCACTCGACAAGCAGGGTGACCGCATGGCCGGGACCGACGGATTCGGCACGGTCTTCCACCGCCTGGGACAGAAAGAAGATGCCCTTGAGAGGAACGGCATTCTGCACATCCCAGGTGCCACCTGGCTCTCCCCATAGGAAACGGCTCCAGGTGGGCCAGGGGTGCGCCCAGTGGTTTCCCTGTGAATCCCGCACAACCAGTGTCGTGTCATCGCACAGCGAGCGCCACGGGGCCGGAAGCCGGTCGCTGGCCGTGGTCTTTCCCGTCCCACCCGGCGCAGCCAGGATCACACCGATGCCGTCCTTTTCGGCCAGAGCGCCGTGCAGGAGAACGCCTCCGCGGTTCTGTGCATCGCGAGCAAGGATCGACGATAGCTCCATGAGCTGGACATACCGCCCATCGCCGTGAGGAAATGAAGCCAGAACACAAACGACGGGGACGTCGTCTTCAAAGTGCAACGGAGCATGCCGAGTGGCCGGGGATGATTCAGGTTCGTGCGCGTCAACCAGGACGAGAAGACGGCGCGCTTTGCCGCGGCGAGGCGCTAGGGCTGCGCCCGTCCAGTTCGTCCCGAGCCTGGCCGGGGGGGGCGATGCCGAGGGGCTCTTCACGCGGAGCTGCATCGCGTCGGCCAGTCGTGAGACGATGGATGCTGCCTCCTCGTCCCCGGCAGCAATGACCCAACGACTCCCATCAGCCAGTACGAGGTGATCCAGCAATTCCGGCGGGAGTGGATCGTTCATGGTTCGCTGTCCTCGATCCAACCGGGCAAGCGGGTCCTGTTTTCATCCTGCTGCCTATGGAGCACTCGCTCATCCACAAACACGCGAAACGGCCGTTGGATTTCCCATTGACGTTGCTGGTGGTCGTATCGCCCGATGACGTGCTGTCCCAATAGAAGCCGAATCTGATCCTGACCGTGGGTTTGGAAGACGACGATTCGCGGCCGGAATGAAGCAGGCAACAACCAGGCGATCAATCCCCAGTGAGACAGGGCCCGATAGGGGGGATGCAGCAGACGAGACACGCGACGGTCAACGACGCGTCGCCAGCGAAGCCAGCGGCTAGTCAATTGGCCCCGTAAGCCTCCTGCGATTTCGCGCCGCTTCCCACCGCGCGAGACCGCAACCACCCGGCCTTTGATGTCCATTGGCTGCAAGAGAAAGGCATCCTCTCGGGTGTTGTTGTCGCCGAGCGTGGAAATACCTTCGGGGGTCACGCGGACAATGCGGTGTACGATCGGCTGATCCCTCTGCGGAGGCAAGAAGAACACGACATCGCCGACCCGCGAGGGCCTGTTGTCATAAGGCACGATCTCCATCAACTCCGGCCCGCGCAGGGTGGGATTCATGCTGGGGCCGACATAGGCGGCGAAGAACATGGTCCCGGGGGCATTCCTATCACTTCCGGGCTCAAATTCGTTCTGGCGCATACTCACCAAGACCGGATTCATCCCCGCATCGTGACAATGGATTGCAGGACGGCACCGGTCTCGTTCCCAGACGTGACGCTGGAAAGAGGCCCGCCTTGTCCGCCTGTTCACAGAACCAGTTCGGTGCCCACAGGCTGCCCTTTCTGTAATAGTTCTGCGCAACGCACGAACCCAGGCAGCGCTGTTTCATCAGGCATTGGGAACAGACCCCTTCCAGTCGCTCGGGCAGTCCCTCTCGCAGTGCTTTCAAGATGGCGTTTTCTCGCCACACCTCTTGCAGGAGGTCCTTCCCCACCTCGCCAAAGACCAGATTCGGCACCTGCTCGCCGATGCCGCAGAGGGCATAGCGTCCGCTGGCGATGACGCCCAGGATGCCCAAGATCCCGCAGACGCCACACCCATCCCCTCTGGCGATGCGGTTCAGGGCTCGAAAAGCCGGCGGATAATCGAAAAAGACTGGCAGGCTGGTCCTGGGCGCCAGTTCACGTTCCACGTGCCGCCCCAACGCAACGAGTTCGGCGACGTTCAAGGTCGCTTGGACATCATGCAATTTTTCGCCGCGTGCGGTGGGCTGCACGACGTTGAACTTGACCGAGTCCGCGCCCAGTTCTTCGGCCATGTGCACGATGGCATCCACCTGGCCGGCATTGCGGCGCATCACCGTGAGGATAAGCTGAGGCCGGATGCCGGCGGCAACCAGGTTGATCACCGCCTGTCGCGCAGCCTTGAAAGACCCCGGTACACCGCGAACCCATTCGTGAGTCTCGGCATCGGCCCCGTCAATGCTCACCGATACGGATCGCTCGGAAGACCTGGCGATCTCGGCGGCGATCTCCGGCGTGCACAGCAGACCATTGGTTTCGATCGTCAAACCCAGCTTTTCCCGTCGCACGATCTCCAACAGACGCATGAAGTGCGGATGCAACAACGGCTCGCCGCCGGTGAGCTTGACGCCTTTCAAGCCCAGCGGCTTGGCTTCGCGGATGGCGGTTTCGAACAGCTCGACCGGCAAGGCTGCATAGCGGCTGCCGGTGGCGTCGAACCTGGGTGCCAGCCAGCAGTGGCGGCATGCCAGGTTGCACCCTTCGGTCAGATAAATGTACAGCTGGTTGAGCGCAGGGATTGTCCCCCGACGCTCGTTTCTCATGTCGCTCCGCAGGCTCATGCGATTGCGCCTCCCGCCTGACGGAAGCGCCGCAGACAAGCATCCGGACTCGGATGGTCCACCTTGCCTGTCAGAGTGTGGGCAAGTCCCGGGCAGTTGCCTGTGCAATAGGGGATATATGAACACCCGGCGCAGAATTCGAACTCGGTCAACGGGATCGTATGCCGGCGACGCAGCTGGTTCAGGGCCGGACTCTGTTGCCACACTTCCAGCAACCGATCCTGGTTGATGCGTCCCAGCTCCATATGGGCCAGCATGTTGCAGGGAACGATGGCGCCGTCGGCGCGCACTGCGATCTTGCTGCTCGGGCAGCCGCAGGCGGTAAGGTGTCCCCCGTTGGGGAACGCCGGAGCGGCCTGCGCCGACGCCTGCTCCATCCGCCGCCACACGCGCCCGTCCGTCAGCGGGCCGGCGCTTGCCGAGATTCGGCCATTGTATTTCGCCGAGAGGCGCAGCAATGCCGCCATCGCCACTTGGCGCTCTTCCACGTTCAGCAGCACGTCGGCGGCATTCAGGCGGCATGTGCCCAGGTAGCCGGCGGAGTTGGTGCTGAAACTCGGCAGGTCCAGTTCCTCCAGAAGCAGGTGAGCGATACTGTCCAGATCATTCACGTTATTCCGGTGGATCGTCACACGCACTGCCGCATTCACCCGATGGCGCTGCAGGGTGCGGATGCCACGGATCGCGCGGTCGAAAGAGCCGTTGCCGCGACAGGAGTCATGTGTCTCCGCGGATGAACCATCCACCGACACCTGGACATGCTCGCAGCGACCTGTGCCGGCGATGAAGGCGGCGATCTCGTCGTCGATCAGGGTGCCGTTTGACAGGAGGGAGAAACGCATCCGGTTGCGGACGATACCTTCGAGGAGTACCGGCAGATCGCCCCGGATGAAGGGTTCTCCACCTGCCAGGGCGACACTCATTACGCCCAGGGACCCCAGTTCGGCGAAGAACTTGATCCATTCGTCCGTGGGCAACTCCCGGTAATCCACTGCCGGGTTGTTGAAGAAGTAGCAGTAGCGGCAGCGCAGGTTGCAGCGCGCGGTGATTTCAATGTCCAGGGTGCGGGGGGTGCGCATCAACATGGATATCACCGGTTTCGTCTTGACCTTCAGTGGTCGGCTCAACGGTTGTTGTCGTTCAGTTCATAACCCACAAAACCGTCGTCAGCCAGCTTGTCGACAAAGGCCGAGATCTCTTCGAGAGCGGCCTCTGGAGCATCTTCGAAATCAGCTTTGATCTCCAGGACGATCTCCTCGAGGCTCTTCTTTCCATCCATCCTCTTCCATACCGCCACACCGACAGGATTGATTCCCACTGCGGCGGCCGTGTCGGGGTTGAACAAGACGGCCCAGTCGTCGAACTCCTCGCGGAGCGCAACGATCGGATTGGCAATCGGTCTATCCGTTCGGTTCATATCCCATACCTCTCTCTTCGCGACCGCACGTTACGAGTGTCGAGAAACGCCACGGGACGACTGCCCGGTCGTATAGTCCAGCGAAAACCCCAACTCCGGAGGGGTTGTGTCACCCCTGATTTCCCGAGGAGCACGTCATTTGGGTCCTGTCCCGCTCCCGCAAGTAGTTCCTGGGCCTAGCCCGCTACCACAAGAAGAATATGCGCTAAACCCGCTACCGCAAGAAGACTGACCTGGGACTGACCCGTTAGCGCAATCACCGACTCCTTGGGCCAGCCCCCCCAAGGGGACGACGATCGGAGCTTCGTACTTGGGCTTCGGCTTCCTTTCATTGTCCGACATGGCTTTACCTCCGTTTCCTGAAAATCTTCAGCATCCCTGACCGGCTGCGACCCTGGACATCATGTATCGACCTGCCCCACCTCCAGTGACGCGGAATACGCTCAAGGCCGGCTCAACCAAAGGCGCAGAGCCAATATTGAGGGGCAAGTCTGCACTAAGACTAGTAAAGACCCACCTGTGTCGATGTGATTTGAGATACCTTTTTCTTGCAAAACTAGCGTGGAAAGGCAGGAACCAGCGCGGTCGACCGCGCTGCGCGCGGGGTCAAGCCGGCAATCGACCGCGTGGCGGAGACAGGGCCCCGCCTTTCGCGTCCACCGCGGCACCCACTCCGGCCGAACGGCTGGGCACCGCCGGGGCCGATTCCTGCCCGGCTCGCGACGCCTTCGAACCGTACTCGTGCGAGTACACCCAGGTGAACTCGGCGCCGAGCAGGAAGATCTGCGCGGAGAAATAGACCCACACCAGCAGGACGACCAGCGATCCCGCGGCGCCGAAGGCGGATGCCACGCTGGTCTTGCCCAGATAGAGGCCGATGAGGAACTTGCCGACCTCGAACAGGAATGCGGTGACCGCGGCGCCGACCCACACGTCCCGCCAGGGGATTCTGGCCCGCGGCATGAACTTGTAGATCATCGCGAAAAGAAGGGTCGTAACGGCGAACGAGAGGCTGAAATTGAGCGCGTAGAGAAACGCTTCCCAGCCTTCGAAAAATCCGTCCCACCATTTGCCGAATGCAGCGATGGCGGCACTGACCACCAGCGAGACCAGCAGAAGAAACCCCAGTCCGAGCACCACGCCGAATGAAAGCAGGCGCGTGCGCAGCAGGGCCCATAGGCTGCTCTGCTTCGCAGGAGGGGGGACGCGCCAGATGCGGTCAAGGTCGCTCTGCAGTTCCCCGAATACCGTCGTCGCCGCAATTACCAGCGTAACGATGCTGACCAGCGTCGCGAAGAGGCCCTGGGCAGGCGCATTGGCGCTTTTCAGAAGGCCCTGCACCGCGATCGCGCCTTCGTGTCCGATGAGGTCCTGTATCTGCGCGACGATTTCCCCGCGGGCTGCTTCCTGGCCAAAAACAAGGCCGGCCACCGCGATGGCAATGATGAGCAGCGGGGCGATCGAGAACAGCGTGTAGTAGGCAAGAGCCGCACCCATGCTCGGGGCGTAATCGTCCACCCACGCCACCACGGATCTTCTGAGCAGGTCCCAGATCTGCTCGAGCTGCATGCCGGACTTGCTGCGTCCCGGTTTCATCTCGCTGTCCGGCTGATGCCGGCGACGGGCTTGCGCGCGGCCTTGGTCGCCGAACCGAGCGCTATCCATAGCGGCAGCAGCACCTGCACTGCCTTCACGACGCGCGACGCTGCGCCCGGGCTTTCCGCGCAGTCGGGACGCTTGCTGCGGCCGAGGGTGAAATAGCCCAGCGCGATCACGCCGAGCAGAACGCCGCCGATGAACACGGGTGAACCCATGCGGCGGCGCAGGTTCGCCCGCGCTGCCTCGAATTCGGCGAGCGCGGCTGTGTGTGCTTCGGCTACCCGCTGCTCCGCCAGCGCAATCGAATCTCCACGCTTGTTCATGTCGATCCTTCGCTGCCGCGAATTCGCTCCAGCTGCCGCCGGGTCGCCGGGAACAGCAGATGCCTGCTCTGCCGGATCACCATGAACGCCAAGCCGCCGGCGCCTGCAAAGCTGAGCAGCGCCGCGATCGAGAGCGCCCCTCCCCAGCCGACGATGTCGTTTTGAACGAGGGCCAGCATGAGGCAGGCAAGCAGCGCAAGCCACCCCGTGATCGCAAGCACGGCGGCGGCGAGCGCAAGCCCCAGCATCCATGCCAGGCTCAATCCGGCCTGCCTGCCTTCGAGCGTTACCAGGGTGAGGAAACGTTCACCCAGTGCGCGCACCGAAGCGATCAGGGACGAAACGGATCCTGTGGGTGCCACGGAGTGCATGTCCGAGCAATCATCTTCTTCCGTGCCGCCGCGTTCTGTGCGCTGGCGTACATTGCGCGGCGAACTATCCTGTTCAACTCATTGCATGCCGCCGATGAGTGTCACGCGCTCCCCCAGCCGCCATCTCTCCGGGTTCGCATCGTTGATTACGTGCATCGAACCATCCTGCAGTCGAACGACCGTTTCGTAGAACCTGGTCGGCATCTTCCCCGCTTGGCCGCCGGCAGAAGTCCTACCCACAGCGCCCGCATCGGTCTCTTCGTTGTGAGTTACGATTTCCCGCGTCGACTCGATCACCCCGCATTCCGCGCACCTCGCCTTGGAGCGGGTCGTGCGCAGCGCTTTCGCCGGCGCTTCGATAGCCGACGGCGGCGGCGCTTCAGCCCCCTCGCTGGGTGCGAGGCCATGCTTGAAACTCTCGGCCGGGGACTGAATGGACGCCATCAGCGGGGAGTACGCGACCGCGCTGCACAGGATCGCCGCAAGACCCGCGATCAATAACGGTACCTGCAGGGACTTGCTTGCCAGCGCGTTCATGTCGGCCTTCCCGCGGGTCTCGAAACCCGGCTCAGCAACGACCGGATCGGAGGACCTCGATCGTTATGTCGATTCTGCCCTTCGCATGCGCCTCTCTCTGTGCGCTGGTGCGCATAACGCGGAAAGGAATGCGGCTGCCCGCGGCCCCTGCGAAGATGAATCTCTCGCGGCTCGCGGCAATCATGCTGATCGCGGCTGGTTGCCTTGGTCTGGTGTACGGCGGCTTCAGCTATACGACACGACAGTCCGCCAGGCGGGTTGCCGCCGGGCGACGCGGATCCGGTCCCAGGGAACCATCTGAACAATTGTGAGTTGTTTCGCGAGGCAACTCATTCTCGTTCAGAGTTTCCCTAAAGCAGGCGTGCCCACAGGCGCGCCATCCACTCCTTGAAGCGGAACAAGAGCGGCCGGCGTTCCCAACTCTCCGGATCGATGGCATCCGAAGCTTCGAGGTCCCCGGCGAACATGGCCCGCATTTCCTGGCCGAATTCGCGCCCCAGGATCACCGCGTTGATCTCGTCGTTGTCGAGGAAGCTGCGCCAATCGAGGTTGCTGGAGCCGATGCACGACCAGACGCCGTCGATGAGTGCGGTCTTGGAATGCAGCAGCGCCCCGCGCCGCTCGTAGATCCTGACGCCGGCTTTCAGCAGGGCGGAATAGTGCGAACGCCCCGCGTGAAACGTCAATTCGGAATCGGTGTGGCTCGGAAGGATGAGCTTTACATCGACACCGCGCGCGGCTGCGTCGATCAGGGACTTCAGCAACTGGGGATCGGGAACGAAGTATGCATGGGTGAGGTGTACCTGCCGTTCGGCGTTGCCGATCGCGGAGATCAGGGTCAGGTAGATCAGGCTGTAGGGATCGTCGGGCGTGCTGCCGATGGCGCGCACGATGTCATTGCCCTGCGGCTTTAGCGCGGGAAAATACTCTCTCGCGGCAAGCGGTTTGCCGTGCTGTTTCTCCCAGGTCCCGATGAACAGCTTCTGCAATTCGCCGACCACGGGGCCTTCGATCTGGATGTGGGTGTCGCGCCATGCAACCGTGTTCCCGGACGGCTTCGCGGGCCGCCTCGCGACGGAACCCGAGGAATAGACGCTGCTGATATTGATCCCGCCGATGAACGCGGTGCGCCCGTCCACCACGAGCAGCTTGCGGTGATCGCGGTTGTTGATCAACCAGGCCTTTCTCGCCGTGAGCGGGTTGACCGGATTGAATTCGAGCACCTCGATCCCGCCTTGCCGCATGCGCTCGAAGAAGGCCTTCGGCGTATTGAATGCGCCGACGCTGTCATAGATGACGTTGACCTGAACGCCCCTGCCCTGCTGCTCCAGCAGCAAATCCGCGAACTGCCGCCCGATTTCGTCGTCCTCGAAGATGTAGGATTCCAGATTGACATGGTCGCGGGCTGCGCGGATTGCCGCAAACATCGCCGAGTAGGTGGCGGCTCCGTCCTGTAGCAGGGTGACCTTGTTTCCGACGATGAGCGGACTGCCGGCAATCGCCTGCTCCAGCGCAATCTGCTTCTCCAGAATGTCGATGTCGCCGTTCTTGCGCTTGAGCTCAGCGAGAATGGCAGCGCTTCTCTTCGCGGAAAGCGGACCTCGCGCATTTTCGAATCTGGCGGCTTGCGCGGTGTGCCGCGCTATGAGGGCATCGGTGTCGGGCAGGGTCGCGCAACCCGCCGCCGCAAGCAGGCAGGCCGCGGCCATTGCGGCAATACCGAGCGCGCGAGTGGCCCGGGGCCTTAGGTTCATGCTCATGCCCGGGGGCCCGAATGGGGCAAGGTTCTTGCATCGCGGACCAGCTTCCCGCAATCGCTGTCCCTTCCCGGACCGGCGTCGATCAACGGGATCAGCGCGAGCGCGGGATTGACCATGCCCAGCGCGATCGCGCCGAGCGCGCGCGCCGCCATGCGCCCCGTGTCGACTTTGACATCGGGCTCGGCAAAACTGCCCCGAACGTAGATGGGACTGCGCAACGCCACCGGACTGGTGTTCTTCGTTCTCTGGTTGAGCGTCAGGTCCAGCATCTCCCGGCCCAGATCGACGCTGCCGGTGCCGACGATGGTGGTGACCTCGGTGTCGAAGATCAACGCGCTGGCGTGCATGGTGCCTTCCTTGACATCGAACCCGGCCACCGCGCAACGCAGCTTCACGAGCTTGTCGCCGGTTACTTTGAGCTGCAGGATCTCCCAGAGATGCAGGCCGATCTTCTCCATCATCATCTTGCTGATCTCGCCGTCGGCCACGACCAGTCCCACCCTGCCGTTGGCGCTCGAGAGCATGCGCCCCACCGAATTGCCCGTTCCCGCGAGATCGAACTCGCCATTGACCTGGCCGATGCTGGTCCTGGTCGGCTCGACCGTCGGAAACAGCTTGGCGAGGAGAATTTTTCTCGCCCGCACCCGGGCGTGCGCCTGGATCGGATCCTTGCGCCCATCCAGCGAAATGGCGGCATCGAGGTGCCCGCCGGCCACGCCGAAATCGAGCGGATCGAGGGTCAGCACGGAATCGCGCAAGCTCAAGTGGGTGACCAGGTTTTCGAGCGGTAGTTCCTTGGCGCGGCGGATGGATCTTGCACTCAGCGTCACCTCCGCGTCCACGCTGTTCCAGCGATCGGTCTTGAACGGCAGGTCGGGAAGCAGGCGGCCCCGCGCCGACGCGCTGGTCGCCGCTTGCGCCGCGCTGCCGGGCCTGGAGCCTATCAGCGGCCCGAGATCCTCGAGATCGAGCCGATTGGAAACCAACTCCGCCCTCAGCGCCGGGCGCTTGCCGCCGGTTTCCACCTGCAGCGCACCCGCGATGTCGCTGTCGCCGATGCGGCCGGAGAACTTCTCGTAGCGCCACGTATTCCCGCCATGCAGCAGGTGCCCCTCGGTCGAGTAGGCGCGCGTTGCCGGAAACGCGATACCGAGCAATGGAAAGAGCTGCTCGAGGCTGTCCCCGCTCAGGGCAAGACGCATGTCCACAGCGGAGAATTGGAGCAGGCTGGTGATGGTCCCCTCCGCGCGCACGCGGGTGTGCCCGACGCTGGCCTCGACCTTCAGGAAATAGGGGGTGCTCTCGTCGCGCATTGCCAGCACCGGGCCGCCGTTGCCGCGGGCATTGAGCGCAAGGCCCTTGTATCGCCCTTGGGCGCTGAAGACCACGCCCGGCCCGGCCGTGCCGCGCGTGGTCGAGGTCGCCAAGTCCGACCGAATGCTGGTCTTCTTCTCTGCATCGTCGTAGCCGAGCGTTCCGTAATCGAGCGTCAGGCGGTCGATCCGTATGCGCGCCCCTTCGTCCTCCTGGTTCAGGTCCAGGAGCCAGCTCCTTCGCCCGCCCGTGCCCTGCTCCAGAAAGACCACGGGATGCTCGAGCCGCACCTCGGAAAGAACGATGTTTTGCCGCAGCAGCTGAGGTAGATCGATCGCGATTTCCACCGCATCCGCCGTGATCATCTGCTTTTCCCTGGCCCAGCCCGGGTTCGCGAACGTCACTCCGCCAGCGTGAATGCGCGGCCACGGCCAGCCGAATTTCACCTTCAGGTCGCCGTTGATGGCCAGCACGCGACCGGTCTTCTCCGCCGTCGCGCGCTCTATCGGCCCGCGCAGCCAGTTCCAGCCGAAAATCGCGATGAGTAGAACCGCGACCAGGACAGGTGCGAGAAGAACTCCCGCTATCCATTTAAGTGAACGAGGGGGGGTCATGGAACATTCATCCAAGCTCGCCGAAACACGGAACGTCCAATGCATTCTCCGCGGGCTCTCACGGTTCACAGGTTCCTTGGCGAACCCCTAAATACCGTTCCAGGGTTCGCCCCGGGGTTCGTTAGCGAGCCGGCACGATCACGACGGTGTCGCCGCCCGTGGTTCCTTTTGCGCCCGCGCTTCCTCGTGCACCCGTGCTCCCGGTTGCGCCGGTGTATCCGGTTGCTCCCGTATCCCCGGTTGCTCCCGTATCTCCGGTTGCACCGGTGTATCCGGTTGCACCGGTGTTACCGGTTGCACCGGTGTATCCGGTCGCGCCGGTGAATCCGGTCGCGCCGGTGTTACCGGTTGCTCCGGTGTATCCGGTCGCGCCGGTGTCTCCGGTTGCGCCCTGCGGTCCCGGCGGACCTGCGGGAAGCGTGATGCATCCGCCCAACACGAGCGTGGCCGCTGCTGCGACAAACAGTTTCGAATACCTCATGGTGATTCCCTCTATCTGGCTGAAGACAACTGCCCACGCTATTGTGGGCAGTAACCCGGAGTTGATCAGTTTCCGGCGACAATGATCGGCGTCGGCAGATCAATCCGGCGCCATTGCATGGTCGCATCCACAGCCGGCCTGCATGAACCCGGGCGTGCAGTCGGCGCGTTGCGATTGCCGATGAGACTACGCGGACCCCTCGAGCGATTCAGTACGCCAGCGCGCATAGCGAGATGCCGGGCCATCCCGCGTGTTCGTTGCAGATGGCCCATTCGCTGTGTGTGCCAGCGCACGGACCATGAACGTTCAACGTGCAAGCATCGGTCCGTCAGCCAAACAATGGAATGGATCATGAAATCTGCCAACGCCGTTCGAAGTCTGCTGTTGTCGATATTGATCGCCGCCGGTACCGCGGCAGCGCCGGCGTTGGCGCAAGTCAACTTCAACATCAGCATCGCGCCGCCCGCGCCGCGGTATGAAGCTGCGCCTGTCATTGCGCCCGGCTACGTCTGGGCGCCGGGATATTGGGCCTGGAACGGCGACCGTCACATCTGGATTCGCGGCCGCACCATCGTTCAACGCCCAGGCTATCGCTGGGAGCCTGACCGCTGGGAGCAGCGCGACCTCGTCTACTATCGGCATCCCGGCCGCTGGGAACGCGACGCAGACTACAAGAATGTCAAGGTGAAAGAAGAAAAGAAGCTCAAGCACCGGGAAGACGACGGCGACGAGCATGGCCGCGGCAGTGGCGCCAAGCATGGCAGAGGCGACAAGAACGACCATTGATGCGTTGTACGCGCGGCAAATGATGCCCGTCCGTGGTTTGGACGGGCTTTTTTTTCGGGACACCGGCGGGCACGGTGGGCCTATTTCGCCGTATGTGCGCTGCCACGCAGACGGCCGCCGGCCAGAAGGGGATGCTGCTCAATGAGACCGGTCGGTATCTCTTCTGCCGGCAGTCGGACGGATAGAAGCGGTGGAAAGAGCGCAACTCATTCAACCAGTCGCACGGACACGAAGGAAGCAAACATGGAAACGCAAGCACGAGCAAGCAAGTCTCTCCACCCGATCGCCTGGGCCACGGGCATCGCCTTGATCCTGTTCAGCGCGGTCGGCATCAGCGCCTTCATGGGCTGGATCCCGGCCTCGATGGGCGGTCCGGGCGAGAAGGCAGTGCTCGAGACACGGCCGGCAGGCGCGCC
>Ga0082335_1002279_pt1 | contig 36527 bp, 34 predicted proteins | sample Subgrocontami58m_FD_72375 | JGI IMG/M metagenome (GOLD analysis project Ga0082335, IMG submission 72375) | Subsurface groundwater microbial communities from S. Glens Falls, New York, USA - GMW37 contaminated, 5.8 m (SPADES assembly) (version 2) ... | reverse complement strand
GTCGTGCCGCACGCCAGGAGGCGGGACACCGCGCCGTCGCCCGCCGAAGGCCAGCGGCCGCTGGTGCACAAGCGCATCCGCGTGAACGGCCTGGCCAAGCGCGCCGGCGACGCCATCGGCGAGTTCATCGCCGTGCTGTTCAGCGCGCCGGAGATACACCTGGTGGACGGCTCGCCGTCCCACAGGCGCCGCTATCTGGACACGGCGGCGGTCCAGGTTGACCGGCGCTACCGTCAGGTGCTGGCCCGCTACAGTCAGGTGATCACGCAACGCAACAGCCTGCTGAAGGCGGCGCAGGAAGGCCGCGCGCGGCGCGACGAGCTGACCTTCTGGGACGACGAGATGGTGAAGCAGGGGGCCGCGCTGATGCTGATGCGCCGCGACCTGGTCGCCGAGGTCGGCCCGCGCGCAAGGGAGGTGCACGCGCATCTGACCGAGGGGCGCGAGGAGCTGGACGTGGAGTACCGGCCCGCGCTGCCGCTGCCCGCCGTGCCCAGCACGGCATCCGTGGCGGCGGCCTTTCGCCGCGCCCTGGCGGACGGAGTCGAGCGCGACGTGGCGGCGGGCATGTCGCTCGCGGGGCCCCACAGGGACGACCTCTCGTTCCTCGTGAAAGGCGTGGACATGGCCCTGTACGGCTCCCGGGGCCAGCAGCGGACCATTGCCCTGAGCATGAAGCTGGCGGAGGCGGAGTTCATGGAGGCGCGCCGCGGCGACAAGCCCGTCCTCATCCTGGACGACGTCTTCTCGGAGCTGGACGCGCCACGTCGCCGACAGCTGATGAGCGCGGTGGGGCGCTTTGAGCAGGTGCTCGTCACGAGCACGGACCTGGACCCCTTCGATGACGCATTCCTGGAGCGCGCTACGATATACTGGGTGCAGGACGGCGGAGTGGAGGCGCAACGCCTGCCCGTCGGCGCGCGCGAGCGTTCGTCGTGACGTCTGAAGGAGAACCGTGACGCATTTGCGGATGCCCCTGGGCGTGGCGCTTCTCCTGGCGGGGGTGCTCCTGGCTGGCTGCAACGACAACCGCGTGGCCGAGATGCAGAAGCAGCTGACGCATCAGGACGAGCAGCTGGCGCGGATAGAGGCCATCCTTGCCACCGTGACCGCCCCGACGCCGACACCCACCGCGACTCCCATCCCAACGCCCACTCCCACGCCGACGCCCACGCCCGTTCCCACGGCGACCCCCGTTCCGACTCCCACGCCTCTCCCACCGCCCCACTCCGGGACTCTGGGAGACATCCTGGAAAAGACCATCGAAAAGGCCCGCCCGTCCGTGGTGCGGATCATCAACCGCGACGCGGGTCTCACAGGCTCCGGCGTGATACTGGACAAGACCGGACATATTCTGACCAACAATCACGTGGTCACGACAAGCTCCTTTGTCACAATCGTGATACAGGACACGCGGCAGGTGACGGGTGAGGTAGTGGCGCGGGACGCGACCAGGGACCTGGCCGTCGTCAAGGTCACGGCGAGCGGACTCACGCCCGCCGCGCTGGGCGTGTCCGCGTCCGTGCGACCCGGCGAGCAGGTCGTCGCGCTGGGCTACCCCCTGGGCATTGCCGGGCCTGTCTCAGCCACCTACGGCGTCGTGTCCGCCATCCGCGACGTGCAGACCACCGGCCTGACCTACATCCAGACTGACGCCGCGGCAAGTCCCGGGAACAGCGGCGGCCCGCTGGTGGACATGAACGGCGAGGTCATCGGCATCGTCACGCAACGGGTGCTCGCGCCGGCGCGAGCCGGACAGACCGCGGAAGGCCTGAACTTTGCCACGGCCATAGACAGCATCCGGGCGGTGCTGCCGGACCTGCTGCGCGGGAACTAGCCCCGGCGCTCTTACCCCCTTCCATGGCGCTTCGGACCTGTCGGCGCAGCCCGGCGTGCCGTGCAGGCGGGCCCTGCCGCCTCGCCGCCTTCAGGCGCGCACGGACGCGTGGCGCGCTGCTTTGTCGGCGGATACGCGCATCTCTCCGCTGTGTCCAGCCTCACCAGATGTCGTTGGACTAGTCTCGCCTGAGCCGGAGGAATACGGCATTCGGGGGTGCGGGCGTCCGTCAGCACTTTTATGCTTTTTGTTGATTTGGCGACTCCCATGCGCTGGGGCGACGGAGATTGACAGTATGGTGAGTCTAGTCACAAAACAGCAGACGCTCCGCGTTGTGGACCCGACTATCAGCCCGGAATGGGCGGCGCTGGTCGCCAGCCGGCCATCAACTCTGTTCCATTCGCCCGACTGGATGAAAGTCGTGCGCGATACCTACAATCTGCCCCTGTACGCCTGCATTCTGGAACAGGACAGGCAGTCCATCGCGGGCATCCCATGGGGTCGCATAAACGATCTCCTGGGGCCTCGCCGCGTCACAATGCCCTTCTCGGACGTCTGCAACCCGCTCGCTTCCAGTCAGGCAGAGGCCGACTTGCTGGCGGATTTTGTTATCAGACAGGGGAACCCCTGGACTTTGTGCACGCCGACGCGCAGCCTGCCAAACGTGGCGGCGCCCGTCGCTCAGCAGACGCATTTCAAATGGCAGGGCATTGACCTGACCCAGCCGAAGGATACCCTCTGGCGTCACCTCCGCCCCAGTGCGCAGCACAACGTGCGTCTCGCCCAGCGCAACAGTCTGAAAGTGCAAGAGGCGGTGGACAAAAGCCAACTCCGTGAGTGGTATTTCCTGCTTCTTCGCTTGCGGAGAGAGAAGTATGGCCTTCTGACTCAACCGTACTCTTTCTTTGAAAACCTTTGGGACACCTTCGTCAAAAAAGGCGCGGGATTCCTGCTCCTGGCCACCTATCATGATCGCCCGGTAGCCGGCGCCCTTTCGCTTCTGTGGAAGGACGTGTACTACTACAAGTTCAGCGCTTCCAACCGCGCCTATCTCCACCTGCGCCCAAACGACCTGCTCATGTGGGAGGGCATACTGGCCGCGAAGAACCATGGGAGCAGCTTCCTGGACCTGGGCCGGAGCAGCGTGGAGCAGGAAGGACTCATCGCGTTCAAACGAGGTTTCGGAGTAACGTTCGAAGAGGATATTGTCTCCGTGACCTATAGTACAAATTCGGTGGAGTCAGAGTACAGAAAGCAAGCCCGGCAGCTGCTACGAGAGCTGACCGGTCTTTTTGCGACAGACCGGTTCCCTGAGAGCATGGCGGAGAAAGCCGGGGCGTTGCTCTACAGGTTCTACGTCTAGCGCCGGTCAACGTACTTGCTCTCATGACATGATGGACCGACACGTCCGGTGCGCCAGCCGAGGGAGCACGATGTCGTTGACGCTCCAGGCGTTCTCACCGTGCAAACAACGGCAGGGTACCGGCCTCAGACCGACCTCGTAGCTTCCAATGCCCTCCTCAATAGTTCAGCTGTTGGCTGACAGAGTCTCCTCGCGCCTTCCGCGACGTTCGATGCAGTGCTAGACTTGTGGTCTGCTCTGTCCAGCGCGCTCACGTCCCGGCACCACGCCTGCGCGAAGGTGAATCAGCATGCTGACCGATCTGCTCGTCCTGGGCCTGGCCGCCGCGCTGGACGCGGCCTTCGGCGAGCCGCCGCGCCCGCTGCACCCGGTCGTGTGGATGGGCAAGGCCATCTCCCTGCTGGAGCGGCTGGCCCCACGGGCCGGTCCGCCGCGCGAGTTTGTGTACGGACTCGGCATGGCGCTGCTCGTGGCCGCCGTGGCGGGCGGCGTGACCGCCATTGTCATGGCGGCGACACGCGGCGTCAGCGACATCGCCTACGTGGTCGTGGGCGCGCTGCTCCTCAAAGGCGTCTCCGCCGTGTGCGAGCTGGCGGCCTCCGCCGAGCGGGTGCGCGCGCCGCTGGCTGCGGGCGACCTGGAGGGCGCGCGCCACGCCGTGAGCGCCATCGTCGGGCGGGAGACGTTGCAGCTTGCGCCGGAGCAGGTGGCCTCGGCGGCCGTGGAGTCGGTCGCGGAGAGCACCACGGACGCGTTCATCGGCCCGTGGTTCTTTTTCGCGCTGCTCGGCGTGCCCGGGGCGGTCCTGTACCGCGCCGTGAACACGCTGGACAGCATGGTGGGACACCGGGGGCGCTACGAGTGGCTGGGCAAGGCCTCGGCATTGCTGGACACGGCGCTGAACTTCGTCCCGGCGCGGCTGGCTGGCCTGCTCGTCGTCGCCGCCAGCGCCGTGGCGGGTTGCGACGCCCGTGGCGCGTGGCGTGTCATGTGGCGCGACCACGGCGTGACCGCCAGCCCCAACGCGGGCTGGACCATGAGCGCGATGGCGGGCGCGCTCGGCGTGCGGCTGGAGAAGGCAGGCTACTACGCGCTCGGCGACGCGACGCGCCCGCCGCGGCCCGACGACATCCGCGCCGCGACGCGCGTCATGTGGGCGACGGCGGCGCTCGGCCTGCTCGTGGCGCTGGGGTTGGTCGCCGCGCTGCGGACGCTGGCTACAGGGTAGGATAGCCCCGCTGGCCGTAGGGGAAGTCCTTCAGCTCCGACGGGACGCGCGGCTCGATGGGGTGATGATAGAAGGCGCGGATTTCGCTGATGCGCCCTTCGTGGAAGACGCACCAGTCCACGCCGCGCCAGAGCACCGGATGCGTGGCACCACGAGGCGTGAAGCGCATCGTCCACTCCATGACCGCCTCGTTGCCCTGGATGACGGTGCGGTCTATCGTCCACGTGGCGCCGAGGCGCCGGTGCAGGTCGAGCCAGTGGGCCGCGAGGGCGTCGGCGCCGCGCACGGGGTCGCGCAGGGGGAAGTAGTGGACGACGTTCGGCGCGAAGGCGCTCTTCATCAGCACGACGTCGCCCGTGCTGCACCCCTGGTAGTAGCGCTTGAGTACGTCCAGGTACGGATAGTCGCTCATACGCTCCCTCCCGTGCCGGTGTGCCGCCATTATGGGGGATATGAGGGCGAGAGGCAAGGTCGCAAAGCGGGGACACCCCGCACCCCGGCGGGAGCTTCGCCCCTGCACCTCAGCGATCTGGTGCGCCTTGCTCTGATTGAACGGGGCCTCGCACTCGCCGTTGCGGAAGACACAGCTATGTCGTAAAATAGTCGTTTGTCCGGCCCGCGTCCTTCAGCGGGCGGAAGGGGCGCCCGGCCTCAGCATTGTGAAAGGAGCCCTCGGTGTGATTACCACCGTCGTTGGCAACTACCCCAAGATACCGCCGTCCGGGCAGGGAGTCCCCAGCCTGCGCGCGAGCATCCAGTTGCTCGACCAGGGCAAGCTCACCCCGGCCCAGATCCGCGTCGTCCAGGAGCAGAACACCGTTGACGTCATCAACGAGCAGGTCCAGGCCGGTATTGACCTGGTCACGGACGGCCAGGTGCGCTGGGATGACGCCATCACCTACCTCGCCGGGGCCATCGAGGGCTTCACGCTCACCGGCCTCGTGCGCTGGTTCGACTCGAACACCTACTACCGCCAGCCCGTCTGCCAGGGCAAGCTGGCGTGGAAAGGCCCCATCACCGCGCGCGACTACACCTTCGCGGCGGGGCACAGCCCGAAGCCCGTCAAGGCCGTGCTCACAGGCCCGTACACCCTGGCGAAGCTCTCAGTGGACGCGCACTACAAGGACCTGCGCGCCTTCACGCTCGCCCTCGCCGGTGTCCTGAACCAGGAGGCGAAGGCGCTGGAGAAGGCGGGCGCCAAGCTTATCCAGTTCGACGAGCCAGCCATCGTGCGGAACAAGGGGGACATCGGGCTGTTCAAGGAGGCCATGTCCGCGCTGACGGCGGGCCTCACGGCCCGGACAGCCCTCTACACCTACTACGGCGACATCCAGGGCATCGCGCCGGACTTCCTGAAGCTGCCGTTCAACGTGTTCGGCCTGGACTTCGTGGGAGGCGCGGCGAACTGGAACGTGCTGCGCGACTTCCCGAAGGACAGAGAGCTGGCGGCGGGCATCCTGGACGCCCGCAACACGCGCATGGAGACGGTGGACGATGTGGCGCAGGCGGTGAAGCGGCTCTCGAAGCTCGTGCCGCCGTCCCGTCTCGCGGTCAACCCGAGCTGCGGGCTGGAGTTCCTGCCCCGCGTGAGCGCGCGCCGGAAGCTGGACCGGTTGGTGGAGGGCGTAAAGAAGGTCCAGGAGGTGCTGGCATGACCACGGGACTCTGGACGACGGCTGTCGGGAGCTACCCCAAGCCCGATTATCTGCTCCAGGCGCGTAACAAGGCGACGCGCAAGGAGATCACGACGGCGGAGCTGAACAAGCTGGAGCGCCAGGCCACCGAGATGTGGATGCACTTCCAGGACGAGATAGGCATGGACCTGCCCGTGGACGGCGAGATGTACCGCGGCGACATGGCCGCCTACTTCGGCGAGAACATGGAGGGCTTTACCACCAGCGGTCTGGTGCGCTCCTACGGCAACCGCTACTACCGCAAGCCCATCGCAAAGGGGGCTGTCGGCCGCAGGGGGCCTATCACCGTCGAGTGGTGGCGCTACGCGCAGAGCCTCACGTCGCGGCCCGTCAAGGGCATGCTCACCGGCCCGTACACCATCGCCGACTGGTCGTTCGACGAGCACTACCCCACGCGCGAGGCGTTCATCATGGACCTGGCGCGCGCCATCCACGACGAGGCCGTTGACCTGGAGAAGGCGGGCGCGAAGTTCATTCAGATAGACGAGCCTGCGGTCAGCGTGCGGCCTGAGGAGATGGAGATAGCGGTCAAGGCGATGGCCGTCGTGACGAAGGGCCTGAAGGCGCATACGCTCACGCACATGTGCTACGGCAACTTCGACCTGGTCTATCCCGGCATCCTTCGCCTGGCGGTGGACCAGATTGACCTGGAGATGGCGAACAGCAACTACGACCTGCTGGCGTACTTCAAGAAGGTACCCTTCACCAAATACATCGGCCTGGGCGTCGTGGACGTGCACACGCACAGGCTGGAGACGGTGGAGGAGGTCAAGCGCGGCATCAAGCTGACGATGGAGGTCATCCCGCCGGAGCGCATCTTCGTGGACCCGGACTGCGGGCTGAAGACGCGCCAGGTGGACGAGGCCAAGGCCAAGCTCAAGGTCATCGCGCAGGCGGTGCGCGAGGTCAAGAAGGAGATGGGCATCAGCGACAGCCCGCTGCCCGGCAAGCTGCCGGAGGCCGCCCGCCGATAAGCCCGCCGCGCGGAGAAACCGAACCATCCCCCTGACCCCCTTCCTCGCAGGAAGGGGGAGAGAAAAAATCTGGGGGATACCCCCAGTGCCCCCACCAGAGGGACAGGTTCCCCTCTGGACTCCACGGTGAACGGTACGCTGGGCCAGGCAACCCAGAAGCGGATGGGGTGAGGACGCACAGGACTGAACGTCATGTCCCCTTTGCGGTTCACGCTCGAAGAGGCCAACGCCCTGCTCCCGTGGCTGCGCGACACCTTCGCGGAGGTCCACGCGCTGCGCGACCGCATCGCGACGGGCGTGGCCGCCGCCCGCGACCTCACCATGAAGGCGCGCTCCAACGGCGGCGGCGGCGCGGTTGACCGGCAGCTCGCGGAGATCGAGAAGGAGCTGTCCGGCCTCAACGAGTCCATCCAGAAGCGCCTCGACGACGTGCAGCGCAAGGGCGTCATCGTGCGCGACCTCGACAGGGGGCTGGTGGACTTCCCCTCGCTGCGGGATGGCCGCGAGGTGCACCTGTGCTGGCTGCTCGGCGAGGACGCCATCGGCTTCTGGCACGAGACGGACACGGGCTTCGGCGGGCGCAAGCCGCTGTAGCGGGAGCGTTCTGGCACCAGATTTACACACTCGTCATTCCGGACTTGATCCTGAATCCAGCCACAACCCCTGGATTCCCGCTTTCGCGGGAATGACGACAAACGTATAGGCGGCTGCGAAGCAAATACCTGGATACTGCGCTGGCAGGAGGCGTACTGATGCGGGCATCGGCGGACGACTGCGCGGAGATGCTGCGGGAGCTGGCGTCGCTGGACGGCGTCACCTTCGTCGTCGGCGGCGTCGCGCTGCCTCACGCGCCCGTCGGCGGCTTCCGGGTGGACGAGGACGCCGTCGCGCGCGTCGTGCTGGCCGAGGAGGAGGGCGCTCGCTCGCCGGTCAGCTACTCGCTGCGCTTCCTCGACGCTTCCGGCCGCGACCTGCTGCGCGCCGACTTCCCGGACCCGTACTTGGGCGACGACGGCAGGCCCACAGCGTTCGACCCGCACCGCCTGGCCGCGTTCGAGGACTTCTGCCGCCGCTACGCCGGCGCGGACGGCGTCGAGGTGCGGCGTCTGGACCGCGCCTACCCCGCGCGCGGACGCGGCCCCGCGCCGGAGGATGTGGTGGGGTGAGCGCATAAGGCCAAGCTCGCTCCGGCTTCATGACCTACCCCCAGTCAGAGTTGGGATCTCTCCGAGCAGACCGAAGTTCCTACAGTCCGCGCGGTGTGTAACTGTCGTACTGGGGTACCCGCCAGTCATACCCAACGCAAACCACCACGGCTATTGAGCCTTCTTTTTCTTTAGATTTTGCCCATTCCCGCACCGCACGAAGAGCGCCTTCTTTTAGTAACATTGCTTCCAGATCCAGAACGGTCAGATTGTAGAAAATCATGCGCCCATTCGCAGCCACGCGCTCAAATTTTTGTTTCGCATTCTGGTAGTCAGATTCGAATTTGCCAATTAGTCCCGAAATCATACTCTCGACCTTATCTAGTTTCACAGAGCCACCACGGAATGCGATTCCTGGTGGCCCTTCCCTTCGCTGCGCTTCTTCCATCGCCTGCGCCCATAGCTTTCGGTCGTTGTCCGAGGCATACAGAGCCTTTGCTTCAACCCATATATCTGGCTTGATGAAAATGTCCGGCTTTCCTTCTTCGTTAAAGCGAAACTCCGGCGGCCCCATGCCTCGTGCATCCGCCCACGCAAAGGCACACGCCTCGGAGAGGCAATCCAAAAGACCGTCATCGAAATCCCGACGATGAGACCGGTCAATAGGGTGGACAAGTGCGAGACGCCGTTCCAGCATCTCCGCTTGATTGTGTCGTGCGACGACGTCCACCGCCTCTGACAGGGGGCGCAAAACATCTCGCCCATGGCTTTCGACTTTTCGCGCTTTGACAATCCAACAATCTGCTGGCAAAACGCCAGTAGCGTCTTCCGCGACAGGAAACGCTTTCGACAGTATCTGCTGCACACCCATGCTGCTCCCCCATATATGGCACGCACAGCACTTACGCTTGAAGAATGCTTTCAGCGTACGCTTTCGCCCTCTCGCCGCCACTATACCCCAGCGCCGCGCCGTGTCAAGCGCCGCCCGCGCCGCGTGACGCCCTGCACTACAGGTCGAGCAGAATGCGCAGTCGGTCCTCCACGGCGGCCATCGTGTCCGGGGAGGGGACGGCCCCCCAGCGCGTCGCGAGTCGCTCCTTGGAGACCGAGCGGATGTCCTCACACTTGATGAAGCTTGCTACCGCAAGGCCGCCATTGGGCGGGTCAACCCGCACATGAAGAGGAATCCCCCGCGCCCTGCTCGTTATCGGAATGACGACGACGAGTCCCGCGGGCCCGTGATTGAAGGTGTTGTCCGAGACAACGAGCGCCGGCCATTCACACAAAACGGAGGGGCCTGATTTCGTTCAGGCCCCTCCGTCAATTCCCGGCCTACGCGAGCTGCGTGTCTAGAAGCCGAGAATGCCGAGAAGTCCGTGGCTCTGGAACGCGCTCTGGGCGCTGATGCCCGTCGCGGCGCTGCTCTGAGTGTTATAGGTCACGGTCATCTGGGCGCCAAGGCTGCCCGCCAATGCCGCCAGGGATGACGCGCTTCCGTTCAGAGTAATAGAGGTGCCCGCCGGTACGCTCAGCGTCACAGTGGTCCCACCCTGGGTAGCGATGGTCACGGTGTTCGCAATCAGGTTGACCGACTGCAGCGTGCCCGATACCGTGACACTAGCGCTAGCGCTAGCACTAGCGCTGGCGCTCGCCTGTGTGGTTGGGACGGGAATCGGCGTAGCGGTTGGGGCGGGAACTGGTGTGGCTGTTGGCATGGGAACCGGTGTTGCGGTGGGTACAGCCACCTGGGCCTGCGCCTGAAGCAGGGCCTGCAGGGCCGCCTGGACCTGCGCCTGAGCCTGCGCCTGGGCCTGTGCAGCGGCCTGGGCCTGCGCCGCCGCCTGAGCAGCAGCCTGGGCCTGCGCCTGGGCCTGCGCTTGAGCCTGCGCCGCCGCTTGAGCAGCAGCCTGAGCCTGAGCCTGAGCCTGGGCTTGGGCCTGGGACTGAGTCTGCGCCTGAGCCTGGGCCTGAGCAGCCGCCTGAGCAGCCGCCTGAGCCTGAGCCTGAGCCTGCGCCGCTGCCTGAGCAGCAGCCTGGGCCTGCGCCTGGGCCTGCGCCGCTGCCTGAGCAGCCGCCTGGGCCTGCGCCTGGGCCTGGACTAGAGCCTGCTGAGCTGCCTGGACCTGAGCCTGAGCCTGGGCCTGGGCTTGCGCCTGGGCCTGGGCCTGCGCCTGGGCCTGGGCCTGGGCCTGAGCCTGCGCCTGGGCCTGAGCCTGAGCCTGCGCCGCTGCTTGAGCCTGGGCTTGTGCAGCCGCCTGGGCTTGAGCCTGAGCCTGCGCCTGAGCCTGAGCCTGCGCCTGGGCCTGAGCAGCCGCCTGGGCCTGGGCCTGCGCTTGAGCCTGGGCTTGGGCCGCTGCCTGAGCAGCCGCCTGAGCCTGAGCCTGCGCCTGAGCCGCTGCCTGAGCAGCCGCCTGAGCTTGCGCCTGGGCCTGGGCCAGGGCCTGAGCAGCCGCCTGGACCTGCGCCGACACCTGGGCGCTGACGCTGGTCGCAGTGTTGCTCACCGAGTTATAGCTTACCGTCACCTGGGCGCCAAGGCTGCCCGCCAATGCCGCCATGGATGACGCGCTTCCGTTCAAAGTAATAGAGGTACTCGCCGGGACGCTCAGCGTCACATTGCTCCCACTCTGAGCGGCAATGGTCACGGAGCCAGCGGCCTGATTGACCGACTGCAAAGTGCCCGACACCGTGACGATGGGCGCCAATTGGTCGTGGGCGCTGAGGGACGTCTGCCGCGGAGAGGACCAAGCCAGGACTGTTCCGCCCAGCAGCGCAACCAGTGCTATCACCGCAAACACGGCGATTGTTCGAGCGACAAAGCCTTTTATAGGAACTTGCATACCCTCCTCCTTAGTAAACGAGTTGCTGATGTGCCCAAGAGAAACCTGACTACACATGCTCGATAGTCTGAACGGCTCCCACCCCCTTTCGTTATTCCAGTTGACCCACACTGTTTATAACGCAGGGGGACCGTTTTTATTACGGGCACCCAGCCCCAATGCCGTGCCCAATACATGGTTGACTATCGTGGAGCCGTTCCATTCACTGCCCTTCCTGGATATCCGCCTGCGTCGTGGACTGCTCAACAACGCAAGCCACTGATTACGCTAAGGGCAAACAGTGATTCCAGGTATGGTAATGCAGCGCGTCGGCGTGGGTGTCGGCGTAGAGGTTGGAGCAGGGACAGGTGTCGATGTTGGCGTGGGCGTTGGCGTCGCGGGCTGAGGCGTCGGCGTGGAGGTTGGCGCAGGGGTAGGTGTCGGCGTCTGCATTGGCACGGCGGTCGGCGTGGGCGTCGACACAGGCGTCGGTGTAGCGGTTGGTGTGGGGGTAGGCGTGGACATAGGAGTGAATGTTGGCGCGGGCGTGGACGTAGGAGTCGCCGTTGCGGGCAGAGGCGGCGGCGCGGAAGTCGGCGCAGGGGCGGGCGTCGGCGTGGGCGTCCCCGCACAGACAGTGATTCCAAGAATTGTTGTGCAGCCTGCCGGCGTCGGAGTGGATGTTGGCGGCGGCGTCGCGGGTTGAGGCGTCGGTGTAGGTGTCGACGTCGGCGTGGGCGTCAACGTAGGCGTCGGCGTGGGTGTGGGAGTCGGCGTCGACGTGGACGTCGGCGATGGCGTCGGCGATGGCGTCGGCGTGGACGTCGGTGTCAGCGTAGGCATAGGCGTCAACGTCGGCGATGGTATCGGCGTCGGTGTAGATGCAAGCGTCGGCGTGGACAGGGGCGTCGGCGTGGCTGAACAGAACGTGATTCCAAGAATGTTAATGCAACCCGCGGGCGCCGGCGTGCTGGACTGAGGCGTCGTCGTAGCCGTCGGCGTGGGCGTCGGCGTCGCGGGCTGAGGCGTCGGCGTAGGTGTGGGCAGCGGAGCCGGTGCTCCGCTGCTCTGTCCTGCGACTCGTGCGCTTGCCTTATCCGGCTGACTGACAAGCGGCGTTACTACCGGAAGAAACATAAATTGCTGATTGCCTGTTCTGTAAAGAGATTGAGAACCGTCAAAATCCAAGACCATCTGCGTGGTCTCGTCCTTCTGTACCTGGAACGGCCTGAAGAATGTGATTTCTTCGTTGGGGACGACCGCATCGAACAGCTTCCCATCAGCGTTCACTATAGCTTTGGTTATCCGTATGCGGATTTGTGTGTAGATGCCTTCCCCCACCTGCGAACTAGTCAGCAGTTGGGGTGCGTCCGCTATCTTCACCAGATCAAAGGTCATGGGGGTATCGCTCAGCGTAACCCACCCGCCGTCCGGACTTCCGATCTTGCTGGCTTCTATCTTGTCCACCTGCACCAGGACCTGCTCCACGCCAGGTGGGAGAGCGTCCGCTGCGACAACCCGGAGCACGCCATTCGCAGCCGGAGGGACTGCCGCCTGAGGTGCAGCACCTGCAATAGCCTCAAGAGTAGAGGCGTAGTCTTTTCCCGATGTTTGCAAGACTTTGATAAGCAATGGCTTTGCAGCTTCCGGCGCCGCTTCCAAGGTTTCTTGTATCTGGGTCAGTTGGTTGATAGCGCTGATCTCAAGCTTATTCCTTAGCTCAACAACGGCGCTGGCCCGTTTCTCGGTCCTGGCAATGTTTTCCACCACCCGGAGATGCTCCGTCACCGCCGGGAGCAGCTGGTCGCTCTGCTCACCATTACCTCTTTGGGCCAGTTGGGCAGCCTCTTCAATTCGCCGAGACGCAAGCTCAATGTTCAGGTCTGCTCGTTCAGTCGGCGTCCGGGCGAAAGCCATGCGTACGTTCTCCGATGTCCGCCTTATTGGATACAGAGCGTCGCCGGGCAAGCTGTGCTCGGCCGCTTGAACACCGGCAACAATCATTAAGAAAGCGGCAACGCCCGCAGCGACCGGAACGGCCTTCCAGACTACAGGAGACCCGAGTATCCTTTCCCATAGAGAAAATTTGCGCGCGTTCCGCTTCTGAATGGACTCCATCAATCGAGCCAGGCCACGCTCAATGGCTTGAGGAGATGGCTCACGTGAACGTACGCCCCGAAGCAACACAGCAGTCTCAAGCAGGGGCTTCAGCCTCGATGCCATGTGCGGGTACTTGGTCAGGCAATCATTGACGCTTGCTTCACCATTCCTGATTCGTGCAATGCATTCACTCAATACTTCCTCGAAGCGATTATTCATTTCTGTTCACCAACCGTCTCAGGGAAACTAAAGCCCTATGCTGGAGCGCCCTGACCGCTCCTTCACGTTTGTCTATGACCTTTGCCACCTCCGCATCGCTGAGGTCCAGAAAAAATTTGAGGGTAATGACCTGACGTTGGTCCTCGGTCAAGTCTTTCATGGCCTCCCGCAGTTCGCTGACATCCAGCGAAATTTCCGCTGCTCTTTCCGGACTCGCGCCGTTGTCTGCAATCGAGTCCTCCAAGGGCTCCCATTTGACGCGCGAAACGCGCCGCACATAGTCCACGGCCAAATTGTGAGCGATACGATAGAGCCAAGTAGTCAAGGGTATTCCCCGATAATCAAACGTGTGTATCTGTTCCACGGCGCGCAAGAACACGGAAGACGCCATGTCCTCTGCCACGTCTGGATTGCCAACCCTATGGCATAAATAGGCATGGATCTTCCGATAATGGTGCAGGTATATCGCTGCCCACGCTTCGGAGTCCAGGGCCTTGGCTCTCTGGACGAGGGCCGCCTCGTCCAGAAGAGTAGCTTCGTCCTGCACGGATAAAATTCACTCCGTGTTACGATTTCTGACCGCAGGCTACATTGATATGCCTCTTCACGTCGCCCCGCCTTGTTAAACGTATTAAGTCGCAAGAAGATAGAGCACGTATGGTCATTCATGATGAAATCTCAAAGGTACCGACCTCCATGTCGGTAACCTCATACCCCGCCTCGTTCACGCTTACTTTATATAACGACTGACGCCCAGCCTTGTTACGCATCCGTATCGGCAACGAAACGGAGACCTCATGAAGCGCCGCCCGCCCGCGGGGGTCCCGGTGGGATACAATGGAGCGTCGCGGTGGAGCGGCGGCTGAATGACGGGCAAGGGAGGGATACCATGGAGCAGCGACTGAGCCTCGTCACGCTGGGGGTGGCGAACGTGGCCGCGAGCCGTGGCTTCTACGAACGGCTCGGGTGGAAGGCGTCGTCCGTGGGCGGCGCCGAGGTCGCGTTCTTCCAGGTCGGCGGGATGGCGCTGGCGCTCTGGGGCGCGGCGGACCTGGCCGCGGACACGGGCCTGTCGCTGGGGAGCGGCGCCCCGCGAAGCGTCGCGCTCGCGCTGAACGTGCGCCGCAGGAAGGACGTGGACGCCGTGCTCGCCGAGGCGGTGAATGCGGGCGGCCGCATCCTCAGGCGCGCCGAAGACAAGTCGTGGGGCGGGTACGCAGGCTACTTCGCCGACCTCGACGGCCACCCCTGGGAGGTGGCGTGGAACCCGGGGTTCACGCTGAGGGACGACGGCAGCCTGGTCTTGCCGGAGTAGCCCCCGCCCGCGCCGCTTGACGCAATCTCCCGCGGCAACGTACCATAAGTGTTTGGCCTGACATGCGGGAGGACGGCAATGGAGTACAGACAGCTCGGCAAGACAGACCTGCGGGTGTCCGAGGTCGGCTTCGGCGTGTGGACGGTGAGCACCGGCTGGTGGGGCAAGGTTGACCCCGCCGACGGCGTGAAGCTGATGCAGCACGCCTTCGACATGGGCGTCAGCTTCTTCGACACCGCGGACACCTACGGCGACGGCTTCGGCGAGGAGATACTGGCGAAGGCGCTAGGCAACAAGCGCCACGACATCGTCATCGGCACCAAGGGCGGCTACGACTTCTACACCCAGGCCGCGCGCGAGGGCCACAAGGAGCGGCCCCAGAAGCTGGAGCCGGACTTCATCCGCTTCGCCTGCGAGCAGAGCCTCAAGCGCCTGAAGACCGACTACATTGACCTCTACCAGATACACAACCCGCGCATCAGCGCCATTGAGCGCGACGACCTGTTCGCCGCCCTCGACGACCTGCGCGCCGAGGGCAAGATACGCAGCTACGGCGTGGCGCTGGGGCCGGACATCGGCTGGTACGAGGAGGGCGAGGCGTCCATGCGCCATCGCAAGGTGGCCGCCGTCCAGATCATCTACAGCATCATGGAGCAGCAGCCCGCGCGCAAGTTCTTCCCCATCGCCAAAGAGACGGGCACGGGCCTCATCTCGCGCGTGCCGCACGCCTCGGAGGTGCTGACGGAGCGCTTCAAGGCGAAGCCGCCCGTGTTCGAGGCGGGCGACCACCGGAGCCATCGCAAGCAGCAGTGGCTGACGGCGGCGGTCACGAAGGTGGCGAAGCTGGGCTTCCTCGCCGAGCACTACAGCATGTCGCTGGACCAGGCGGCCATCCGGTTTTGCCTGGCGCAGCCGACCATCGCGACGGTGCTGCCGAACATCGTGCGCGAGGAGGATCTGCGCGAGTACGTCGCTGCGTCCGGCCTCGCGAACATGTCCCGCGAGGACGAGGCGCGCCTCTTCGAGCTGTACGACACCGAGTTCGCGAAGCTCGAAGAGCAGCAGAAGGCGGCGCCCGCCGGAACGTAGGCGACGGGGCGGTTAGTGTAGTGCCCCTGAAGTTTGCCAGAAAGTCATTGCGAGGAGTCCCGACAAGTCGGGACGACGAAGCAATCCGGGAGAGGGGTGGCCCCCGCCGCCAGATTGCCGCGGCCCTCCTTCGTCGAGCCTCGCAATGACAATTTCGTACGTGTATTTCAGAGACAGCACACTAACCCCGCTGCTCCCCTTGCAATTCACGTCAACGTGCGGTTGAATAGGGACATTGCGCGGAGGTCGCCTTACATGCGGGCACTCGTTACCGGCGTCGCCGGGTTCATCGGCTCCCACCTGGCCCGGCGTCTTCTGGACGCCGGACATGAGGTGGTGGGCGTGGACTGCTTCACCGACTACTACGCGCGCCCGGTGAAGGAGCGGAACCTCCGCGGCGTCGCCGCGCATCCCCGCTTTCGCTTCGCGGAGGCGGACCTGTGCGCCGCCGACCTCCCACCCCTTCTGGACGGCGTCCAGGCGGTGTTCCACCAGGCGGGCCAGCCGGGCGTAACGGGAAGCTGGGGCGCCCGGTTCCAGGAGTACACGCGCAACAATATCCTGGCGACCCAGCGCCTCCTGGAGGCGGCCAAAGGCCGTCCACTGGAGAAGTTTGTCTTCGCGTCCTCCTCGTCCATCTATGGCGACGTGCGGCGCTATCCCACCGCCGAGGGGACGCTGCCGCGCCCGCGTTCGCCCTACGGCGTCACGAAGCTGGCCGCCGAGCACCTCTGTCAGCTCTACCACAGGAACCACGACGTTCCCGTCGTGGCGCTGCGCTACTTCACCGCGTACGGACCGGGACAGAGGCCAGACATGGCCTTCCATCGCTTCATCGAGGGCATTCTGGCCGGACGGGAGCTGTCTATCTACGGCGACGGCGAGCAGACCCGTGACTTCACCTACGTCCAGGACATCGTCGAGGCGAACCTGCTGGCGGCGGCCCGCCCGGCGCAGGGCGTCTCCCTGAACATCGGCGGCGGCACGACGACCAGCGTGAACGGCGTCCTGCGGCTGCTGGAGACTCTCTGCGGGAAGAAGGCGCTGGTGCGCTACCTGCCGACTCGGCCAGGCGAGGTGGGGCGCACGCTTGCGGACATCTCGCGCGCGAAGCGGCTGTTGGGCTACGCGCCCTCGGTGACGCTGGAGGAGGGACTGGCGCGGCAGGTGGCATGGATACGGGAGACGGCGCCGAAGCTGCCCTGAGCGGAGTAGTTGCCGCTACGGCTTCGCCACATTCTCCGCGTACCAGAGCTGGAAAGCGAGCAGCGTCCAGAGCTGCTTGCGATAGTTGGCCTTGCCACGGACATGGTCCCGCAGCATCCCCTCGACAAACCTTCGGTCGAATAGCCCCTGCCGTTCCAGGCGCGGCCCAGCGAGCAGCTCCTCCGCGAGAGGCCGCAGGTCGTCCTTGAGCCAGCGGGCCACCGGGATGTTAAACCCCTTCTTCTGCTTGTAGAGCACCTCGCGGGGCAGGACGCCCTCCAGTGACCGCTTCAGAAGCCACTTGGTGGTGAAGCCGCGCAGTTTCCACTCGAAGGGCAGCCCGGCGGCGTACTCGACCACGAGAGGATTCAGCAGGGGCGGCCTGACCTCCAGAGAGCAGGCCATGCTGGCCCGGTCCACCTTCTGCAGGATGTCGCCCTCCATGTAGAGCTTCATGTCCAGGTAGGACAGCTGATCCCACGGGTCCGCCGTCGGGCAGCGGCGCAGGTGCTCGTACACGATATCGTAGGTGTCAGCGCCGCCCAGAGCCGCGCGGACGGCGGGCGCCAGAAGCCCCTGCTTCTCCTCCGGCGTGAAGGAGCCCATCCAGCGGTGGTGTCGCACCTCCGGCGCGTAACCGACGCCGTGGACAAAGCGTTTCAGCTTGTAGTCCATGCTGATGTAGCGCGTGGAGGTGGGCAGCCGGTCCACCAGCGCCGGAATGGCCCGCGAGCGAAGCACGGACGGTAGCCGGGTGTAGTAGCCCGCGAGTCGGTGCGCCTGCATGGTGGGATACCCGGCGAAAAGCTCGTCGCCGCCGTCGCCGCCCAGCGCCACGGTCACATGCTCCCGCGCAAAGCGCGAAAGGAAGTACGTGGGGAGAAAGGACGAGTCGCCGAGCGGCTCGTCGAGGAGCTGGCCCAGGCGCGGCACGATCTCCCGCATGGTCGCCAGCGTAAAGGTAGCCTCGTGGTGCTGGACCCCCAGGCGCCGCGCCACAAGACGGGCGTAGCGCGACTCATCGTACGAAGGGTCATCGAACGCGATGGAGAATGTGTTGATGCGCTCCGGCGCGACCAAGCTGGCGGCGGCAGTGACAGCGCTGGAATCTATGCCGCCGCTCAGGAAGACGCCCAGGGGCACGTCGCTGACCAGCTCCATGCGGACCGCTTGCTTGATGCGCTCCAGCAGACCCCGCGCCGCCTCGTCGGCGCTCCTGTGCCCCTCCGCGGAAGGACGCTCCGCCGGGAAGGGCACGTCCCAGTACGGCGTCTCGCGCAGACCCCTTTCGTCGAATACGAGGACATGGCCCGGACGCAGCTTGCGGACGCCCCGCACGATGGAGCGCGGCGCGGGCACGTACTCAAACGAGAGGTACTCGTTGAGCGCCTGGACGTCTATCTCACGCGTGAGGCCGCCGCAGGCGAGGAGGGACCGCAGCTCGGAGGCGAACACAAGGCTTGTCCCCTGGAGGGTATAAAACAGGGGCTTGATACCCATGCGGTCGCGTGCGATGACCAGGCGACGCCGCGTCCTGTCCCACAGTGCCCACGCGAACATGCCGTTCAGCCGCTGGATGCAATCGTCCCCGTACTCCTCGTAGGCGTGGACGATGGCCTCTGTGTCGCTCTGAGTAGCGAAGCGGTGACCGCGCGCTTCCAAGTCGCGACGCAGGTCCCTGTAGTTGTATATCTCGCCGTTCAGGACGAGCGAGACGGTCCCATCTTCGTTGGCGACGGGCTGTCTGCCGCCCGCCACGTCAATGATGGACAGTCGCCGCATGCCAAGCGCGACGTGGCCGTCGGTGTAACGCCCTTCGTCGTCAGGCCCACGGTGGACCATGCGCTGGCACATGCGCCGCACGTCCGCCTCGCGTTCGGGAGGCAGCCCGCGCGAGAGATCGGCGACGCCGCAGATGCCGCACATGTGGAGCGGTCTAGTCCAGGTTCAGCTTCTGGCGGATGGTGTAGACGGTCTTTCCCTGTGACTCGTAGTAGGTGCGGACGCTCACCTCCGCCAGCAGGCCCATAAGGATGAGCTGCACCCCGACGAGGCTGAGGAAAACGGCCAGCAGAAGGAAGGGGTTGCGGTGCGCGAACACGTCCTCGAAGAACTTCTGGTATAGCACGTACACGCCGAACATGACGCCGAGCAGCATGGAGAGCGCGCCCGCCGTGCCGAAGACATAGATGGGCTTGGTGGAGTAGCTGCTGAGGAACTTGATGGTCATCAGGTCCAGAAGCACCTTGAACGTCCGCGACAGGCCGTACTTGGACTTCCCGTGGATGCGCGGGTGATGCCTGACCGGTATCTCCGCGACGGACGCCCCGCCCCACGTCAGGTAGGCGGGCAGGAGACGGTGCATTTCACCATAGATCCGGACGTTCTGAAAGAGCTCGCGTCGGTAGGCCTTGAGCGTGCAGCCGTAGTCCTTGATGTGCACGCCCGTCACCCACGCGATAAGCTTGTTCGCGAGGGACGATGGCAGCTTGCGCGTCAGCCACGGGTCCTGACGGTCCTTGCGCCAGCCGCTCACGACGTCATGCCCCTCCTCCATCTTGGCAAGCAGGTTTGGAATGTCCTCCGGGTCGTTCTGCAGGTCCGCGTCCAGCGTGATGACGACATCGCCGCGGGCGTGATCAATCCCGGCAGCCAGGGCGGCGGTCTGACCGAAGTTGCGACGCAGGCGCAGGACCTTGACACGGGCGTCGCTCTGAGCAATATGCGAGAGCGCCGTGAACGTGCCGTCGTCGCTGCCGTCGTCCACGTAAACGATTTCATAGGCGCGGCTGATGGCATTTAGCACGCGAGTCAGACTGGCATGGAGAGGCTGCAGATTGTCCTTCTCATTGTAGACGGGCAAGACGATAGACAGGGCGACTTTAGAGGCGGCTCCGTTCGGGGCCGCCGGTCCTCCTCGTACCGCGTCCTGCAATTCCGTCATAGGCAGACCACTCCTTGCCAGACTCCTTCGCGTTCGCTTCTGCTAATGGTGAGCGTGTTTCGACAACGTGTCAAGGGCGGGCCAGCTTCCGAGCGAAGCGCCTTCCCGCCGCGGCTACTGGCGCAGCCGGGGCATCACGCCGTCGCGCATCGCGTCGAGGAAGCCGTACTTGTCGGGCAGCGGCATGGTAAACCAGAGCTGGTTGGCGCCCCAGGACGCCATCTCCCTGACGCGCCGCGCGAACTCCTCCGGCGGCCCCGCGATGGTGAACCTGTCCGCGAGGTACTCGGTCAGGCCGAGATCGTCCACCATGCGCACGTTCTTCTTGCCCGTCCCGGAGTGCTCGTGCTCGCTGAACTCGTACTGCTCGATGAGCTTCTGGATGGCGGGTATCAGCTTGTCCGGCAGCCCCTTGTTCAACACGCCCAGGCGAAACGCCGCGTTCGTCGCCGCCGCCAGGTGCGTCTTGATGTTGTCCACGGCCTGCTCCCTGGTCGGGGCGATGCTCGCGCCGATGAGCCACCAGATGTCCAGGTCCTCCAGTCGCTTACCGGCCTTCTGCGCGCCCTCCCGCAGGTACTTGTGCGTGAGCGGAATGAGGTCGCGCTGGATGCCCCCGCCCAGGATGACGCCGTCGCCTATCTCGCCCGCCAGGCGCAGGCTGTTCGGCCCGGAGGCGGCCACGTAGATGGGAATCCGGCGCTTGGTGTAGGAGAACACCACGCGCTTTCCCTGGTACGTCGTGTGCCCCTTCGCGAACATCTCTTTGAGCGCCAGGATATACTCGCGCATGAACTTGAGCGTGGCGGGCTTCTCGCCGATGTTGAAGATGGCGCTGTCGCCCGTGCCGATGCCGAGCATGGCCCGCCCGCCACTCAGCTCGTCCGCCGCCGTGATGGCGGAGGCCGTCACGGAAGGGTGGCGCGTGAGCGGGATTGTGACGCGCGGCCCGAACATCACGCGAGTGGTGTTCAGCGCGACGATGGTGGCCTGCACGTACGTCTCCGGGTACAGCGACGGCGAGTCGCCGAAGCCGATCGCGTCGAATCCGGCCGCCTCTATGGCGCGGACCCAGGCCGGGTACTCGCGAATCCTGTCGCAGACAAGGCTGACCCCCAGGCGAATCGTCATGTCTCCTCCTCAGTCAGTAATCAGGCGTGCTTGGAAACGCCCAGGCACGGCTAGGGCCTGCCCCTGGCAGGAGCGCTGGCGGGGATATCATACACAAAGATGGCGTGGGCGGGCCGAGCCACCGGCTGGTACGTTTCCTGCCACACCCGCCGGATGGCCGGGTCGCGGCTCAGCATCTGCAGGCTGGTGACGCTCAGCGCGTACACGCCGGGTGGTGGATCGTACAGCTCCGCGCGGGACACGGGCTCGTACGCGACGCCGTACGCCGCCGGGTCCGCAGTCCCGAAGTAGAGCAGCCTGACCTTCGAGACGCCCTTCTCCTGCATGTAGCGGCGCAAGTCGTTGAGGCCCTGGCCCCAGTCCACATTGGAGTCAATGAGGGACTTATAGCCGTTATTAGGGCCGCCGGCCAGCTCGTTGAAGTACGACAGGTAGTACGGGTGCGTCGCCGTGGCCGCGCCGACCTGCCACAGCGCCAGCGCGGCGAGCGGAACGTTCAGCAGAGCGGGGCGGCTCAGCTTTACCGTGGCCACCCTGCTCGCGAGCACGATCATAAACGGGTACACGGGCAGCAGGTGCCGCAGGCCGATGTTGATGGCATAGAGCGACGTCACCAGAAAGACCACGGCCAGAATGAGCAGCTTGTGGTTCTCCCCGTCCTGCCGGGGCCTACGGATGAGCAGATAGGCCGCTATCGCCAGAAGCAGGAGCAGCGGCAGCGGCGTCTTGAGCAGAAAAGCCACCAGGAAATAGTGAGGGAACCGCTCGCCGTACTGACCCAGCAGAAAGCTCTGACTCATTTCCTCGCGCATCTTCCCCAAAACATACAGGTTACCCTTGAAGAATGCGCTGGCGGGCAGCGGGACCGACTCCGCGAACGCGACGATGTCCTGGCGCAGCGACGGCGACGCGATGCGCTCGGAGAGAAGCGCGTCCAGCTTGACGAGCTGCTCCTTCTGCGTCACGAGCGGGTCCACGCGGAAGAAGTACGCGGCCCAGACCACCAGCGCGACCACTGCCAGCAGGCCCGCGAACGAGGCCGCCGCCAGGTACAGTCGAGGGCGCAGACCGGACGCGGGCAGGCGCGCGAGACCCGGCAGACGCCACGTCGGCAGAGCGAGGGCCGGACGCGCGGCCTGAATCACGAGCAACAGCGCGAAGATGGGCAAGAGGATGAGGGCGGAGAACTTGGACATGACGGCGACGCCGGTCAGGGCGCCCGCCCACGCCAGTCGCGCGAGACCGGGCTGCTTCAAGAAGCGGCTGAACAGATACACGGCAATGAACATGAACGCGGCCACGCCCAGGTCGTTGGTGGCAAGGCTGGAGTGGGCCAGGATGTTCGGCTCGAACACGTAGAGCGCCAGGGCGAGGATGGACGCCTTCCAGCCGTACAATTCACGCGCCCAGCGGTACACGAAAAAGCCCAGGAGCGCGCCGAAAGCAACGACGACCATCCGGCTCCAGAACAGGAACTCGATGGAGTTGTGATTGTACGTGTAGAAGAACTGATAGGCGAAGTCCCACTGGCGCGCGTTCTCCCAGCTCGGGGCGTCCAGAGGCGTGTTGATGGGAAAGAGCAGAAGCGGTGCGGCGAGAAGGTCTTTGAACAGCGGCGGGTGCGGGTAGGCCAGGCGGAAATCGCCCTGCGTAAGATACGTGTAACCGCTGGACACGTTCGAAGACTCGTCGAAGGTGGCGGACAGGGCGCGGGCCGTCAGCGCGCCGCGCACGACGAACGACAGCAGCAGCAGAGCGACGAGAAAGGCCTCCCCGTAACGCTGGACGCCGCGCCGTGGCGTCGTGGCCGGGAGGGCGGCGGCGTCCTGCGCGCCGGAAGGGGCCGCGTGCGGTGAAGGCTCCATATGCTGTCTGCGAACTCCTGTTCAGCGGGCGAGGCAGGGATGCTCCATTATACGCGAGAGCGAGACGTCACCCTGGACCCGCCAGGCGTGGGCTTGCCGCGTCCATTGCACCGATGGTACCCTTAGCGTCCACAAGCCGCATGGAGGCGCGCATGGCCCCGACCACACAGGCGTTCAGGAAAGCGATGGCCCGCTTCGCGACCGGCGTCACGGTCATCACTGTTGCCACGGACGACGGACGCGCGCACGGCATGACCGCCAACGCGTTCACATCCGTATCGCTCGACCCGCTCCTCGTGCTGGTCTGCGTGAACCGCCGGGCGCGCACGCACGCTCTCATTCACGCACGCGGGCGCTTCGGCGTCAACGTGCTCGCCGAGGGCCAGCAGCCCATCGCCGACCACTTCGCCCGGCCCGACGGCGACCGCGAAAGTGCCCACACGACCGGCGCGCGGTACAGGTACACAAAGTCCGGCACGCCGCTGCTGGAGGACTGCCTTGCGCAACTGGAGTGCCGGGTGACGGCCGCCTTCGAGCAGGGGGAGCACACCGTGTTCATAGGCCAGGTGGAGCACGTGAAGGCGCGGGACGGCCGGCCCCTGCTGTTCTACGGCGGCAGGTACCGCAAGCTGGAGGCCGACTAGCTCCGCGCGAGCCTACCTCAGCCCGGCCAGAAACCGTTCGATGGCCGCGTTTACCGCGTCCGGCTTCTCCAGCATCACCTGGTGCGTCCCGCCCGGGACGACCTCCAGCGTGGCGGCGGGGAGCTTCTCCGCCAGGAAGCGCCCGTACTTGACCGGCGTCATCACGTCCGCGTCCCCCTGGCACACCAGCGCGGGCGCACGCATCTCGCTGATCCGCTGCATGATGTCGAACCTGTCGCAGCAGAGCAGGTCGGCGCGCATGACGGCGGGGCCGATCTCGTCCGTCTTTTTGAGAAGCATCTCGCGGACGTCTGGCGCCACCTTCGCGTAGTTGGCGGCGCGCATCTGGAGCCAGCGCTCGCGGGCGGCTTTGTCGGTCTCCGCTGCCTGACACTCGGCCAAAACGTCGGGGTGCACCCGCAGACGCGCCCCCGTGCTGATCAGGACCAGGCCCCTGACCTCCTCCGGATACGCGAGCGCGTACGTCAGGACGATGGCCCCGCCCAGGGAGTGCCCGCCCAGCACCACGTCGCGGTAGCCCTTGCCCCGCATGTAGCCGTGCAGCCACTCCACGTACTGCTGCACGCTGGCGCACGGCGCGCCGACGGGATGGCCGGGCAGATCCACCGCTACGGCGTCCGGGAAGCGGCGCGTCTGGTAGTAGTAGCTCAGGCTTGAGCCGCCCGAGCCGTGCACGAGAACAAGTTTCATGCGGCGCCTCCTTAGTATCCCATCTCGTCAGCCATTTGAATATCACAGCGTCTTGCTGCTCGGAGTTCTCGCCCCTGCTTACGGCGGATACCTCACCCCCGGTCCCCCTCTCCTGCAGGAGAGGGGGACGAAAAACGTTTGTGGGAGGACACCTCCCACACCCTCCGCAGTCCTTCCGCGGAAGGACTGCACCCGCTTTTTCCCACGGGCGGCATCGTGTTCTCTCGTTTCTCCCCAAGTACAAAGGGGAAATTGGTTGAGAGTATTTGGGAGGACACCCTTCGTCCTTCCAAGGAAGGACCGGGGCAGGGTCTCTCAGACCTTCCGGCGGGCCGCAGAGCGGCCCTGCACCCCTATGAACATATGCCACTCTCTTCCGTACAAGACGCTAGTCCAGCACCATGATGGACGACGACTTTACGATCAGGAATATGTCCTGGCCTTCCCGCAGGCCAAGCCCGGCGAGAGCGTCCCGCGTAATCTCCACCGCCAGCGGCGCGCCCATGTCCGCGTACACCAGAACGCGATTGCCCACCGGATGCACGCCCTTGATCCGCGCCGGGAGCACGTTGCGCGCGCTGATGTTCCCCGGCCTCTCCGGAGCTATGATAATGTCTCCTGCCCGGATGGACACGGTGACAACTTGGCCCGGCGCCGCGTCCACCAGGGACACCCATAGCGCCGCATCATTCACCGTCAGGCGCGTCATATCGCTCTCGTTGCGGTGCTCCGCCACGACCGCGTCCACCAGGTTCTTGAGCGCGCCGACGTCTTCCTGCGACACCGCGCCGGGCGTGACCAGCACACGACGAGGCTCGTCGAAGGCCTGCTGAGCGCCATGGGCCAGCGCCAGCACCCTGTCGCCCAGCGCCAGCGCCTCGGACATGGAGTGCGAGACGTACACCATCGGTATTGCCAGCTCCCGGTGGAGGCACTTGAGATAGCGCAGGATGCGCCCGCGCAGGGCCGCGTGCAGCGCCGCAAGCGGCTCGTCCAGCAGCAGTAGCTCCGGCGACGCGGCCAGAGCGCGCGCCAGCGCCACACGCTGCCGCTCGCCGCCGGAGAGGGTCGCGGGGCACCGCTCCAGCAGGCCCTGGATTTCCAGAAGCTCCACCAGATGTTGTGGATTGATGCGCCGGCGCTGCGGCGGCGTGCGCTGGTAGCCGTACAGGATGTTATCCCAGACGGTCATGTGCGGGAACAGCAGGCCGTCCTGGAACACGTAGCCGACGCCGCGCCGTTCCGGTGGCAGGTTGACCTTCGCGGACGACGAGAACAGGACGCGCCCGTTCAGCCGTATCTCGCCCTCGTCGGGCGACACCAGGCCCGCGATGGAGTCCAGAATGGTGGTCTTGCCGCTGCCGGATGGGCCGAACAGGACCGTGACGCCGGGCGGAAGGTGGACGTCCACGTTGAGGCGGAAGGCGCCCCACTCCTTCCGTACCCTCAGGTCAAGGAACGGCGCGTCGCTCATGGGCGTATGGCTCGCCGCGCCAGGCGCTGGTGCACCACCAGCGAGACCAGCGCCAGCGCCAGGGATACCGCGATGAGTCGCAGCGCCGCTGTATCGTCGCCCGTCTCCAGTCGGCTGAAGATGGCGGTCGGCAGCGTCTGCGTCCTGCCGGGGATGTTGCCCGCCACGACAATCGTCGCGCCGAACTCGCCGAGCGCGCGGGCGAACCCCAGCAGCGCGCCGCCCAGGATGCCACGATAGGACAGAGGCACGGTCACCGTGACGAACGTCCGCCACGGCCCCGACCCCAAGCTCCGCGCGGCGCCCTCCAGACGCGGGTCCACGCTCGCCATGGACACCTCGATGGCCCGCGCGATGAGCGGCAGCGAGACCAGTCCCACCGCCAGCGCGGCCGCGACCCACGTGAACACCACGTCAATGCCCAAGACACCGTACAGAAAGCCGCCGACAGGCCCCCGGCGGCCTAGCAGAAGCAGCAGCGCATAGCCCGTCACCACCGGCGGCAGCACCAGCGGGAACGACACAAGGGTGTCCAGCACGGGCTTGCCGGGCATCGAGCTTTTCGCCAGCAGCCAGCCTGCCGCCAAGCCGACCGGCAGGGCCACGAGCGTGCCCACGAAGGCCACCTGCAGGGAGAGCAGGACTACCTGGAATTCAGCGAATGACAGCATGCCGCCCTCGCGACGCTACTTCCGGGCTGCGGGCGTGAAGCCGTATTTCTGGAAGACCTCCCGCGCGGACGGCCCCTGCAGGAAGTCCAGGAACGCGGCTGCGCCCGCGCCGTTGGACGACGCTCTCAGCACCACGGCGCTATATGCAATTGGGTCGTGGCTGTCGCGCGGGAACGTGGCGACGACCTCCAGGTCACGGCTTATCTGGGCATCGGTGCGGTACACGACCGCCGCGTCCGCGCTGCCCGACTCCACGTAGGCCAACGTCGTGCGCACGTCGCGGCCCAGGACGAGGCGCGGCTGCACGGCGGGCCAGAGTCCGAGGGAGACGAGCGCCTGCCGGGCGTAGAGGCCCGCCGGCGCAAGCTCCGGGTCGGCTATCGCAAGGCGCATATTGGGCTTCCTCAGGTCGTCCAGCGAGCGGACAAGGCCCGCCCCCGCTGGCGCGACCAGCACAAGGTCATTGGTCAGAAGCTCCCGCGTGGAGCCGCGCGCCGTCAGCCCCATGCGCTCCAGGTCGGCCACGGGCTGCGCGCCCGCCGCGATGAAGACATCGGCGGGAGCGCCGCGCGCAATCTGCTGGGCCAGCGAGTTGGAGGCGCCGAAGTTGATGTCCACGCGCACGCCGCGCTCCTTGTCGAACAGCTCCGCCTGCGCCTGCAGCACATCGGTGAGGCTGGCTGCGGCGAAGACCAGTACCTTTTCCTGCGGCGCGGCCTCGCACGACGGCAGCAGGACGAGCGCAGCCGCGAGGATACCTGTGCACCACAACCGAAAGGCGCGAGCGGAGGGCCTCACGCGCCCTGCTCCGCGGCGAGAGTTTTGCCGAGAGTATAGCATGCAGCCATGCGCGGACCGAACGTGGACACGGACTGCCCTCAAATACAAAGGGGGGCGGCCCGACGGTCGCTCCCCTTTTTGCCTTCTCTTTCGCCCGGGGACGACGAGCTACGTGACCGCCAGCCCGGCGCCCGCGTCCGCGGCGGACTGCGCGGCTTTTACGTCCGCCTGGCCGAGCTTGTCCCGCAGGATGCGCTTCAGCACCTTGCCCATGGGGTTACGCGGCAACTCCTTGACAAATACGACGGACTCCGGCTTCTTGAAGCTGGACAGGCGCTGGCGGCAGAACTCCGTCAGCTCCTCCGGCGTGACCTTCTGGTTATTCTTCCGCACGACGATCGCCCGCACGCGCTCGCCCCACTCGACGTCCGGGATGCCGATGATGGCGGCGTCGTCCACGGCCGGGTGGGCCATCAGCGTCTGCTCTACCTCCTCCGGGCTGATCATCTCGCCGCCGCGCTTGATGATGTCCTTGGCGCGGCCCGCCAGGAAGATGTAGCCGCCGTCGTCGCGGTAGCCCAGGTCGCCGGTGTACAGCCAGCCGCCGCGGATGGTCGTCTTCGTGGCGTCTTCCTGCTTCCAGTAGCCCTTCATGATGCGCTCGCCGCGCGCCACGATCTCCCCGACCACGCCTTCCGGCACGTCCTTGCCCATCTCGTCAACGATGCGTACTTCCACGTCCCCCAGCGGCTTGCCGATGGAGCCGAGGCGCTTCAGGCGCTTCTCCACCTCCGCAGGGGGCAGGCCCTTAGGAATCGCATGGTCCTCCGGGCCGAGGGCGCAGATGGTGCCCGCGGACTCCGTCTGGCCGAAGGCGTTGATGAACTGGGTGTCGGGCAGCGCGAAGATGGCCTTCTTGATGACCTCCAGCGGCATGGGCGCGGCGCCGTAGGTGATGACCTTCAGGCTGGACAGGTCGTACTTGCCGAAGTCCGGATTGTCCATGAGCTGTTTAAGCATTGTGGGCACCATCATGGCCCGGTTCACCTTGTTCTTCTGGACCAGCTCCATCCACTCCCGGGCCTCGAACTGGCGCTGCACCACGAGGGTGCGCCCTCCATAGACGGAGGACATCATGGCCTGCACGCCCGCTATGTGGTACAGAGGCACCGTCAGGATATTCTTTTCAATGGTCTCTGGGTCGGCGGGCGTTACGTTGTTCAGCACGTAGCCGGAGAAGCTCTGGTGCGTGAACGAGACCCCCTTCGGGGAGCCGGTGGTGCCCGCGGTGAACATCAGGATGGTGGTGTCCTCATCGGCGGCGTCCGGCATGACTTCGTCGCCGGAGGCGGCGGACAGGAGTTTCTCATAGTCCTCCATGTCCTTGCCCTTGCCCTCCATGCTGATGACATGGCGGACGGTCTTGAGTTGTGGACGGATGGACGTGGCCGTGTCCCAGTAGCGTTTCCCGACCAGCAGCGCCTTCGCCTCGGCGTTGTTGACCATGTAGCCGAGCTCGTCCGCGCGGGCGCGGAAGTTCAGCGGGGACCAGACCGCGCCGAGCTTTGCGGCGGCGAAATAGCTTTCGATGACCTCGTTGCAGTTCACCTGGAGGATGGCGATCCGGTCCCCCTTGCCGACGCCCAGCCCCTGCAGGGCGTTCGCCAGGCGATTCGCCCGGTCGTTCAGGTCGGCGAAGGTCAAGCGCTTGTTCTCGAAGACAATCGCCTCCTTGTCCGGGCAGATGGCGCTGGCGATGAGCAGGAACTCCGTGGTGAGCATGGTCTCGGTCTCCTTTTACGCCGGAGGCTTACCACCGGCATTATAATCAAAAATTGACGTTTTGCGAAATGTCCCGCTCCAGACAATCCGCCGCGAGCCGCCGCTCCATAGCAAGCGCGTCCCGCAGCGACATGTCCGCTCCCCTGCGCAGCGCCTCTTTTACGCGGCACGCGACATCCCCCGGCGATGCCGCGAGACGCCGCGCGGCGGTCTCGGCCTCCGCGAGCACGCGCGCCCGCGGGACCACGCGATGCACCAGCCCGACGCGCAGCGCCTCCCGCGCGGTGATGCGCTCGCAGCGGAGGAGCAGGTCCATCGCCACGCCGGGCCGGATGGCGCGCGGCAGCGTCTGCGTGCCGCCCGCCGCGGGGACCATGCCAAGCTGCACCTCCGGCAGCGCGAAGACGCAGTCGTCCGCGGCGACGCGCAGGTCGCACCACAGCGCCATCTCGATTCCGGAGCCGAGCACGAAGCCGTGCAGCGCCGCGACGAACGGCTTGCGGATGCTTTTCCACAGCCCCCAGACGTCGCGCTCGAAGCGGACCTGGCGCGCGGAGACCTGCGACGGGTTGCTCCCGAACTCCGAGAGGTCCGCGCCGACGCAAAAGGCCTTTTCGCCCGCGCCGCGCAGGACGACGGCGCGCACGTCCGGGGCGTCGCGCACGGCGGAGAGCGCCTGCCACATGCCGTCCCGCATCGCCATGCTGTAGGCGTTCAGCTTGTCGGGGCGATTCAGCGTGATGGTGGCGACGTTTTGTTTTATGTCCAGTTGGATGATGTCAGACATGGTGATTCATGATGCCCCAAAAATACGGGATACCTCATCCCCTGTCCCCTTCTCCTGTAGGAGAAGGGGGAAAGATAAGTTATAGGGGACACCCCTATAACCCCGGCGGGAACCTGCGGTTCTCTGCACTCTCCCTGGACGAACGCGGTGTCTCCGATGTCATTCTTCGTCCTTCCGGGGAAGGACGAAGAATCTACCTCAGTCTCAACAAGCGTAGCCCCTTCACTGCGTTCAGGGTGACAGAAACACCTGTCATTCCTACGAAAATAGCCTGTTCGTCATTCCCGCTTTCGCGGGAATCCAGGAAGGCCGCCGGCCTGGATTCCGGACCAAGTCCGGAATGACGGTTGGCGGCCACATTTTCATCCCCCCGTGGTGCCCGCCGCAAACGGGCATGAACGATTCCGAGTCCTTCCGACGAAGGACGAGGAATCTCCTCGGCGGAGTCAGATAGCAAGCCAGACCTACCGTCCCTCAAACTTCGGGTTCCGCTTCTCGAAGAAGGCGCGAATGCCCTCCGCGCGGTCGCGGGTGGTCTGCAGCAGCGTGGAGAGGTCGGCCTCCAGGCGCAGCCCCTGCTCCAGCGTCATGTCCTGCCCCTGCCGCACCGTCTCCTTCAGGTAGCGCGTCGCGAAGGGCGCGTAGCCCGCCAGTCGCTCGGCGACGGCGCGCGCCGCATCCGCGAGGCCCTTCGCCGGAACGACCTGCGTCACCAGCCCGACGCGCAGCGCCTCCCGTGCCGTGAGGGTCTGCCCCCCGAGCAGCAGCCCCTGCGCGGCGCTCTGCCCTACGATGCGTGGAAGTCTCTGCGTGCCCCCGTCCCACGGCACGACGCCCCGCGCGACCTGCGGCATGGCGAAGCGCGCACCCGCCGCCGCGACGCGGATGTCGCACGCGAGCGCCAGCTCCAGCCCCTGTCCCAGGGCGTCGCCCTGAATAGCCGCGACCACCGGCCTGTCCAGCGACGCGACGGACGACGCGACGGAGAGCCGCGCCATGAGGGCCTCCGCCCGCTGCGGCGACCGCGCTTGCAGCAGCCGTCGCTCCTCCGCTGCATCGGCGCCGACGCAGAAGCGCCGCCCTTGAGCCACGAGGAGCACGGCCCACACCGCGTCGTCCTCGTACAGGCGACGGCAGGCGTCCCGCATCTCCTCGGCCATGGTCGTGTTGACGGCGTTGCCCGCGCGCGGCCTGGCCAGCGCGATGACGGCCACGTGGCCGTCGCGGCGCACGTCCAGCGTCCTGTAGGTCATGGGCGAAGGTCTCTCCCATACGGAGATAGAGGCCTGACAGCCGCTTCATGATAGGACTGTCCGTTGGAGGCGTCAAGGCGCGCCGGAGGACATCCGTTCATGCCCGTAATGATCGCTCCAGCCGTATTATGTCATTTGTTTCCTCCAGAGCTTGACGTTACCGTCTTCTCGTACTGTATAGTCAAGTGCAGAGCGAACTCCAACCGTCTGAAGGGTCACTCTACGTTCTAATATATCCACGAATTCGTTGGATGATGGCAGGTAACACGACGAAAGAAGGAGGCGCGTGATGCGGCACACACAGTTTCGTTTCGGCATGGCGGAAATTACGACGCTGATGGGATTCCTGCTCGTGGCGGCCATTGTAGGCGTGGCCATTTCAAAGGGATGGACCATCGCCATCATACCAGGAATCACCTATGCTCTCGCCATGACCGCAGCGTACCTGCTGCACCGCCGCTACGGGGCCGCGCGTGCGTCCGCCGCGCAGCCTCAAGCCGCGGCCCGGCAGCCCGCGGAGCTTCGTCCGGTCGTCGTGCCCGTGCAGACCGCTCCCCTCGCGTTTCGCGTGGTGGACACCCGCGGAGTCTGCCCTCTGGGCTACAAGAAGGGCGTCGTCGTCACGATGACGACCGGAGGGAGCGTGCACCCGCCCCTCTGCGCGGCGGCGGAGACAGTCCTGCGCCTGGCCGCGAAAGAGGACCCCGCGAAGTCGTCGGACTGGTGCTGTCCCGTCTATGAGCACCTGCTGGTGTTCCGGCGGGAGACGCAGACCGCCTAGCGGCGGCCTCGGCGGCGGGCCTTTACGGCTCGCGCGCCACGGTCAGCCCCCACACCTGCGCCGCGCCCGCCGTCAGCAGCGCCTCCGCGCATGCGGACAGCGTCGCGCCCGTGGTGCAGACGTCGTCCACCAGTAGCGCGCGCCCGCCGCAGACCGCCTCCCGAGCCGCGAAGGCGCCCGCCACGTTGCGTCGTCGCTCATCCGCGCTGGACGTCCTGGCCTGAGCGGACGTGTCCCGCAGACGATCCAGGGCGACGGGCCGCACCGGAATGCCCGTTTCCCTCCCCAGGGCGCGGGCCAGCAGCTCCGCCTGGTTGTAGCCGCGCTCCCGCAGACGATGCGGGTGCAGCGGCACGGGTACGATGATGTCCGGCCTGACGCCCCACGTCGCCAGATGGTGGGCCATCGCGGCGCCCAGGGGCGGAGCCATGACGCGCATGTTGTGGTACTTCAGCGCCCGCACAGCGGCCTGGATAGAGCCCGCATACACGAAGACGGAGCGCAGCCCGCTGCCCGCGACCGGCGACTCGGCGCAGCGGACGCACAGCGCGCCGCCGGCGATGGGCTGGCCACAGAGGTTGCACTGAGGCTCCGGCACGGGCGTCGCTCCGACAAGACACGCGTCGCAGAAGAACGAGCCGCCACGCCCGCACGTCACGCAGCGCGGCGGGAACAGCAGGTCCAGCGTCGCCGACGCCAGCGCACCGGGCCACGCGACGCGGCGGGGCCGGGCGTCCCGCACAGGTGTATTCACTCCGCGTTCCTCCGCTCGGATGCGCGTTTCATCATAATACGGACGCCAGACGAGCGGCGCAAGGCGGCGTCGGTTGCGGGATAACGTAGCGTCGCGTAGAATCAGAAGCGAAGGCATCCCTGTCGCAGGCCACGGACGCCGCAGGACTTCTGGCGGAGAGTGTGCGAATGGCGCAACTGAATATCCACGGCAAGAACATGGACGTGTCCCCGCGCATTCAGGACTACATCCAGAAGAAGGTCGGCAGGCTGGACCGCCACCTGCCCAGCATCAGCGCCATCGAGGTGGAGGTCACCCAGGAAGACACCAAGTCCCAGGTCAACCGGTTCGTCGTCCAGGTCACGCTCAACATCAACGGCAGGATTCTGCGCGGCCAGGAGCGGGCCAGCACCGCCTTCGCCGCCGTGGACACGGTCGTGGACACCGTGGAGCGTCGCCTGGAGCGGTTCAAGGGCAAGCACTACCTGAGCGAGCAGCGTCCTCCCCTGGGGCTGGGCAAGCCCGCGCCGGGGATAGCGACCGAGCCAGCCGCGCCCCTCTTCGCCCGCGTCAAGCGGTTCGTCATGAAGCCCATGTCGCCGGAGGAGGCCGTGGAGCAGATGGACCTGCTCGGCCATGACTTCTTCATGTTCCACAACTCCGAGTCCAGCCAGTTTAACGTCGTCTATCGGCGCTCGGACGGCACCTACGGGTTGATTCAGCCGGAGGTGGACTAGCCCGCCGGTCTGCGGTAGCATTACGTCGCCGCGGACAGCCTTCGCGAAACGAAAGGGGGAAGAATGCCGACCAAGAGGCAGGTCACGTACATGGGCAACTCAGGGTTTGAGATTGTCTCACGGGCGGGTACGCGCATTATCATTGACCCCTACATCACGGGGAACATCACCAGCACCATCAAGGTGGACCAGCTGACCCCGCCGGACCTCGTGCTGGTCACCCACGGCGCCCGCGACCACATGGGCGACACGCTGGAAATCTGCAAGCGCAGCAAGTGCACCGTCATCTCGGAGCCCGCCGTCATCCAGCACCTGCGCAACAACGGCATCCCCAATGAGCGGCTCAGAAGCGCCGTATGGGGCTTTGTGCACGAGTTCAAGGACGTGCACGTGCGCGTGGTGCAGAGCCAGCACATCTCCCGCTTCCAGTCCGGCAACGACATGCTCACGGGCATGTCCGTGGGCTTCATCTTCAGCACGGGCAACGACCCGGCTTTCTACCATCCGGGCGACACGTCCATCTTCTCGGACATCCGCCTCTTTGGGGAGCTCTACCACCCGCAGGTCGGCCTCATTCCCGTGGGGAACGCCACGCCGCAGTCCGGCACGGAGCTCTGGCCGCGGGAGGCTGCCCTGGTGTGCAAGTGGATGCACCTTAAGGTCGCTGTTCCCACCCATTTCTGCACGCCGGACAAGCCCCGCGACTTCAAGAAGTGGGTTAAGGAGGAATCGCCGGAGACCAAAGTCATTGTCATGAAGTCTGGAGACGTGGCGAACCTGTAGCCTCAGCGCAGATATGACAGCCCCTCCATCTTCGGGGGAGATCATAGCAGTGATATGCAAGAGGCCCGAACAGTGTGCTGTTCGGGCCTCTTGGTGTTCCGTGACGTATGCGGCGGATGCCAGAAGGCTACGCCCGCGCCGCTACTTTTGGCAGGTTGCGCGACAGGATGCGCAGCGCCTCGTCCGTGGTCTTCACCATGCCGCTGTAGTGGCGGAAGGTTTTCATCGTCGCCTCGTGGACGTCCGGCGAGTGCGCGGCGCAGGCGTCGTCCACCAGGATGGTGAAGAAGCCCCTGTCCACGGCGGCGCGCACGGTGGACTCCACGCAGCCGTTGGTGACGACACCGGTGGCGACCAGGTACTCCACACCCATGTTGTTGAGGACCGTGTCCAGGTTGCTGCCGCTGAACGCGCCGCTGGTGTTCTTGTTCACCACCAACTCTCCGGGAAGGGGCTTGACCTCCTCTAGGATTTGGTGCTCAAAGCTACCCACCAGGGGAAGGGCCGCCGCCTTCGTGCCGGAAACCCTGCTACGAAAGGCGTCCTTCCACTTGTACACCCGGGTCATGTCGCTACCGTCCTCCGCCCACCGACCGATGGTGAGGTGAACGATGCGCAGCTTGTTGTCCCGGAAAAACCTGAGAAAACGCTGGATATTCGGGATCGTCGTCTTCTTCAGACGGTCGAAGTAATAGGCTCCAGCCCCGGGACGGCACGCCTCAATGGCCTTGCCCAAGCCGTAGTCCGGGTGCGCGTCGCAATACTGCATGTCTATGATGAGGAGCGCCGTCTTTGCGAGTTCCGGCTCGAACTCCATGGGTGGGAAGGGCCACCCCACCTTTGTCATATCCATAACCACGTTCCTCCAGACCTGTTTGCTACTGACTGAGCCAGACGTTGTCGAAGCGGTTGGCCGCGTAATCCGTCATAGCCAGCACAACCCCGTGCACCTCCGGCCAGTACGCGGTGAAGACGTCCGGCCAGACAAGCGGCAGGGCGTGAGCCTGGTCCAGAGAATGGCGAGAGACCTCCTTGATCAGCGCGCGCCTCTTGGCGTCGTCGGTTTCCTTAGCCTGCTTCAGCCAGAGGTCCTTCAGCTTTTCGTCAACCTCGTTGCCGGTGAAGTCCAGCGTCCCGCCGGGAATGAAGTAGCGTCCCTGCCAGATGGGGTCAGCCACAAGGATGGCAGGCGTAAACAGCATCGTCTGGAAGTCCCCCTTTCCGCCGCGGGAGAAGAAGACGCCATCCTCAAGCACTTCAACCTTCGCCCTGACGCCAATAGTCTGGAGCTGTCCGGCGACGAATGTGGAGGCCGTCTGATTGAGCGTGTTCGTCCGGGAAAGGATGGAGATGTCGAAGCCGCTGGCATATCCGGCGTCCGCCAGGAGCTTCTTCGCCTGCTCGCGCTCCGCATTCTTGCTGGTGGAATATCCCGGCATCTGTCTGAGTTCCTGGTCCGTGAGACCCCAACCCTCCAGAATGTTGAAGTATCCGCCCAGCTTGCCACTCCCCTGGGCGATGACCTTGATGGCGGCGTCCCTGTCTATCGCCAGACTCACGGCCCTGCGGACACGCTGGTCGCTAAACGGGGACTTGCGGCTGTTCATGAACAGCCAAGGGCCTGGCGTGGAGCGCACCGGGATGAACGTCACCGAAGGCGCGTCCTTCTTGATGGTCTCCATATCGGCAGGGCTGAATGCCTCGAATATCTTGCCCGTCATGTTGACCTGATGCGTACGGACGGCTGCGAGGCGCGTCGCCGAGTCCTGGATGAGGACGAACGTGACGCCGTCCAGGTACGGGTGGCCCTTCACCCAGTAGCCCGGGTTCTTCACCAGTTCCACACCAATGCCAGGCGTGTAGCTCTTGAGTTTGAACGGGCCGGTGCCCACCAACGTCGTCTTCAGCGCGTCCGGGTTCTTGTCCAGCACGTGCTTCGGATAGATGGGCGCGTAGTCAATAGCGAGGCTCGCCAGGAAGGGCGAAAATGCGTACTTGAGATTGACGCGTACGGTGGAATCATCAACGCGCTCAATGGAATCGGTAGCTGGCCCCAGAAGGAATGCGAGCTGACTGCGGACCCCTTTAGGAGGCCGGATAAGTTTCTCCAGAGTGTCCGTCACATCGTCCGAAGTCAGCGGCTGCCCATCGTGAAAGATGGGGCCCTTGCGGATTTTGAACGTGTACGTCTTGCCGTCGGGGCTGACGTTCCAACTTTCAGCTATATCCGGGACTATCTTCTTGCCTTCCTTCTCATCATACTGAACAAGCAGGTTGTACCCAGGAGCCGTATAAACATGGGCGTTCACGTCCTGGTGCGGGTCCAGGCTGGCCGGATCAATGGCCTGAATGAGTTTGAGCGTCCCGCCGTATTTTGGCTGGGCAGCCGCCGGGCTGGCGACAGGTGCCGGCGCCTTCGTTGCGGCGGGAGCGGGCTGACCAGCCGCCGGGGCGGCAGGCGT
>Ga0082335_1002277_pt1 | contig 36547 bp, 40 predicted proteins | sample Subgrocontami58m_FD_72375 | JGI IMG/M metagenome (GOLD analysis project Ga0082335, IMG submission 72375) | Subsurface groundwater microbial communities from S. Glens Falls, New York, USA - GMW37 contaminated, 5.8 m (SPADES assembly) (version 2) ... | reverse complement strand
CAGCTGTGGTAATTGAATCAAGGCTTGATCCGAAAGCAGGACCACGGGTAACAATCGTTGTTAAAAACGGTACGGTTAAAATTAGAGAAGATTTAGATTCGGACGGCATAAAAGCAAAAGTCAGAAACCTTATTAACGATAAAGGAGAACAGCTAAAAGAAGCAACGGTCGGGGAAGCGGTTGAAGTTTTGGGATTTGAGAAAGTTCCAAGCGTCGGCGGAATTGTAACTCATAAAGGAGAAGACTACAAAGAGCCTGTTAAAGAGGAAAAAGCAGGGCAAAAAATTGGGCGGGCGCTGGAGGACGACGGTTTTCCATCGTTTATTTTATGTGCTGATTCGCAAGGCTCGCTTGAAGCAATTTTAGAAGCACTTCCCGGAGGATTAAAAATTGCAATGCAAAAAACAGGCGATATCGAAACTTCCGATGTTTTGTTTGCAAAGTCAATTGGAGCGGTTGTTTTAGGTTTTAGTATTAAGATAAAGCCGGACATTGCAAAACTTGCGCAAAACGAGAAAGTTTTACTTAGAAACTATACTTTGATTTATGAAATGCTGGATGAGATAAACGATTTACTAGAGGGCAAAAGACTGGCGATGCAGGAGCAGATTTTTGGCAGGGCAAAAATCATCGCCCGTTTTCCGTTTGAGAAAACAGAAGTACTTGGTTTAGACGTTTTGGAGGGAAGAGTTGCCAAGGGTGATAAAGTGCGTGTTACAAGAGGAGACGAAGTTATTGGCGAGAGTAATATTATTTCCGTAAGACAAGGTAAGGATCAAACCTCCAAAGTTGAAAAAGGACAAGAATGCGGCATTGTGGTTTCCCCAATCCTTGACTTTACTATAGGAGATATGTTAATATGCCATAGCTAAATTAGCTATGGACGAAATCATGCTTAGACAGCTACAAGATATTTTAACCAGAGAAGGTAATGTCGGTATTATTACCGGTAAAAATCCATCCGTGGACGACATGGGAGCAGCTCTTGCTCTTTATCTTTCCTTGAGTGCTTCCGGAAAAAATATTTCTATTGTTTCTCCAACAGAACCAATAGTTGAATTATCAAATCTCATTGGAATAAACAAGGTTAAAAACCGCTTTGACGGAGCCAGTGGAGATTTAGTTGTCTCTTTTCCGTATAAAGAAGGAGAGATAGATAAGGTTTCCTATACTCTAGAGGACGGATTTTTAAATATCGTCGTTAAAGAAGGAGAGCTTGGTTTAAACTTTAATCAAAAAGACATTAAGTATTCAAGATCAGCAGGAATTCCAAAGGTAGTTATTGTTGTTGGCGCTCCAAGATTATCTGATTTAACAGAAATTCTTGATCCCGCGCAAATGAAAGATACAACTGTTGTAAATATCGATAATAAAAACGATAACCAGGGCTATGGAGACATTGTTTTGGTTTCTCAGAAAATATCATCTGTTTCGGAAGCAATCGCAAATATAATTCAAAATCTTGGGCTTACTTTAGATAAAGATATTGCGCAAAATCTTTTATCCGGAATTTCTTATGCAACCGAGAATTTTCAAAATCCAAGCACTTCTCCTCTTGCTTTTGAAATGACAGCAGTATTAATAAAACAGGGTGCAGTAAGATCAATAGGAAGAAGACAGCCTCAAGAAGTAAAAACAGCTTTTGATTTCGGAGTGCCGCTTAAGCCGCAAACACAGCCTGTTGTTGAGCAAAAAGAAGCTCAAAAAGAAGACGACCAAGCGACAAAAGAAGATCCTTTTATAAGATTACAAAAGAAGCTTGATGAAATGAAGGCCAAACAAAAGCAAGAAACAGCGCAGGAGCCAAAAAGAGAAATAAATCAAGAACAAAAACCGGCTATTGGAGAAGGTGCTCCTGATGATTGGTTAACCCCAAAAATCTACAAAGGCTCCACCAACTTTTAATGATTGATAACAGAATTTAAAACTGCTATAATACATAAACGAATTTAAATTTTTAACTTTTAATATTTAACTTTTAATTTAATTAGATATGCCGCTTAGTCCTACACAGAAACAAGACATAATTAAAGAATATCAAACAGCCCAGGGAGACACAGGGAGTCCTGAAGTGCAAATTGCCCTTTTGACAACCAGAGTTGCCAAACTTACCGATCATTTAAAAGCACATATTCACGATAATCACAGCAGACGCGGGTTATTGTCGATGATTGCAAAAAGGAGAAGACTGATTAATTTTTTATCTAAGGTAGATAAGGATCGAGCCTCTGGGATCGAAAAAAAGGTCGGATTAAAAGTAAGTAAATGAAAATATCCTCAGTAGAATTAGAATTAGCAGGTAAAAAAATTACCCTTCAAACAGGTGAGTTAGCGCCACAAGCAACATCTTCCGTTTTAGCCCGGATGGGCGACACAATGGTTTTAGTAACTGTTGTTATGGGAAATCTTAGGGAAGATATTGATTATTTTCCTCTTACCGTAGAGTATGTCGAAAGACTATACGCAGGAGGAAGAATTAAAGGAAGCAGATGGGTTAAGAGAGAAGGTCGGCCATCTGATGATGCAATTCTTACCGCAAGATTAATAGACCGTTCCATTAGACCGCTTTTCCCCAAAGAATTTAAAAAAGAAGTCCAAATTATTGCAACTGTTCTTTCCGTAGATGGAGAAAACGATCCGGATGTTTTATCTATTATTGCAGTATCTGCGGCGCTTACAATTTCCAGAATTCCCTGGAATGGACCTGTTTCGGCAGTCCGGGTAGGGTATGTTAAAGAAAATGGAAACGGAAATGCGGAATTTGTTATAAATACCGGCGCAGTTGAGGGAGAATTTTCCGAGTTGGACTTGGTAGTTACTCAAACTAAAGACAAAACTCTAATGTTGGAAGCGGGAGCTCTTCAGGTTCCTAATGATGTAATGGTAGAGGCTATTAAAAAAGCCCAAGTCGAAAACACAAAAGTAATTGAATTTATAGAAAAACTGGCTAAGGAAGTTGGGGAGAAAAAAGAAGAAGTAGCTCCCGATACAAAATTAATCGAAGCTGTAAAACTAATTGAAAAATCCTACAAAGCAGATGTTGTAACTCTTCTAAAAGACAGAATGGAAAAAGAATCAGGTAATAGCGCTGATCTCGTAGAAAAAATTATAACCGAACAGAAACTGGCAAATCCGGAATTTGATTTAGATAAAAAAACAATTACAAAAGCAATTGATTACGTGCTTTTTAAAAACATAAGAGAAAGTATTGTTAAAAAAGGTGTTAGGCCGGATGGGCGCAAATTAGATCAGGTTAGAGAAATAAGTTCAAGAGTTTCGGTTCTTCCCAGAACTCACGGATCGGCAATTTTTCAAAGAGAAAATACGCAGGCACTTTCTGTTGTAACTCTTGGTTCTCCTCGTATGGAACAGTTAATTGAATCGGCAGAGGGGGAAGAAGTAAAAAGATACATTCATCATTATTCCGGACTTCCATATTCGTTTGGGCAAACAGGACGTGTTGGTACTCCATCCAGACGGGAAATCGGACATGGAGCGTTAGCAGAAAGAGCAATTCTTGCCGTAATACCAAAACAGGAAATTTTCCCCTACACAATAAGAGTTGTGTCGGAAGTTTTGTCGCAAAACGGATCAAGCTCTATGGCTTCAACCTGCGGATCAACGCTTGCTCTTATGGATGCGGGCGTGCCAATTACAAAACCTGTTGCAGGTATTTCTATCGGAATGATGTCCGAAGGAGAAAATTATGAACTTATAACAGATATTATTGGTCTGGAAGATTTTTCCGGAGATATGGACTTTAAAGTTGCCGGAACAACAGACGGAATAACAGCAATTCAACTTGATGTTAAGATTCCTGGATTAACAATAGAACAAGTTACTCAAACTTTTGAAAGAGCTACTACCGCAAGGCTCTTTATACTGGAAAAAATGCTTGCGACAATGCCTAATTTCAGAGAAGAAGTTTCCGAATACGCACCAAAAATAGAGCAAATTAAAATTCCTGTAGAAAAAATTGGAGAATTAATCGGACCCGGCGGAAAAATGATTAAAAATATTATTGCCCAAACAGGTGCAACAGTAGACGTAGAAGATGATGGAACAGTAACTATTTCAGGAACTGCGGAAGAAGCAGTTGATAAGGCAGTAGAATGGGTAAAAGGATTAGCTAGAGAGGTAACAATCGGAGAGGTCTTTGACGGAGAAGTTAAAAGGATTTTGCCTTTCGGAGCTTTTGTAGAATTTTTACCGGGCAAAGAGGGAATGGTTCATGTTTCCAAAATGTCTGCGGAATTTGTAAAAGATCCAAACGATATTGTTCATCTTGGCGATAAGGTTAAAGTAAAAGTTATCGAGATTGATGATCAGCATAGAATTAATCTTTCTATGCTCTTTGGAGATGACGATAAGCCTAGAGAAAGAAGGCCGGAAAGACCGCAAGAGGATCGCGGAGAAGGTAGGCCACCACAAAGAAGCGGGTTTATTAGCAGAGGCGGAAGTGGTGGAGACAGAAGGGGAGGATTTAACAGTAGAAGCGAAGATCGGGATCAGGGTCCAAGAAGAGAGCCACATCCTTTAGCAATGCAATTTAGAAGAGAAAGAGACCAAGAGCGAAGAAATCAAAGGACTTCGGGAAGCTACAGAAGAGACCGGTAATTTTTAAAATTCTAAAATTAGGAATTAGGATTTGTTTATTGTAAAATAAAATGTATGGATTCTGCCCAAGACCAAACTTCTATGACAGGTCAAGTTGCAAAACTTGAAGAAAAATTAAAAACCGCTAATTTACCCTCTGATTTATTAGAAAAAATTAACACCATGCTGGCTATGCTTAAGGTAAGTATGAACGGCGGAGTAAATGCTTTTATGAACTACGAAGGAGTTGCTAAATATGTTGAATGGGTAGTTTCCTTGCCGTTTAATAAAATAACAACCGATGTGCTGGATCTAAATGCAGCCAAGCAAATTTTGGATAAAAACCACTATGGCTTGGAAAGTGTAAAAAACAGAATTTTGGAATATCTCGCAGAAATTATGCTCAATCTTAAAAATAATCCCGATCCGGATGCTATTGCCAGAGCTCCGATCCTTTGTTTAATCGGACTTGTTGGAACTGGAAAAACAACACTTGCTTATTCGATCGCAGAAGCATTAGGTAGAAAATTCGAGCGCATTCCTTTTGGCGGAATGGGAGATGCCAGAATTCTGCGCGGTCAATCCAGAGCTTTTCCGGACGCAGAGCCTGGGTCAATTATTAAAAGATTAGTGCATGCGCAAAGCAAAAATAGTGTTATTTTACTTGATGAGCTAGACCGCGTAACCGAACAGGCGAGAGCAGATATTATGGGAGTTTTGGTTGAGCTTTTGGATCCGGGGCAAAATAAAGGTTTCTTGGATCACTATATTGATTATCCGTTTGATTTATCTAAGTGTATTTTTATAGCAACTGCTAATAATACCACCAATATATCAACTGCTGTTATGGATCGCTTAGAACTTGTACAAATGCCGTCCTATACGGATGATGAGAAGGTGGTAATTGCTAAAACTTACCTGTTTCCAAAAATTAAAAAACAAGCAGGGCTTTTGGATAACCAACTTATAATAGACGAGCCTATTTGGCCAAATATTATCAGGCCTTTAGGTTTTGATTCCGGAATTAGGAGTTTGGAAAGAACAATAGAAGGAATTTGCAGAAAAACTGCAAGGTTGGTTGTGGAAGGGAAAGTTCCACAAGGGCAAACAGTTCACGTAACAGCGGAAAATCTAAAACAATTTCTTCCGTCATAGACGAAGTATCAAGAATAATGTGTTAAAAGTATTAGGTATAAGGTATTATGTATTAAGTATCAGCTTTTAGCTTTTAGGTTTTTTTAGTTTTAAATTTAATTTATGAATAATAATCAACAAGTAAAATTTATCCCAATAGGAGGACTTGGAGACGTAACTCGCAATATGTATCTTTACGAAACAGAAAGTGAGATTCTTATTGTGGATTGCGGTTTTGGATTTGCGGACGAAACAATGTTGGGAGTAGACCTAATGCTTCCCGATGTATCGTATCTAATCCAAACTCAGAAAAAAATTGTCGGTATGGTTTTAAGCCATGGGCACGAGGATCATATCGGCGCATTGCCTTTTGTTGTTCCGCAACTTCCTTCGTTTCCTATTTTTGGTTCTCCCTTAACCGCAGCTTTTGCTAACGAAAAATTTATAGAGTTTAGGCTTCCCAATAGGGTAAAAACAGTAGCTTTTGATGGGGGAGATATTCAGCTTGGGTCATTTAAGATTTCATTTATTAGGGTTACGCATTCAATTCCTGATGCGTCAAATCTTTTTATCCGCACACCTGTTGGAAACTTTTTACATGCCAGTGATTTTAAATTTGATTTAACTCCTTTTGATAAAAAACCAACAGATCTTGCCAAGATTGTTAGATGCGCATCCGAAGGAGTTTTATGTTTAATGTCTGATTCGTTGGGGGCAGAGAGAAAAGGATTTACTCCTTCAGAGCAAGCGCTTGAAGAAAGCATTGAGCTTGAAATGCGAAAATGCGAAGGAAAATTTATTTTAACTACTTACAGCTCAAATATTTCAAGGTTAAATCAGGCAGTTATTGCTGCAAAAAAATCAGGCAGAAAGGTATGTTTTGTCGGACGTTCTCTTATTAAATCTAAAGACATAGCAGAGCAGCTTGGATATATGAATTTTTCCAAAGGATTTGTAATAGCGGTTGATCAAATTAGAAATTTTAAAGACAGGGATCTTTGTTTGATAATTGCAGGTAGTCAGGGTCAGGAGAATTCATCTCTTAGTAGGGTAGCGCATGACGAATACAGGGAAATTAAATTAAACAGTAAAGATGTGGTGGTTTTTTCGGCGGATCCTATTCCGGGAAACGAGATTTCCATTAACGCAATGATAGACGCAATTTCCAGAACTGGCGCAAAGGTAGTTTATTCGGAAGTATCGGACAGGTTTCATGTTTCGGGACATGGTGCTTCCAGAGAACTTCTTTTGATGATGGCTTTAACCAGTCCTAGAAATGTTCTGCCGATTGGTGGAACTTACAGACAAATGGTTGCATATAAAAACTTGGCTAAACAGCATGGGTTGTCGGATCAGAATATTATCCTTACAGACGACGGGCTGGAAACAATTTTTACTAAAGACAGATGGACATTTGGTAAGAAGATTTCTCTCAAAAACGTTTATGTAGACGAGATATCCGGTGAAGAAGTTGAACAGTTTGTACTCAGGGACAGGCAAAAAATTGCAGAGCAGGGAGTGGTAATTGTAATGGTGGAAGTAGACACTCAAACAGGGCAAATTGTGGACCAGCCAAACATTATTGCCAGAGGTTTTCCAACCGATGAGGCAAAAATGCTTAACAAAAACCTAATTCAGGAATTAAAAAGTAATTTCCAGGTTAAAAATGCTCCTGTAAAAGATTGGATCAGATTTAGAAAGATAGTAGGAGATATTTCCGAAAGATTTATTAGTAAGAACTTTAAGAAAAACCCTCTTATTCTCCCAATAGTTATAGAAGTGTGAGATAAATCTCAAATCCCAAGAATACCTTATTAACAATTTAACAATTTGATTAATTTATTGGCCGGAGAGGGCTTTTATGCACTGCGCTTTTGCAGCAGCATCAGCAATTTGATCACAAGGAGATGCTGTTTGAGGAGCAGTTGAATTACCTGTTGTCTTAGGTTGAAGTTGATTTATGGTTTGGGTAAGATCAGTGAATTTTATATTTGCAGGTGGAGTAAACTTAGTTCCGTCTACTGTCCAAGATGCGCATTTTAAATTTGTTTCTTTGTTTAAATCAAAACCCTGTTGATCGGTTGTTTGTTTTTCTGCGCCGGGAGTAATTTTAATTTGATCAATCTTCATTTTTATTCCCTGTGTTTGGTCGGAAGTCCAGATGTATGAATATGTTCCGTCGGAAATCATATGACTCTCTATTGTTTTATCCGCGGCTTTAACTGTAAAATCTCCGGCCATTTTTTTGTCGGAGACAAATATTGTCCCTGTTGATCCTTTAGTTTCGTCGCTTACCGTGCAGGTTACGCTTTTTCCGCCTCCTAAAAGACTTTGAATAGTTCCCTTAACTGCTTCCCCAACAGTGCTGGGTTTTTCATCAGCAGTATTTGCCGTATTTGGAGTTTTTGAAGATTTATTAAGCTGTGTGTATGCAACTCCTGCGATTAAAAGAAGAATGACTACGCCGATAATTAATCCAAGTCTTTTCATTAGTCGAAGTATACGCTTGATTTTTTTCCCAGTCAATACTTAGTTTTTATGCCGGAGATTGACATTAATTTTATTAGGTAGTATTGTTTTCTTATGGGAATTGTCAAAGTGATATTAATATTAATTGTAATCATAATAGTTGGGGCAGTTGGTTATTTGGGTTTTTCTTATACACAACTTGTAAATGGACAGCAAAAAAATCTTGGAGTTACTTATGCAACGGCAGATTACAACAAAGCAGTTAAGGAAAAAGCCAAAGTAGAAGTTGCTAATTCGGAAGGTCTTTGTTTAACCTGCGCATTTACAACGGAAGGTTCGCAAAAAGTAGCTCTGACTTTGTCCGATGCGGAGATAAGCGCGATCCAGAATTATTCCAATCAAGCAAAAGGACCAATTAAGAATGTACAAATAAGATTTTTAGGAGGAGACATAGCAGAAGCTTCTTTTTTAACTAATTTTACCTATCAAGGACAAAAAATAAATTATCCAATTTACGTAAAAGGACAGGTAAAAAATACCGGTCCAAAATCGTTTGGAATTGCAGTGGAAAAATTGGATGCCGGTAGTATGCCGGTACCGGGCCCAATTGCCAAAAGAGCAGAGACTGAATTTATAGGGTATGTTAATAATATTTTAAGCGGGATAGATGGATTAAATGTAGAAAAGATAGAAATAAATAACGGATCTGTTCGTTTTGTTGGAAATATTCCTACAAAAGTTTCCGGGTTTTAATATTTCTCCCGAAGTTTTAAGTTGCAATTAAATTTATGCATAAACTAAGCCCATCTGATTTTGCTTATCTTTACGAAGAGTGTAAGTTTTGTTATTGCTTAAAGGTTAAGCATGGAATTTATCAGCCCAGTATGCCAATGCCGGGAATTTTTTCTGCGATAAATTCCAGACTTCAGGGAAAGCTGGTTGGTAAAAATCTAAAAACACTTTCCAAAGAATTGCCGGATATCGACATTATTAATCAAGAGGGCTGGGTAGAGTCAACTACTGCTCCTCAAACGTCTGTTTACATAAAAGGGAAATATGATTTATTGGGAAAAGATATTAATGGAAAACATACACTAATTGATTTAAAAATCAGCCAGCCGGCGGACGATAAAATCGAGAAATACAAAACCCAACTGGGTGCTTATAAGTTTGCGTTGGAAAATCCAAAAATAGGGAGTTCTATAAAAATAGAAAAATTAGCTTTGTTAATTTTTTACCCCGACGAAGTTTCTTTTGAAAACAATACTACGAATTTTACTTTTCCGCCAAAGTGGTTAGAAGTTCCTGTTGACGATCAGGGATTTTTGGAATTTGTTAAAAGGGTTGATAAACTTTTAGCAGGCCCAATGCCGTTGGAAAGCAGAGAATGCAAATGGTGCAGATACCGTCATGTCGGAGAAACATTTTCTCAGGAGAAAAATTCTTTTAAAGACGACCTCCCCTTTTAGCTTTTCAAAAGTATTGATTTTAGGTAGTAAAGGTAGTAAGCTTCTTGTATGGCAAAAAGCGTTTTTACAGAGAAGCAAGCCAAAGAAATTGGTGAAAAATTGGGAGTGGATTGGTCTCTTTTTGACGTTGAACAATTTAGAATGGGTATGGACGTAGAGCTTGAACACGGAACCGTTGATCCCAACACAAACGTTAGTAACGATGATCCTTTAATGACCGGAAAAATTGCTCTTGCGCATTTAAACGAGATTCGTGACTATTACACCCGTCTTTACGAAATGGAAGAAGAAGGGGAAAGCTATTGGGAAAATCAGCAATAATTAATGGTTAATGGCTAAGAATTTTCAATCGTCAATAAGATTATCAAAAAGCAAGATTGTGTAATTCCCGTTTTCTCTTGGTGTATTATTCTCATTTTCTTAAGAATATTGGAATGGAAAATTAATTTATGCTATGATAAGTTAGAATTAAGATTTTATTAATATGAGTACTTCACGTAAAACAGAAAGAATCGTAAAAGGATTTGCAAATCATAGACGCATAGACATGCTTAAGCTTATTAAAAACCGGCCGGAATTATCATTAAACGAGGTGTCAAGCGAGCTTAGGGTAAATTTAAAAACCGCCAGTGAACATTTAAGAAGACTTGCTATCGCAGGACTGATTTTAAAAAGAAACAGGGGGCAAAACGTGTTGCATAAAGTATCCCCTCTTGGTGATGATATTCTCAAATTCTTAAGAAAGTTGGAACAATAAAAAGCTTGTGGTGTGAGAGATAAGTTTATATAATAATTTTATGGCTAAAAGACGAGGTTATCGCAAAAGACATCCAAAATTAAAACTAAAGCTTAAAAAAGAGACAATATATTCCATATTTGCCTTTGGGTTAATTCTTTGCGGAGTAATTTCTGCTTTGTCTTTTACAAAAAATGGAGATTCTTTTATAGAAATTAATAATCTTTTAAAAATATATTTTGGAGTTAGCGCATATCTTTTACCAATATTACTTATACTTTTAGGTTTTCTTCTTTTAAGATTAAAATTCTTTCTTTCTAAGGCTAATGTTTCTGCCGGATTTTTGCTAATTTTTCTTTCTGTTGCCGCTTTTTCAAAAAGCGGAGTTTTAGGGCAAACACTCTTTCAATTAGTTGCGGATGTAATTACCAACATAGGCTCCTATATTTTATATTTATTCGGAGTTCTGGTTGGCATAATAGTGCTTTTTGACACATCCGTTGACCAGGTTTTTGATTTTATTAGCTATCTTGGTCATCTTTTAAGAAAACTTATTCCTTCTTTTGTTGTAAATTATTTTAAAAAGTCCCAAATTGGAAGTCTAAAAGACAGAGAGATGACCATTAAGGGAATGCAAAAATCAACAACTTTATCGCAAAAGGAAATGTCTATCATGGAGCGCTCAACAGACATGGTTAAAAAAGAGACTCCTTTAATGTCGGATAAGCTTGTCCAAAATACTCTTGGGAAAAATCTTATTTGGGAGTATCCCCCGCTCTCTTTGTTGTCCGAGGCTTCTGCTCAGAAAGCAGACAGGGGAGATATTAAAAAAATTGCCAACACAATAGAAAAAACTTTAGAAAGTTTTGGAATAGGTGCTAAAGTGGTGGAGGTTAATCTTGGACCTGCTGTTACCCAATATGCTTTGGAAATTGCATTGGGAACAAAAGTTTCCAAAATTACATCTCTTTCCAATGATCTTGCTTTGGCAACAGAAGCGCCAACCGGACAAATTAGGATTGAAGCACCGATTCCGGGTAGAAATTTAGTAGGAATCGAAATTCCAAATAGAGGCCTGGAGGTTGTTCCTCTTCGCACTATGCTCGCCTCGGATGTTATGCGTAAGAAAAAATCCAAACTGGCAGTTTCTCTGGGACTTGATGTTTCGGGAGAACCTGTGGTTGCCGATATTGCCAAAATGCCCCATGTTCTTATTGCCGGTACAACAGGATCCGGAAAATCGGTTATGATGAATGCTTTTATCTCGTCTCTTCTGTTTAGAGCATCTCCCGATGAACTAAGAATGATTTTAATTGATCCTAAGAGAGTCGAGCTTACGGGTTATAATGGAATCCCGCATCTTATGACACCTGTAATTGTTGAGGTAGAAAAAATTCTTTCTGCCCTTAACTGGGCAATTGGCGAAATGGATCGTAGGTACAAGCTTTTTGCCGAAAATAGCGTTAAGAATATAGAAGGCTTTAATGAGCTTTCCGGATTCCAGGCATTGCCTTACATAGTGATATTTGTAGATGAGTTGGCAGACCTTATGTCTTATGCTCCGGTTGCGGTTGAGGATGCTATAGCAAGGCTTGCGCAAATGGCCCGCGCAACAGGAATACATTTGATTGTTGCTACCCAAAGACCATCGGTTGACGTTATAACAGGTCTTATTAAAGCAAACATTCCTTGCAGAATTGCTTTTAACGTGTCGTCGATGATTGATTCCCGTGTAATATTGGACACTCCCGGTGCGGAAAAACTTTTAGGCCGTGGAGATATGCTTTTTGTTCCACCCGAGCAGGCAAAACCAACACGTATTCAGGGTGCTTTTGTGGCAGAAAAAGAAGTAAAGAGTTTAGTTGATTTTCTTAAGGCCAAAAACTTCCCGGTTGAATATACGGAAGAAGTTACGTCCATGCCGCTTCCGGTTAAAAGAGGATCAGCAGGATCCAGTAGCGGAAGCGACGGTAGGGATCAGTTTTTTGAAGACGCAATTAGAGTAATTTGTGATCACGATAAAGCATCTGCTTCGCTTTTACAAAGAAGATTGTCAGTTGGGTACTCAAGAGCTGCCAGGATTCTTGACCAGCTTGAGTCGGAAGGCATTGTGGGACCTGCCGAAGGATCAAAACCGCGCGATGTGTTGGTAAAAAATGCCGACGAATTTTTAGCAAGCTTACACCAAAGCGAATAAAATTATGATTAGAGTCGGACAAAGACTTCAAGAAGAAAGGATAAAAAAAGAATTATCCTTAGAGGATGTTTCGAGTCAAACTAAAATTAGGCAATCTTTTTTAACTGCAATAGAAAAAGGTGAATACAACAAGCTTCCCTCCGCAGCCTATGCACAGGGTTTTGTAAGAAACTATGCGCGCTTTTTAGGGCTTGCGGAAAAAGAAATGCTTGCTCTTTTTAGAAGGGAATTTGATGAAGAAAAATATATTCGTGTTTTGCCTCAAGGTATGACAAAAGATCAGGGGTATATTCCATCCAGATTTAGGGCAAAACAAACATTGATCGCAGTTTGCTTAGTCTTTATTGCGTTGGCCGCTTTTATTGTTTATCAATACCGTTTTGCAATTTTTAATCCTGAGCTTTATGTTTCTTCTCCAACAAATAATTCTATTATTTATTCAACAAGAGTTGTTGTTCTTGGAAAAACAGATCCCAATGCAACAGCGTATGTTGATAATTTTCCGGTTTCCGTAAATACAAACGGAGAGTTTAGAAAAGTAATGAGTCTTTTTCCGGGAAAATCAACAATCATAATAAAGTCTACAAATAAGTATGGGAGACAATCAATAGAAAAAAGAACAGTCGAAATAAAGCTGGGTCTTGAGTAATCTCTACATATAGAGTCTTTACCGGCAATATTGGATACATCTAAGGGTTGACAGAAAAAGCTATTTAAGTCATATTAGTTTATATGACAGATCCTGCCCAAATAGCGTTATTTATAGTAATAATTATCCTTACGATACTTCTTTTAGTTTTAGGAGTTCAGGTTTTTCTTATTCTTAGGGATTTCAAGAAAACAATTTCCAAGGCCAATAAAGTTCTTGATGACACAGGACAAATTACCCAAAGTGTGAGCGGGCCAATTTCTTCCCTATCCACCCTTGTTATGGGTTTAAAAACCGGAGCCTCACTTGCTAAGTTTTTAAAGAAAAAAACAGAATCAAAATAGCATGAATAACAATAATCAGCATCATAGCAATAGCTTTGCAAATGGATTTTTATTCGGTCTTATTATTGGAGCTGCCGCAGTTTTTTTATTGGCAACAAAAAAAGGAAGGAAAATCTTAAAACTAATTTCGGAGGAGGGCTTGGATAGCTTAACAAATATTGTCGAAGAATATACATCGGATGCGGAAAAAGAAGACATAGAGGAAGACGCTCAAGGTGAAGAGCTAGAAGAAGAACCCGCCGGAAGCGTAGAAACAGCACCCGTTGTAAAAAAGCCTAAAAAAAGATTCTTCCGAAGATCCACGAAGTAGCCTACAATCCGTATTTTTTAATATTTGCGTTGTGTTCTGCCAGAGTTTTTGCGTAACGGTTAACTCCGTTTTTGTCGGAAATATAATAGATGTAGTCGGTTTTAGATGGATTTAAAGCAGCCTTAATTGCAGAGAGTCCGGGATTGGAGATAGGTGTTGGTGGAAGGCCTGTTGTTTTGTAAGTATTGTAGGGGGAGTTGATTGTAAGGTCATCAAGGGTTAGCGCTTTTTTCCACCAGGTCTTAGCTTGAGGTTGGTAACCTAATAAATATTGAACAGTTGCGTCTATTTGCAGACCCATATCGATATCCAGCCTGTTTTCTATAACTGACGCAACCATTGGTCTGTCCACAGCATGTTTTGCTTCTCTTTCCACAAGAGATGCTACTTTAACTATATCTTCATCGGAAAGACTTGAGATTTTCTTTGTTTTAACAGATTCAAATTTTCTTTCAAAATTGTTTTTCATTAAAGAAACGATCATATCTATGTTGGCGTCTTTTGGAATTAAGTAAGTGTCCGGAAAAAGATATCCCTCATTTGCAACCAATGTTTCTCGCCAATCCGGTTGGTAAGTGGGAATTTTTTCCTCCAACACGTCTGCGATTTCCTCTGCTCTTTTTCCCTCCGGAATAGTAACCCAAATATCCAACATTCCATGGGTAAGGTTTTGGGCAACCTCGACGGAAGTCATACTTGGATTTAGTCTAAAATCTCCTGCTTGAATTTGCTTATCCAACCCGAGTCTTTTAGTGTTTAAGAAAAAAACTATCGGGTCTTTAATTAAACCTTCTTGCTTAAGCTGGTTTGCAATTTCCCTAACTCCTTGTCCTTTTTTAATAACAAAAATCTTAGCAGTGGTATCTTTTGGGTCTACGGCTTTAAGTCCGTTTTTCCACCAGAGGACTGTTGACGCGGCAAAAAACACAATTAAAATTATTAAAACTAATAATTTCTTCATACTATGTTTGCAATAGGAAAATTCAGAATCGAATCTGTCCCTTCCTTCAAATTATACACGTTTTCGCTGTATAAAGTATAGATAGTGTCGCTCTTGATTACTTTTTCGCCAATTTTTTTATTTAAGAATATTCCTGCTCCTTTTTCGTCCGGAGCGCCTAGTATCCTGGCAACGCTGGTAATGTTTCTAACATTTAATTCTTTTACAATTCCTGTATTTTTTGCCTTTGCTTCGTAACTATATTTACCCGGTTTTAGATCTTCGCTGTTAACGTTTCCTTTCCCGCCCTGAGCTTTAATTATTTCCATTAATTTTTTATTAGCTTTTCCGCTTGCTAAAATATTTGTTGCCCAGCCAAATCCATTTCCGTATTTTTTCTTAACTTCAATTTGCAGTTTTTTAGAAGAATCTTTTAGACATAGTTCTAATAAATTTCCTGCCAAGTTGACACTTCTAACTTCCAGATCGGTTGCCCTGTCTTTTTTTTGCTGCAAGACTCTTAACGCTTCGCGCATTTCCAGAATTGGGCCAATTCCCCGTCCGGCTGGCTCGTCTGTTTTATGAATTAAAACTTTAATTTTTACCTTAAACTTTTTAGCTAAATATTTAAATTTTTCCGAAACTGCTTCCGCATCTTTAACAGTATGAACTTTTACCATTTTTCCCCATGGAAGATCAATTACAATGTGATTGGAGCCAAAAGCAATTTTTTTAGCCATTATGGAAACTAAAACTTTGTCATAGCTTTCAAAAAGAAGCGGTTTTTCCACCTGAATTAAAACATCATCGGCAGGAGCCATGCCAATTGTTCCATTCCAAACAATGCAGCCATTGGTTTTTTCGATAACTTTATAGATTTTTTCCTTAGGTAAAATAACCGGTGCCAAAACTTCCATGTCGTCTGCCGTGCCGTCGGGAGATGTAATTGCGCGGGAAGAGCTCTTGGGGATTTTGAAACCTGCTGCCGCAATAATTGCTACAACAATAGGGGTGGTTCTTGTTCCGGGTACACCGCCAATAGAATGTTTATCTGCCACAATGCCTTTAAAATGCAGTTTTTCGCCTGTTTCCACCATAGCTTTGGTTAGATAGTAAAGCTCAATGTTGGAAAACCCATTAGTGTATCCGGAAGCTGCAAAGTATGTGGTTAAAACCGCTCCGAGTTTTTCGTCGGAAATCTGGTCCATTATGGCGTAAATTTCAGGGTACGAAAGTTTTTTGCCGACCAGTTTTTTCCGGATTGCATTAAGGGCAATTGCGTTTTGATCCACTAATATTTCCCCCTCAACTGGTTGTAGGCAACGGAAAAAATTGTCTTAATAACCGAAATAACAAAATAAAAAACAGTGTTAATTATTTTGTAAACAGTCGGCCAAATTTGCACTAAAAAACGTTTTACAGATGTTTGGTCCATAGTTATATTTTTTCAAGTTTTGCCTTTATAATCAACCTTTTCCATGTAGTTCCGGGTGGAGTACAGGTTACTAAAGACAAAAAACTGTCGGAAAAATTCTGCTCAAACACAGATGTGTCACTTGGATCCACAATGGTAATGCTAAAAATTTTATAGTAGTACTCTACACCGACTATTTTTATTTGAATTACATCGCCTACGGTTAATTTATATAAGGTTGCAAAGATTGTTTTATAGTCTTTTTGATTAAATAATTGAGGAAGAGTAGAATGGCCAAAAATAACAGCATTTCCCTTTTCTGGGGGTATCGCAGTTCCTCCGTAATTCACAAGCTGTTTTGATAGGTCGCTGTTTACGGTAGAAACATCGGCATCTTTGATTCCTAATTTGGGAATAGAAAGTGCGTAACTTGCTATCTTTCTTGGTTCCTTAATATTTTTTTTCTCAGGATACCAGTTTTCGGCATTGGTATAGTCAGCTCCGGAAAAAAGAGAAGAAGCCTGGGAAAGAAGGCTGGTAAAAGTATTCTCACTTACAATAGTTGCTTTGGGGATAGGAGCAGTTAGTTGTTGTTTGGCAAAAGCAGGTGCAAAATAAATCTGCCAGGAAAGAAGAGGTAAGAATATATAAAAAGCAATGCTTAATCCAAAAATTAGAACGACAACACTAATAATTTTACTTATTTTTTTAAGCCCGAACTTAGACTTTCTGTAATAGTATTTACTCATCACTGGTTATTTTAAAGGTTATTTGGGTTGGAGACGTGGGCAAGTTATTGGAGATAAAAGGAAGCGGTGGGGAAATGCTAATCTTAACGTCCGCTACCTGGTTTATTTGCCTTAGTTCTGCTTCTGCTTCTTTTACGGGCAGCCCTTTAATTTTGCCTATAAGATCTGCTTGATTTATTTTTGGTAAAAGCTTGGCGGTAATTTTTAAGTCTGCGGTAATTTGCTTATCGTTTTTCTTTTTGGCATTGGCAACGCTAACCTTTAGGTTTTTTTCGTCGATACTGAGATCTTTAGCAGAAGAAGTAACAAGTGATTTGGTAAAATCCGTAAGATCTTTTTTGGCGTATAAAAGTCCTGTATAGGAAACAGATCCTTTTAGAGTTACCTGAGATGCTTCGTCATTAACTTCTTTACTAAAATCTTTATCCTCTATTGTTGTGTCGATAAAAACAGGCAAAACGTTTTTATCCGAGGAGACTTTTTTGGAAATAGAGTCTTTGGCTTTTTGTTCGAAGTCTTTTATTAGTTTGTCTTCGAGTTTTTGATAGTCTTCTTTGGAAACTATGGTGATATCTTTTTTACTGCCTCCGGAAAAGGCGTTATCGTTTTTGGCAATAATGTCGCTGGTGGAAAGACTGGCAACATTAAATTTGGTTCCGGAAGGAAGATTTGATTCCTTGCCTATTTTTTTAGCGGTTACAGCAACAGATGCCGTAGACGGAGAAGCGCTGGCATCTGCCGAAGCGGAAGCAATTTTAACTTCTTTATCGGTTGTAAAGTCAAGATTGTTTGCGGAGATTACGGTTCCCGAAGCAATGGTTTTGCTTTCGGTAAAGCGGCTGTAAAAAGTAATATTGCCTTTGGCAGGTTCTCCTGTTTCTTTTTTACCTGTTGCGGGAATTGTTACAGAACCGTCTTGAGAGTCGGTAGTTGATTCAACGGCAATAAGTTTATTTTCCGGGTCGGTACTTCCGGAAAGGGAAAAGGTTACGGCTTCGGATTGATCCTGAGTTTTGGGAGTAAGAGTTAAATTTACAGTTGCTTTTTTGGAGAAAGCAAAATAAATTCCTAAAACAATAAGAAGCACTATTAAAGCTGCCGGAATAATTATTGTTTTTCCTTTAAAGTCGGGCATTCCCTTTGAAAACAAACCTCCAATATTTACTTTTGTCAGCATGGAGGTAAAGGCAGCGCTTATTCCTGCAAGAGGAGAAGCTTTTCTCCTGGAAGAAAAGCTTTCTTCGACTTGTTCAAGGGCAAACTCTTCTTTGGTTGCTGGTTCCGCTCTTTCCGTAGTGTCGATTTCTTCGTGGACTTCCTGTTTTTCGGGTTTAATTTTTGCAACATCTTCCTGCATAAAGCCAAAAGCAGTCATATTTTCCACTTCTTCGATTTCTTCCTGCCTCGCCGTCCGCCTCGGATCGACTAAGTCGAGACGGGAGTCAAGGCGGGCTGAGTCAAGGCGGGTTTCGTCTTCCAAAGGCTCTGCTGTTTCTGTAGCTGCCAACGCGTGCCCTTTAAAATCATCCCCTTCCATTTCTTTTACTTCTTCCAAAGTTTCTTTTTTAAATTCCGCCATAACTTCAAAGCCCATTTGTTTGGCTGCTCCAAACATTACGGAGCGTATGTCAAAATCGTCAGGCACTACTTGGATTTGCGGAAGATGTAAAAACGGCAGGCTTTTGCTCCAGTGATGGGCAATAAATTCCTGGGATAAATCCTTTTCCTGCGAGCTAAAAATAATTACTCTGTTGGGAAGAATTTCCGGCATCTCAAAATGCTTTAAAAGAGTGTCAACCGTAAAAGGAGCGGATTCGTGAATTGCGGAGCTTTTGTTTTCGGTAATTCTACTTGCTTTAAGCAGGGAAACGGTTAAATTATGTTTTCCTATTTGAGCAAAGATTGCGGTAATCGGCGCGCCTTCTTCTTCCTGTAATAAGTTGATAATTGCTTCGGATGTTTGTAAAAACCCGATTGGCGTAAGTCCAAGCTCGTCGCTGACTTTTCTTAACTTATCTAAGTATTCTTTCTTAATCTTGTTGTCTTCTACCCAGGAGTCTTTAAGAGAAAAAATGGTTTTTTGGGTTTGAATGTTTTCGGGAAGTGACTCTTCGGCCTTGGAAATAACTTTGTCACAAGCCCTCAGGAGTTCTTCCATAGTCACTTCTTCTATTGAGTCTTCAAACTTTGCTTCTCCCTGACCGATTAAATTTAGCGTTCCTAAGAATTCTTTAAAAACAATAGCAGTTGCTTTATCGTCCCTAAGAATTAAGGATAAATAATACTGAGGTTTTTCTTTTTTTTCTAAAAAAGGCAGGGAAGGTAGTTTCATAATTTACTGTTGGACTTTGGCATAAATCCTTTTTTGCCCGTGTCCGATATTTTCCTGTTTAATTATTTTAAAATTCTTAAGCGTGCCCGTGTTTTCCACGTGTGGGCCGCCGCAAATTTCTTTAGAATAATTGCCTACTAAGTATACTTTTACATTATCTTGGTATTTCGCGTCAAATAATCCAATGGCTCCCAGCCTGCGCGCTTCGTTAAGAGACATCATTTTCATCTCAACTTTAAGATTTTCCTTAATTTTGCTATTAACCGTATCCTCGATTTGCTTTAACTGTTCCTCTGTTAATTTTTCCCCATAATTAAAATCAAACCTTATTCGTTCGTCTGTTATATTGGAGCCGATTTGGTTTACTTTCTCTCCCAGAGTGTCTTTTAAAGCTTGGTGTAAAAGGTGAGTGGCGGTATGTCCGGCAACTGTTTTTTCGCCGGAATCAACCAGTCCTCCTCTAAACATTCCGGCAGATGCTGAGCGGGAAAGTTCTTTATGTTTTTCAAATTCCGCCATAAATTCATCTAAATTTACTTTTTTACCCTTTTGCGCCATTAATTCAACTGTAATTTCTACAGGAAAACCAAATGTTTGGTATAAATCAAAAGCTTCTTTACCTGTAAGATCCGTAGTTGTTTCGATCATCTTTAATCCTTTTTCCAAACTTCTGCCAAAACGCTGGATTTCTTCCTGAACAACAGGCTTAACAATCTCAAAATCTCTCTTTTTCTCAAGTCTAGTATCTACCTTTTCTTCTATTGCCAGTATTTCTTCTACGATTAAATTAAAAGCATCAATTGGCGCCATAATATCTGCTAATTGATACATTTTTACAACCGAACGTCTAAGCAGCCTTCTTAAAACATAACCTTGTTCTTTGTTGGCGGGCTTTACTCCTGCAAGAATTATAAAAACAGAAGCTTTAAGATGATCCGCAATTACCCGCATAGACGCCTTATTCTCATCGTCATATTTTTTATTGGTGGCTTTTTCAATTGTTTTTATAACAGGAGAATAAAGCTCAGTTTTAAAAATATCCTGCTCATTTGTAGCAGCTGCCAAAAGTCTTTCCAGGCCTCCGCCAAAATCAACGTTTTTTTGCGGAAGTTCTTCGAATCCACCGGCGGATTTTTGATATTGCATAAAAACCGAATTGCCAATTTCCATATATCTGCCGCAGTCGCAGTTTATGTGGCATTTTTCATCTTTAAAAGCGCTTGTTTCGTGGATTTTGGGATCATTAAAATCGTAAAAAACCTCACTGTCCGGACCTCCGGGTTCGCCAACCGGCATTTTGTCGGGAACTCCGCTTCGGGACCACCAGTTTTTATCAACGCCGTAAAAAGAAATTCTGCCCTCTAAATTTACATTTTTACTTTTAAACAACTCTTTCCAGATCTCCTCACTTTCCGTGTCTTTGGGAATATTATTAAAACCCACAAAGCAGGAAACATAAAGCTTGCTCGGATCAATCCCTAATTCATTCGTCAGAAATTCAAAAAACCAGGGGAGTTGCTCTTTTTTAAAGTACCCGCCTTGACTCGCATTCTCGTCAGGCGAGGCAGGATCTCCCAAAGACCAATTTCCCATCATTCTAAAAAACGTGGTATGTCTGTTGTCGCCGATTTCTTCGATATCCTGGGAGCGGAAGCTATTTTGAGCATTAACCAGCCTTGTTCCTTGCGGATGGGGTTCGCCTAATAGGTATGGAACTAACGGTTGCATTCCGGAAGATGTAAAAAGGGTAGTTGGATCGTTTTCCGGAACCAAAGAAGAATTCACAATCTCTTTGTGCCCCCGATCTTCAAAGAATTTAATATATTTACTTACTATGTCTTGTGCCGTCATGGCTAAATTATACCATGTCTCTCCGAAGGAAGATCAGGATAAACTTGTTTGGGAAATCAGAAATGATTATAAAGGGGTAAATTTAATTTGCAGATTGGAGTTTAAAGCCTGAGCTAATTTCTTAAGAAACGCAATGGAAGGATTTGCTCTTCCGGATTCAAGTCTGGCAATAGCTGATTGTTTTGTGCCAAGTTTTTTTGCAAGCTGTTCTTGTGTGATTCCTTTTTTAACTCGTGCATTAATTACAGCCTGAATAACAGCAAACTCCGGCTGTTGACGTTCGTATTCAGCTTTTATTTTGGGGTTTTTCAAAGATTCTTTTAGGAATTCATCAAAGTCTAAATGTTGTCTTTTCATATAACATATATGTTATATTATTTCATTCATTCTGTCAATGGCTAATTTTAATTCCCTAAGCGGGGTTTTCTGGGATTTTTTCTTAAAAGCGTGGAGTAAATAATATTCATTATTATGTAAGGTATAAAAAATTCTTATTGTTGTTTTTCCTGAGATTCTTAGTTCGTAAAGCTTATCCTGCAGCTTTTTGATATAAGGGGGTTTTAAGAAAGGTCCGTTATCTTTAAGAAGCTTTATTGAAAGAAGAATTTTAGCATAGATTATTTCGTCCTGTTGTTGGATAAAATTTTTTACAGGATAGTCTCCTCTTAGTGTTTGAAAAAATTTAACTTTCCAGCCCATATTCCAATATTATCATTTAATTATTAATTTTAACCCGTTAACCTTTTAACTCTTTAATATTTTAACTTTTTAGGTTAAAATCATTTTATGGCCAAGGATGGATCCGCCGATGAGGCGGAAGACGAGGAATCACCTAAGGATAAGATTTCACATATGTGTAAAAGAGGAAAAGGTGGTTGCGCCGGGGGCGGTGCGATTTATGGATTGGGATTAATAGGCGCTGCGGTTTATTTTATTCAACACGCAGATTCATTTGGAGCAGGCGTGCTTGGAATAATCAAAGCTGTTTTCTGGCCTGCGCTGTTTGTTTATAGAGCCCTCGAGCTCCTCAAATTCTAACCCGTTAACCTTTTAACCCGTTAACTTTTTAATCTTTTGGAAAATAAGTTTGTAAGCTCAAATATTCCGGCTCCGGTTTTGGCGCTTATAAAAGCAGGCGTAAATTCTTTAAATTCATTTGTAATTTTTGTTTGGTTTAAAGTAGTGCTATTTTCAATTTTGTTAAATACATACATAACGTTTTCTCTTTTTATACCAAGTTCTACAAAAATCTCCTCAACAGTTTTTATTTTTTCTTCCATTCTTGGGTCGGCGCTGTCGATTACGTGTACAACAAGATCGGCATGAACAGTTTCCAGAAGGGTTGATTTAAAAGCATCAATTAACATAGGCGGGAGATTTTTAATAAAACCTATGGTATCGGACAGGTAAACCTCATCCCCAAGACCTTTTAGCCAAAATTTATTAACAGTGCTATCCAGTGTTGCAAAAAGTGCGTTTGCAACCAGATCGTTTAGGCCGGTAAGCCTATTAAAAAGAGTTGTTTTTCCGGCATTTGTATATCCGACTAAAGAGATTGTTAGTAAACCGGTTTGTCTTCTGTGATTAACTTGCTCCATCTTTTTTTTCGAAAGAATAGCAAGTTCATCTTGAATTTTCTTTTTTTCCGCTTCCCAGTGCCTAAGCATGAGCTCCGTATTGGTTTCCCCGACTCCTTTTGCCCCTATTCCCGCTGCTTGATTGGACATTTCCATACCCATGCCATATATTCTTGGGCCCATTTGCCTTAATTTTGCAAATCTTATCTGAAGTTTTGCTTCGGCTGTTCTTGCATGTTTGGAAAAGATTTCCAGAATTAGACTTACTCTATCCCAAACGAGTATTTTGGGATTTGTTTTCTGAAACGCTAAAAGTAGGTTGTGGATTTGTCCGGGTTTAATTGTGTCGTTTATAACAACAATATCAATTTCTTTTTCTTCTATTTCTTTTATAGCTTCTTCTGTTTTGCCCGGTCCAATAAAGGTATCCAAGCTTCCCCGCGTTTTATTTTGAACAAGCGCCGCATATACGGTTGCGCCAAAAGTTGTAACCAGAGATTCTACTTCTTCGAAGTCGGCAAACATTTCCTCTTTACTCTTTAGAGGATCGGAAAGTCCAACAAGCATTACGCGTGGAATCTGCCTAGGTGTATACATGGATTTCTATTATAACCCTCAATGTTCAAGATTCAAAGGACGAAGTCCGCAGTGATGGGCCTTTTGATAGTATGATCCCTAATTTTATAAATTTCGTAGCTTTAAGGAGTTTTTCGTATATTAGGAATCTTAAATGGAAGGCGTTGGAGTTGGGGTAGAAGTTACGTTTGGATTAACAGTCGGAGTTACAGTTCCGGTTGCATTTGCAGCGCCTGTAACAGTTGGGCTAACAGTTCCCGAAACAGAAGCTTCGGGTGTTTTTGTTGACTCAACTTTTGTAGTTGGGGTGGGAGTTAGCTTCGTGGTGTTTGATCCTGAGCGGGATCCGATATAATAAGAGCCCAAAGCAACAACTAAAATCAAAACAGTTATAGCTATCCAAATACCTCTTTTCATTAATTTGGACTTTACACCTAATTAAGTCAGTTGTCAAACAAGGAGCGAAATAATTTTCTGCTTTTGCTTTCTCGTAAGTTGTTTAATTTCATACTCTCTTTTTAAAGCATCACTTCTTGTTTCAAGCTTCTCAAAGTATTTTAAAACAACAGGACCTTTACCTTTTGTATATTTAGCTCCGCCTTTTAATTCCCCATTATGTTCTTTAATTCTTTTTTCAAGATTAGTCGTAATTCCAGTGTAAAAACTCCCATCTCTGCACTCAACAATGTACACACAATATTTCACGATTGTAGTGTATCAAATTTCTAGTCAGGCTTTACGAAGCAGAAGGCAAGTGCTAGAATCAAAAATGAATGCCAAACAGCACTCTTCAATCAGCAAGATCCGCAAAAAATGATGAGTTTTATACACAGTATGATGACATTCAAAGAGAGATGGAAGCATATTTGGAATATAATCCGAATGTATTTCGAGAAAAAGTTGTATATTGCAACTGTGACGATCCCTTTGAAAGTAATTTCTTTCGCTATTTTGTACTCAATTTCAAGAAGCTTGGGCTTAAGCAGCTTATCACTACTAGCTATAAACCTTCACCTGTTGCGAACACTCAATTAGAATTGTTTGGCGATGATAAATCTCTCACAAAAACAAAAGGTCGTCCAAAGGTAACTGCTAACAAATTTATTATCAATGAAGTACATGATATAGATGGAGATGGCGAATTCAACTTGAAGGATGTAGCTAGACAATTAAGAGACAACAAGCACAATGAATGGACACCACTTGAAGAAGACGGTGACTTCCGTAAAGAAGAGTGTATAAATTTATTAACACAATCAGATATCGTGGTAACAAATCCACCATTCAGCTTATTCCGCGAATACGTAACCCAGCTGGTAAAGTACGGCAAGAAATTTGCCATAATAGGAAATTTAAATGCTATTACATATAAGGAAATATTTCCGTTGATTAAAGAGAACAAATTATGGCTTGGTCCTACAATTACAAGTGGCGATCGAGAATTTGAAGTTCCAAAAACAGTAATTGATATGGACAAGTTTACTGGTGAAATTCGTGAAGGAAGATATTATCAGAAGGTCGTGGGGGTACGTTGGTATACTACTATTGATCATGGACGACGTCACCAGCCATTGCCACTTATGACAATGGATGAAAATTTAAAATATAGCAAACACAAAGAAATTAAAGGCAAAAAAGCCTATGATAAGTATGACAATTATGACGCTATAGAAGTACCATTTACCGATTCCATTCCTAAGGAATATATTGGGTTAATAGGTGTACCAATTAGTTTTTTGGACAAATATAATCCTGATCAATTCGAAATTATCGGAAGTTTTAATAATGGCATACATGGTGAAGAGGTTGGGGCAACTAAGGTAGAGATAGAAATCAATGGAAAAGTTAGTTTATGGAACGGTCCAGTGATTTGTAAAAAACCTTTATATAAACGTATAATAATACGACATAAAAGAATAAAAAAATGAATACAATTTTAAAAACCGACATAACTGTCAAAGATATTTGCGAAGGGTTCGTCTATAACGAACTGGAAGGTAAAGGGCTTTTCGGTTTATCTGGCAAGCTCACTATTCAGCCAGAGTATCAACGCAACTATATCTATGCTTCCGACGGTGGGAAAAGAGAGATTGCCGTAATTGATTCAATTCTCAAAGGTTATCCAATAGGATTGATTTATTTCAATAAAGTAAGCGATGACAATTTGGAAATTTTAGATGGACAACAACGCATCACCAGTGTTGGACGTTTTGTGACTGACAAATTTGCCATCAAAGACGAAAATGGTTTGGAGCAATATTTTGACGGTATGGCAAAAGACAAGAAAGCCAAAATTCTAGAAACAACATTGCTTATTTATGAATGCGAAGGCACTGAAAGTGAGATAAAAGAGTGGTTTAAGACTATAAATATTGCTGGTGTTCCGCTTAATGATCAGGAATTATTGAACGCAGTGTATTCTGGACCATTTGTAACACTTGCCAAAGAAGAGTTTAGTAATAGCAGGAACTCCAACATCCAAAAATGGAGTGCATATGTATCTGGGAGTGCAAACCGACAAGATTTTTTGGCACGCGCTTTAGATTGGGTAAGTAAAGATAATGTTGGTGATTATATGAGTCGCCACCGCTACGAAGAGAATATATCAGAATTAAAGACCTATTTTAACAGCGTAATTGATTGGGTTTCTGGAGTATTTACAGATGTTGAAAGCGAGATGAGTGGATTAGAATGGGGACGTTTATATGAACTATACCATAAAAATACATATGACCCATCGAAAGTATCATCTATGGTTCAAAAGCTTTACGGAGATCCATATGTTAAAAGTCGAAAAGGGATATTTGAGTATATTCTTGGAGGGTCTTCTGACACAAAATTATTAGACGTACGTGTATTTGATGATGCAACTAAGAAATCTGTCTATGTAAAACAAACTATTTCGGCTAAAGAAAAAAGTATTTCGAATTGCCCACATTGTGCAATAGGACACGATGTTAACAAGAGCAAAATTTGGAATTTAGACGAAATGGATGCTGATCATGTTGCGGCTTGGAGTAAAGGCGGAACAACTTCAATTGAAAACTGTCAAATGCTGTGCAAAACGCACAATCGGGCAAAAGGTAATCGATAAGAAATCAAGAATATCTTAATCAAATCGAAAAAGTTATTAATTCATTATAAATTTAAAACAAAAATAATTTGACTTCTTAGTCACAAAATAATCCCCGAGTGTATTGACTTACAGGCTCAAGAAGAGCATACTAATTCCAAATAAATTAGTGGAAGCGATTCGCCTTGACCCACAGAGATGCGAGCCAATACGAACCTTAAACCGGTTCGTTTTTTATAAAAAAATATGAATAGCCAGGGTAAAGAAAAGACTTTTTCAAATCCTATTAAATGCGGTCATTGTCTAAATACAGCTCCGATGGAAGAAGTTGGAGATTATTCTTATGTAAAGAGTTCGATTGAAGTTCATCCAAATGATTTTGATAACTTATCTGTTATATATGAGATGCTTAAATGTCCTGCTTGCAAGAATATTACTATTCAAAGATATGAGTGGGCTGATTTTATGGATCCAGAAGATGTTTATTTAGAAATTGTATACCCAATCATGCAAAGTGAAAAAATCCCCTTTGGACTGCCTGAGGGTATAAATAAAGCATTTTCCGCTGCTCAAAAAATAAGAAACATAGATGCTAACGCATTTGCAGTTTTAATAGGAAGAGTTTTAGAAATGGTATGTGTTGATAGAAAGGCTACTGGGAAAACCTTAGCTGTGCAATTGCAAGACTTATCAGACAAAGGAGAAATTCCAAGTAAGCTTGTTATGATTGCAAAAAATTTGCGAGATTTTAGAAATATCGGAGCACATGCAACATTAGGAGAGCTTACTAAAGAAGAAGTACCTATTTTAAGCGATCTATGTAATGCTGTTTTGCAATATGTATACACAGCTCCTTATTTAGCTGATTTAGCTGAAAAGCGGGTCAACCAATTAAAACTAAAAAACAAAAAATAATTATTGGATCAGAAAAGTCGCCATTCTTATGAAAATTTCAGAAGTTACTAAAAGAAATATTACAGATGAGTTAAAAATGAACTCAGTTGTATGGTATGGAAGACTTTCGGAAATAGACTTTTTGAATAGAATGGTAAATCTCAAACTTCTTCCTTCAACTGATCAAAGATTTCCCACCATGGAAGAAGATATTTGGCAACACAGAATAAATAATAATGATTGGGAGTATTGGTGGATTTTTGAAGATGAACGATTAAATTTATTTGGAGAAGATAAATTGTTTTTAGAATTCATATCTCAAGTAATACATCCACTTGTAAGAAGCGATCCATTGGAGGTAAATAAGCTTCTTGATATTTTTAACTCGCATTTAATAATTGATGGTATAAAGATTGTTGAAGTTGATAAAATTTCAGGTAGGCCAATATTTAAGGCGGTTGAAGTAAAAAGTGAAGTCGATTTTAAAAGTGATGAAAAAATCAGTAAAAAATTCGCTAAAGAACAATTAAAGAAATGCGAAGACCGCATATCTAAAAAAGATTATAACGGAGCCATAAGTGCTTCAAGATCATTTTTAGAAGGGATATTTGAAGATATTTATTTGAGAATTGTAGGGGAAGAGCTAGAGAAAAAAGGCGATCTGAACGATAAATATAAAAGAATTAAAAATCTGTTGAAATTTTCTCCTGAACAGTTTACAGATTCTAGCTTAAAAAGGATAACTGGTGGATTTATGTCAATAATAAGCGGGGTAAATGACATAAGTAATTCAATGGGAGATAGACATACACCTGAAGGAGAAGCAAAGGAATATCATGCTCTATTATGTCTAAATACAGCAAAGATAATTTGTGACTTTCTCTATACAAGACTAGACGATGTTTTTGAAAGTAAAGAAAATATTTATGAAGGCTTGATAGCCGCATTAAGCGAGGAAAGAAGATCATTGTCTAAAGAGAAGCTATTAGAGGATCCTCTTATAAAAAAATTATTAGGCGGTTTGGATACATATGTGAGATTATTGCTTAAGGAGAAGTTTTTAAAAGACTACAAAATAATAAGTTTTCAGGCTAATGACATATTTTTTGCAGCCATGAGACTCTTTTACGATGACTTGGATAAATCTGATCTAGAAGTTCTATTTTTAAAATGTAGTCATAATAGTCAAACCCTGCCTCCATATGGAGGGTTAATGCCTTTTCTTAAAGAAATTAAAACAGATAATAAAATTAATACTATGAGTGAGGAAATTTTATCTTTTTTAAAGTAGTTAATAATACAAGGGGGTGAAAATTAATTTGACTTTATGGTAAAAACTAATTTAACTTTAAAATCCCTAATGGATAACGTAAACCAAAGCAGAAGAAAAGTAAGATTTGAGGATTCAAAAAAACAACACAAGGAAAACGAATACGAACACAAAGATATAGACAACAAATACTTCAGTCTCCTAAAAGATTTTACAATACTAACAGGTACCGTTTTTGCGTCATCTATCGCATTGTCAGTTGGTAAGCCTACGAATAATTATTTTAAATTTGGTGAGCTATTTTTATTTATCTCAGTAGTTATAGGTATATTTATACTTTGGAATCAATTAAAAAACGCAGAATGGTCTTATTTTTTTAAGGTTAAGGGTCAACTAGAAGGAGACATAATTGTAAATAAAGACATTATGGAGAACTTTGAGAAAAAAGCTGTTGAAGATTTAATCAAAAACTATAATAATCTTCTGAATCGGAAGTTATGGATAAATTATATTTTTAAATTTATTAAAGTTGATTATCTGCCTTCACTTTTTTTCATAAATTTATTGATTGGAATATTTCTAATCTTAATTTCTATATTCTAATTAGTCTTCTTAATTTGATCTCTTATCTTCTTTTAAATATTGATTATTAATCCCCTAATCGTATAATCAGGTTAATGCCGAAAAAGAAATCATTAAGGACAGTAGCCCTTGCCTCCGGTAGGAAAATGAACCGGGATATATACTTTAATAAGAAAAGAAGAAGAGTATTTAAGAAATCTTTTTTAGAAACTCAGAAAGAGATTTTGGAAAATGAAGATTTTTCCGTAAAGCCCGTTTTAAAAGAAGAATACGATAAAAGAATGCTTACCACCTCTATGCTTGCTTTTACCGTTTCCTGGCTTGAAACAATAGGAAAAGCGGAAAAGAATGATAAAAAAATTTATTTAACCGACAGTAAATTTATTCTCTATAGAAAAGAAATGTCTTTTGTTTTTAAAGCAACTTTTTTAAAACCTCTTCTAGACAATAAGGTAAAAACAAGCTTTTTATGTTTTCCTCAAGGGTTTCCACGAAAAACAAAAAAGAAAGCGTTTATTTATAAAGACGGGCGAAAGTTTTCTTTAAAAGGATACGAAGAAATAGACTCCGGAACGTTTAAACAAAAGGTTTTAGACTTTAAAGATCTAAGCTTAAAGTATAAGGGCAAGAAAGATCATTATAATTTTAAATTAACCCTTATTAATGATGAAAAACAATCATATTGGGTAACGAGTTTATGAAAGAAATATTGACAACGATAAAAAGAATAGTTCTTGAAGTTGCCGGAGATTTAGTATCCTGCAAAAACCGTTTCCTAATGCTTGAGGGCTATGCTACAAACAGGCATTTTTTAGTTTTTATTTTTGTAACTTTAATTATTTTAGGAATAGTTATTTTCAGCTCCGGTTCCCAACCTGAGTTTTACTTAAATCTCTTAAAATTATTGCTTGTATTATTAATGTCCTTTTTTGTTTATTGTCAATCCGATTGTTTCTGGTTTCTCATTGCAAAGGCATATCTTTATGATTACAAAATTAAACATAGGAGACACATGAAAACACTTATGGAGATGGCAAATAAAACAAGCTTTAATGAGACGGGCAATATTCAAGGATATATATTACTTACTGCATTTTATAACTCCCGCGGATATAAAAGACACGCCACAAGATACTTAATAGAAATTTGTTTAATGCTTTTTATGTTTTTATATATAATGCCTGATTTTTTTCTTTATAACCTAGGGATTTTTGCTGCAATGTTTGTTTATGTTTTTCTTTATGAGAGAGAAGCTATCTCTCAAGTTTTTGGAGACATAATCCTTTTGATTAATTGTATTAGAGAACTTATCAAAGAAGATCCTAAGGAATGCAGAATATTTATTTTAAAAAACAATAATCAGGAGATAAGAGATTTAAAAAAGCTCTATAAATTCGTTTTAGAAGCAACAAAAATTTGACTTCTTAGTAGTCCTCAAGGAAAATTTAGTTTCTTAATTTGCTAGAATTAATTTAATGGCTAAAGCATATAAAATTTTTCTTTTAGTATTCCTTTGGATATCATTAACAGTTGGCTATTTTACTTTGTATGTATTGTTTCCAGCTTCCTTGAAATTAAATATTCCCCTAATGGGTTCTTTTATCGATTGGGCAATAGGATTTGTGGGCGTTATCTTATATTTTTCTGTTTTGATAAAAGTTGCCTTGAAATTATTTCCTCCTAAGGAAAATAAAATTAAATAATTTGACTTCTTAGCCACCAAAGAGTATAAAAAAGTTGATGAGAAAATATTTATTAATTATCACAGTTGCTGTATTGCTTGTTTTTTCAGCCTCAACAGTAGAAGCTAGGAGAACATCTTTTAGGACAAAATCCTACGCTCCAAAAATAAAAACGTACGTTCCCAAAATTACCACCCCAAGAAATTATAAAAATGGGGGTCAATTGCGAATGCAGAGAGGCTATCTAAGGAAAAATGGAACTTATGTTCAACCTCATTTGAAAACCAAACCGGACAATACCACTTACAATAACCGTGAGTATATTTTCGGATTTTAATTTAACTTCTTAGCCGCCAGAGAATTTAATTTTATCTTTTTCTATCTCTAATCTTATGTTCAGCCTCGCCAGACCTCTTATTTAAATATTTCTTAACAGGTTTACTGCAGATATACCAGTATATCTGCAGTAAAATTTTGTTTGGTTTTTTAGTACAAAATTCGTCAATACAAATTTAGTTTGACTTCCTATCCACCTCGAAAATTTTGAAAGTTATTGTCTCCATTTTTAATATTAGATACTTTTTGATATGACTATTGCTAATATACTAGTATATTAGCAATTAATAGATTGTCTTGTCTTGCTGTCTTATTTCGTTATAGCGCCCGTTATAATATCTGTAACTTTTAAACCATTTATGTAAAGATACAGTTTCAATTGTAATTTTTATTACCTTGAGACACTTTGACTTAATTTAGTTTTTAATGTGCGTGCTATAATACCCCAGACGTGAATGAGCGGTTAAATCTTAGCGGATTACGATTAGACAAAAAATCAAAAGTTAACGAAATGTCGTCTCCTGAAAAAGATAGTCAAAAAATTGAAGGAGTTACCTTTGTTCAGTTTAGCGATAAGATTCTTACTCCTGATTCAACAATGAGAGATTATTATCGCATGGCGTATGCTCAAATGGATGGATATTATTTTCCTGAGCATTATATGGAAATACCTTTCTGGATTCCAACCATTGCGGGCATGTTACAGAATAGGCGATACAGAAAATCTCTTCATATCGTTGAAGACATGGACGCGTCAATTACCGGTTTAGGAGAGCAAGATGATAGTGAGTGTTTATTATTTTCCGTTATGACTGCTAACGAAGAAAAGGTAAAGAAAATTGTCGGAAATACAAGTAAACAGGTAGTTATGGGTGGATATACCGATCCGGCAGAATTTAGGCAATACAAAAACGCAGTCTATTTAAATAAAACTGAGGACTTAACCGGAGCTTTTGAAGTAGAATCCGAAGTCTTACCTGATTATAGTCTATTTGAAGGTGAAAAATGCATCCCAAGATTAATATTGAGTACTGGCTGTCTTTTTAAATGTACTTTTTGTACTGTACCTACCACGTTAACCGTTTCAAATGAGAGTTTATTGCGTGAGCAAGTTGAAGCCTTAAAACCGCTGGATTTTAAACTTATATTTATTGATGATAAATCTTTCAGTCAAGCTGAGAATTGGAGATTGATTGATGATATCTATCAACAGACAAAGGCATATAACCCAAATTTTCAAGGATTCATAATCCAAACTCCTCCACTTCTTGCAAATAAAAATGGTTTCCTGGAAGAAGCAAAAGCTTTAGGGGTAAAGTATATTGAATTAGGCGTTGAAACTGTGAACGATAGTTATCTTGAAATGTTTAATAAACCATTTACGATAAAACAATTAAATCAACTTGTTGAAAAAGTGAGAGATCTTAATCTCAAAATTATCCCCAATTTAATAATGGGTATTCCGGGAGATGATTACTTGGATACAATAAAATGGATAGAAAGGAATATAGATGTTATACCCGTAGTAAATGTTAATTTTTTAGCGATACATTATGGTAATCAACGAGGACAGCTTCCATTTTCTCCAGTAAGCATTGGAGATAAAGATCAAAATACGCCAGAGAAATCTTGGTTAACACCGGAAGATATGATAAGAATGAAGGAGGCAGTAAATATAATTTATCAATTGATTTTAGGTATTTAGCTATATGAAGAAAAAATCGTTTGGCTTTGTAATTCCGTTGAGGGAAGAGGCTATCCCTCTATTGAAGAAATTAAGGATATTTTCGGAGGAAAAAATTAGAGGAAGAACTATGATAACTGGAGAAATTAACGGTATCAAAATATCTTTAATAATCTCCGGTTGTGGAAAAATAAAAGCAGCTTCAGCCACCCAGCTTCTAATAGATAGATCTCTGGCAGATTTATATATTAATTTTGGAACAGCTGGTGCAATTTCTAAAGATCTTCAGGTCGGGGATATTGTCATAGCAACTGAAATAATAGAGCATGATGTGAGAGAAAAATTTCCAGAGATTGTATCTCCTCCAGTGCATCTGGTAAGCAAAGAAATTATAGAGAAACTTAGAGTTAAGGATTTAAATTTTAAATTTGGCCCTATCGCATCTGGTGATGAGGATATCGTAACTACGTGGAGAAGGGACATATTATTTAAAAAACATAATTGTTTAACTGTGGATTGGGAATCGGCAGGTTTTGCTTTAACATGTCAGCTCAACAATGTTCAATTCTTGGTATTTAGAACCGTAAGTGATTTAGCTTATGAACATACAACTTTGGAATACAAAAGGAATAAAAAGTGGGTTATTGAAAATCTCGTTAAAGTAATTCTAGAAAATTTATATCATTTTTAACATTACTTCTTAATCCAGTCTCTTCTGACATAATTCCATTATGATAAATTTAGAAAAGGTTGTTGTTGAATAAAAACGATTAAGATTTATTCCTACTTCCGAAAAATACGCTCAGAATATTTTTAAAGAATTTACGGAAGAAATTACTACTTATATGTATGTTAAAACTTCGGAAACAATCGAAGACATCTTAAAATTTATTAAAGTTTCCATAGAAAAAATGAAGAAAGGGGAAGAGCTTCAAGTTGTAATTTTAGATAAAATCACTAATGAATTCTTAGGCCATGGAGGAATTAATAAATTAAAGATAGACACTCCCGAGCAGGGGATTTGGATTAAGAAAGAAGCTCATGCTTCGTTAGATTGCAATCGCTCTTGACAGATGTAATAATTTGTAATACAATTTATTACAAGATGAGAACAATAGTTAATATTTCCTTACCGGTTCAACTAAATACTGTAGTCGAAAAAGAGGTTAAAACCGGACAATATGCAAGCAAGAGCGAATTTTTCCGAAGCCTTTTAAGATCCTGGATGGAAGCAAGGCTTGTTAAAGAATTGGAAGAAAGCAGAAGAGAATTAAAGATGGGAAAAGGTAAAGTTTTAAAATCTCTCTCCGATTTGCGATAATTGTAGTAAATGAAAATTTATTACTCTTCTAAGTTTGCCAAAGAGTATAAGCGCTTACCCAAGACAGTTAAAATTGCTGCAGAGAGAAAAGAGGCAATTTTCCGCAAAGATCTATTTGACCCACAGCTTAAAACCCATAAATTAACAGGAAAACTAAAAGAATATTATTCATTTTCGATAGATTATCAATATAGAATTATTTTTGAACTTATCAAAAAAGACATTGTTTGGTTTCATTCCGTAGGTACTCACGAAATTTATAAATAATTTCCTTCTTAATGGCAATTTTCGGCAGGATTAGGTAATATCTGGCAATATTCGGCAAGATTTGGTAAGATTAGGACATGTTAATTCCTCCGCAATACAAAGTCACACCGGAAATCTTAGAGCTTATTTCTAAAATCGAAGCAAACAGAATATATTTTTCTTCAAGAGAATTACCTGTTCAAGTAAAAGAAAAAATACAAAGAGTTAGCATCTTAAAAAGCTCATTGTTCTCCGCCCGTATCGAAGGTAATCCTCTTAGTTTGGAAGAAATAGACACAGATCCGTCCGAAGATGTAAAAAAAATAGAAATCTTTAATATTTTAAAAGCAGTTGAGTTTATTGATAGAAACATTAAAGTCGGTCAAGAGATTTCCGCAGAAGAAATTTTAAAATTACATTCCATTGTTATGACAGATTTGTTTTCTCAACTAGGGGTTTTTAGGCAAGAAATGGGAGCAATTTTCAATAGTGCAGGAGTGGCTGTTTATCTTAGTCCACCGCCAAAAGAGATTCCGGTTTTGCTTAAAAAGCTTCTGAAGTATATAAATTCGGGCGAGGAAAAGTTCCCACTTATTAGTGTTTTTATCTCTCATTTGGTTTTTGAAAAAATCCATCCGTTTATAGACGGTAACGGCAGGGTTGGGAGGCTTTTGGTTTTTGCGATTTTAAAATCTAAAAATTGGCATTTTGAAGTGAGTATTCCATTCGAGGAATATTTAGACGAGCATAAAAGCGATTACTATTACTATCTGGATATTGGCCTTAAAGAACCTGAGGAATATTTAATCTTTATGCTTAACGCTTTTTTAGATCAGACAGAAAAAACAAAAAAACTTTTAGAAGATGAGATTAGTAAAAAAGAAACTTTATTTTTGCCTCCCAGACAGGAAGAAATGTTAAACATAATTAAAGATCATCAAGTAATGTCTTTTGACGGCATTAAGCGTCGGTTTTTAAAAGTTCCGGAGCGAACCTTGCGTTATGATCTTAAAAAACTTTTGGATTTAAATTTAATCGAAAAATCAGGAGTTACAAAAGGAAACTACTACCGCGCGAAGAGCTAGCTACTAGCGTTTAGTTCCGGAAGAAACAACTCTCTTAAAGTTTGTAAAGTTTTTAAAGTCAGGAATTAGCAATCAACAACCAACAATCAACAATTTTAATTACTGGTGAGATTTAGTCTTGATGTTATAATTAATTGTGGTTAATTTTTATGATAAGGTTGCAAAAAGAGATGGTGGTTATGCTTTTAGTATTAATAAGCCAAAATATACCACTAAGTATCCAAACGGAGAGCCGGAAAAGATTTTTTTAGAAAAACTTTTAGAGCTTGCAAAAACCGATAAGATTGTTCTGGATGTTGGCTGTGGCGATTGTAAGTTTGCTTTTGGAATTTCCAGCTCGTTTAAAGAGATTGTTGGTATAGATACTTCTAAAGAATTATTAAAAGTTGCAAGTTCCAAGAAAAAAGTACTTAAAATAACAAATGTTTCCTTTTCGCTTCAGGATGCAGAAAAAACTAATTTTAAAGATGAGTCTTTTGACATTATTTTTTGCCGTCGTGGACCGACTTTTTTCAAAGAATATTACAGGCTACTTAAGAAAGGTGGATATTATCTGGAAATCGATATTGGAGAAAAAGACACAGTTGATATAAAAAAGATTTTTGGACGTGGGCAAAATTATGGTGAATGGGTTAATTCGCGTTTAGTTAAAAATTCTGAAGAATTAAAAAAAATAGGGTTTAAGATAATTTACGCAAAAGATTTTGATTATTCGGAGTATTATTCTACGTATAAAGAACTGGAAATATTTCTGCTGGGCGTGCCGATTTTTGAAGATTTTGATCCGGAAAAAGATAAAAAAAATCTTGAAGAATACTGCGAAAAATTTAATACTGAAAAAGGAATAGCTCTGTCAAGACATAGAGTCGTAATGGTTTCTCGGAAAGCCTAGCTTTTTACCCTCAGGGAATGCAGAAGATGAGATACATCGGTTACACATTTGAAGTAGAATAACCTCCTGAGATTGGAGGTGAAACCGATGTATAAAACAAGAACGGAGAGAAATCTCCCGGCAGGCTTCAGACAAGCAT
>Ga0082335_1002275_pt1 | contig 36576 bp, 36 predicted proteins | sample Subgrocontami58m_FD_72375 | JGI IMG/M metagenome (GOLD analysis project Ga0082335, IMG submission 72375) | Subsurface groundwater microbial communities from S. Glens Falls, New York, USA - GMW37 contaminated, 5.8 m (SPADES assembly) (version 2) ... | reverse complement strand
ATCTGCTGCGCAGCGATAGTTCCCATCTCTTCCATCCCCGCATTGTCGGGGTCCTGAAGCGAGTCAGCCGCAAGTACGAATCCCGTGTGTATGAGGTGCCCGGTAGACCATAACGCATAAGTGTTCCATGGGATCTGGAGACCACTTGCGTTCTCTATCAACACCTTCCCTCCTGATGGTGCCTTAAAATCATGCGGAACGAGGCGCGCGCCAACCACTAGTGTTTGTTCGTCACAGTGCGACTGCAGAAGCAAGACGAGTGACTTCGTCACCGGATATTCGCTACTGGCGAACAAAAGATGGCCTACCTGATGCTCTGCGCTTTTAGAAAGAATGGCGTTCGGTGCGTGTACCACCTTGCCCCACGGTGCGACAAAAAATGCGGTTACCTCGGGATACCGGGTGCGCATGAAATCGAGACTCCCCGAAAGATCCGTCTCGGTGTCTATGGCCACGTACACGTTCTCTGCGGGGACGATTGCAAGCGCCGCATCCACCCACGTCGCGAGACGCTGTACATCGCCCTCGGTCAATCCCCAAAAACGCGTTGCGATACCGAACTTCTGGTGCATGAGGCCTCATAGTAGCACTTTTTATAAAAAAATAAACAGCGGTGCGTTTAAAAACGTAATGGTGTAGACTGTTCATTATGATGAACTTGGAGGGGAAAAAGGTCCTTGTTACGGGAGCGAGCAGCGGTCTCGGGAGAGAGTTATCGCTTTGTCTCGGGAAGGAGGGATGTGATCTTATTCTCGTTTCAAATCAAAAAGAAGAACTGGAGTCGATTGCAACCGAAATTCGTAAAAAACATTCCGCGGCATCAGTTGCGACCTTCTGTATAGACCTTGCGCGTCCCGATGAGGTCGAATCGATGTGTATGGAAGTGCTGCAGCAGAAAGAATATCTGGATATCCTCATTAATTGCGCGGGGATCATTATTCCCGAGCGCATCGAAAACGTCAAAACGGAGGACTGGCAGAAAGTGCTCACCATCAACCTGACCGCCCCTTTCCTCCTGGTGAAATACTTTACCCGTTCCATGAACGAAAAAAGTGAGGCTCCGCTCGTTGTGAACATCTCTTCCCAAGTCAGCAAACGAGGGGATCCCTATTGCGCGTCGTATGTCGCCTCCAAATTCGGGCTGAACGGATTCACCGCTGCAATCAATGAAGAGTATCGGGTTCACGGAAAGTTGCGCGCCATCAGCTTCTGCCCCGGATCAATGGAGACTCCATTCCTCAATAGTGTCGAGAATCAGCCAGCGATTGCCCCGCGGCCCGGCATTGATATTATGATGAGCGGCACAACATCTGCACAGATGATTGTTGATATTATCCGCCACAGCGATCTGATTGACATTAGTGAGCTTGTGTTCCAGGCCCGAAAAACACAAGTTTATAAAAAGAAGTTGTAGCCGCTCACCGCGCAATAGAGAAGTGTACTGTTTCTATCGCATGACGAGCGGCGACCTGAGCTTTCGCACGGGTCGAGGCGACGGTAATAACATATCCGCCGCGCGAAGGGTGGCTCACGATCCCTTTTGTCCGGTCGCCTTTCTTTGTATAGATACCGAGACGCTTCACTTCAGGGATAGCCCTTGCGGTCGCGACGCTCCGAATGCCCCGAATGACGCCCTTCCCTGGGGGGAAGAAGAACCGTTGACATACATATTTCGTGAACTTCGGTTTGAGCGCGGCGAACTGCGGCGGTAGTCCGAGTGCCATACGGATGACCTGAGTAACGATATCAACACCGGTCGAGAGAGGGACCAAATCGGTTGCGAAATAACCGCCGGAGAGGCGCGCGGCAACCTCGATGATGCGCGGGCCGCCCTTCGTCCAGACGACGTCCCCCTTCATTGAGCCGCGCGTGAGGCCGATCGAGCGCGCCGTGCGCAATAAGAGAGCATCAAGCCGCTTCCGCTGCGCGCGGTCCAAAGATGCGGGGAGATCACCGCCGTTCTCGATGATGTACGGCGCAAATTGCTCCAGATATTCATAATTACGGTCGGATAGCCCGGTCGTCACGATACGGCCGTCGCAGATAATCGACTCCGTGCTGAACTGGGGGCCGGCGAGGAATGCCTCGGCCATCACTCTGCCGGTCGGAGATTCCTTCCGCGCGATACGCAGCGCATCCTGGAGGTTCGCTCCTTTTGTGAGCCGTTGAACACCTCGTGCGCCACGACTATCAACGGGCTTCACCACCGCCGGATAGCCGTGCGCGCGTATAAATCGTCTGATGTCGGCGACACTCTTGACCGGTGCGAACGCCGGTACCGGGATGCCGCTTTTAGCGAGTACGCGCTTCATGAGAAGCTTGTCAGACGCGCGGCGTGCGGTTTGCAGAGTATGTCCCGGCAACTTAAGCGCGTGTGCGACTGCGGCAACCGTGATCGGTACGTCGCTCGCGAGCGTCATCACGCCATCTATTTTCCGCTTCTTTTTGGAATACTCTTTTGCAAACCGCACACTCCCCGCCACGTCGTACGTATTCACGACTCCGTAATCGTCCGCGAAAGCGAACCCCGGGGCATGAGGATTCCAGTCTGTCGCAATGACAAAAATGCCCATTTCCTTTGCGAGCTGGATACCGGGAATTTGTTCGACTCCCGCTCCTATCATCAAAAGTGTCTTCCTTCGCACGGAACGTATTGGCGCTCTCTTCATTTGAGTGAGCTGCGCGGGATGGCTGTATCGCCCGAAAGATTGACCGTGAGTTTCTTCCCCACGACCGACCCGATCTCCATACCAGTAAAAAAACGGGTCGGGTCGGAGAGCGGTTGTTTGCAGATGAGCATCGCACGCGTAAGCTTCGTCCCCGCTTTGAGAGGTTTTGCCGTGCAGACTGCGACGTGATAGGCGTGTCTCGTCGCTTTTTCGCTTTCGAGCAGATCGGTCGACACCCCACGGGTCGTCTTCAGCCTTTTCACCTTGGAGGCCATTTCGGAAAATTCATGCGGTTCGAGACTGATCACGTGGTCCAAGCCGACCATCGCGCGGCTGATCGTAAAGTGCCGCTCTATCATGCAGGCTCCTAGGACCGACGCCGCGATGGATATATCGATACCCCCTTCGTGGCTCGAGAAGCCGACCGGTACGCCGTAGCGGTCGCGATAGTGGGCGATCGTATCAAGATTGGTCATAGTGTCCGGAGTCGGGTACGCACTCACGCAATGCAGCAGCACGAGGGGATTTTTTTTCAGGATGTCTACGGCTCTGTCCCGCTCGGCAGGAGATGCTCCGCCAAGGCTCGCAATAACGGAGAATTTCCCGTCCGCAATCCGTTTCAGGAGCGGTTCATTGGTAATGCTGTGACTCGGTATCTTTATGATCTTCACTCCGACGGCACGCATGAATTCAAGACTTGGAATGTCAAAAACGGAAGAGAAAAATATCAGCCCGAGGCTTTCTGCATATTTCTTCAGCCGCACGTATGCCTCCTTGGAAAGCTCCAACCGCTCCCTTACCTCTCTCTGAGTACGGCCGAGCGCCGGGGATTTCTCGAAAGGAGCGTCCAGAAAGGCGGCGGTAGCGAGATCCGAAGGGGACCTTTTCTGGAACTTCACGAAGGTCGCGCCCGAGAGGGCGGCCGCATGGATCATCTCCTTTGCCAACTCCTCGCTGCCGTTGTGGTTCAATCCTATCTCCGCGATGAGATAGGTCGGGAGACCGTCGCCCACCTCAATGGTGCCGTGGGCGGTCGGAAAGACTGTACGCAAGGTCGTCTTATGCATGATGAGGCATAGTATCCGTTTTTCTCGAATTAAGCCAGTTTTGACACGCTTGCCACAGGTCGGCAGGATGCGGTGGATTGGGGGTGTCGGCCTTGCCGGGCGAGATTTTGACGACCGTACACCAGTTGGGGACGCAGGGGAACGCAGGCAACTGCTGTCCGCCGGTCGTTTCGTGCATACCGTTGTCTAATACATAGTAAGTGACGTTTTTGCGCGGCATTTGACTCCATGACGCGAGCCCCATAAGAGCGTTGCCGTCACCATCTATAACCACGATTTCCAGATCAGGTTGCGCCATGGATAATCCCACACCGACCGACAGCGCCTCGCCCATGCCGTGCAACAGGTAGAAGCACCGGTCTTCTCGATGAAAATGTACGGCCTCACGCGAGGTAAGCCCGTTCGAGAGCACGAAGAACGCGTTTGGGTGCGCGTCAAGCAGATTGCGAATAATGTCAGGTCGGTTATTCATTGATGTTTCCTCTTTCTACCAGTAGAGCGACTATCTTCCCTTCTTCGGCTAACTTTGCGGCGCGCTCCAATCCCGGCAGTCCTTCTTTGTCAAAAGAAACTGTTTCTATCTCTGCGGCCGCCAGGAGCGGGAGGGTTATGCGCCCCCATTCTTGATGCTGTATCTCTTCCCAGGGGAGCGCGCCGCGGTCGGACACTACGACCAATATCCCCTGTTGGTATAAAGAAAACGTACCAAGAAGCGCGTCAATGCTTAGCCCAAGGCCGCTGTTCTGCATGAGTATCGCCGGACGCTTTCCGCCGAGCCGAGCGCCGAAGGCCATCCCGACCGCGTGATTCTCGCGCGGCGCAAGATGCCATTCGGTGAGCGCAGGCAGCACCCGCCTGTAGACACTGTCGGGTACAGCCGCCACCCAGTCGCACTGGCGCTCAAGACATGCCGCGAATTCCTCGGCGGTCGCCTTGAGGTCGAATAGTTCTCGCCCTTTAGCATCGAGTCTCATGAAAGGATTCGGGCCACGGTCGCATTCAGTGATGCCTCGTCTATTATCCCATGGCTCACTCCGGACAGGCCTTTGTCTTGCAAGATTCGACGAACAATCCTTCCCTGGTCTCCCACGATGGTGAACGCGTGATCCGCCGTATCGGTGTCAATACTCTTGTGCAGCCAATCCGACACGATCGCAAGCGCCTCTGCATCAGTCGCAATGTCCCTCCCGGTCATCGAGGATATGACTGTGGCAAGGCGGCCGTTGTATCCGGCGAGATTGTGCTGGAGCGCATATTCCGTGAGATACGCGTTGAGAAGCCCGTGGGGCAGGTCGCAGAACTCGGCAAAGGCAACCGAAAGCGTATGGATGAGACCGGTACGATTATGAGCGATTGAGATGCCGCCGTACAAAGAAAGAATGGCGAGATCGTTGCGCACCTCCTGAGATGCGCCCCCGGCGGGAGTGGGTCCTATTCGTTTCCATGCAATCCTTAGTCCGGCCTCTGAGATGGGGTCAACCAGGCGATTCCCCGAACGATGTAACAATGCTTCCAGGCAGTGGGTGAACGCATCGAGCGCAGTTGCTAGTTGTGTACGGATGGGAAGTCCTTTCAGCAGTTCAGGATCTATGGCCGCCTGTACCGGCCGCAGAGACTGATGACTTAAAGTGTATTTTCTTTTCGTTGCGCTGTTGTTTATGACGCAATACGGTGTCACTTCACTACCCGTGCCGCACGTCGTGGGAATGAGAAAGAGCGGAAGAGCCCCGGTAATCGTAGCCGGTCCGAATTCGTACTCTTCTATCGAACCGCCGGAAACATACAGGAGGGCGAGCGCCTTCGCAAAGTCAAGTGTACTGCCACCACCGATGCCTACGACAGCTTCAATATCTTTGGGACAGCGCGCGAACGTTTCGTTTATGTCTGTCGAATGCGGTTCGCCGGGGCTCTTCGTTATCACGTGATACTCGGCACTCGCTTTGGTGCCTATGTCGTACAGTTCCTGTAAAGGGCCACCCGACATTGACGCGCTTCGCACAACCAACACCATTCCTTTCGGCAGCGAGAGAGAGGAAATAGCACCTGCGCCAAAATAAACCTTCGTCGGAAGATGAAACTCAGGTATAGGGTTATTTGTACTCATAGTTACCTGTCGGGTTTAACAATGACATATCGCGAGCATCCTTTCTCCCTCTTCGTCATCGGTCAAAGGGCCTCCTCTTTTAGCACCATAGATTTTTATCTTGGTGAAATATGCTCCGAGCAATTTTTTAAATTCTTGGAGTGAATATTCTTTTACATGGCAGGGGAGCACGGGGATCTCTCCCATGCTGTTTTGGGGTGTGCTGCAGATAAAAAGGCCTGAAGGCTTCAGAATTCGTCGAATCCCCCTCAAAAAATCATCCACCTTATCGAGCGGGATATGCTCTATGATATCCATACCGGTCACCGCGTCGAAAGACCCATCTTTGTAACTGAAGTTACAGGCGTCCTCCACGTCGTAAGAAATGGTATCGACCGTATTCCTGGCTTTATTCTCTGCAATGAGTTTTGCGTTGATGTCCGCACCCACAACATGCGCAACATATGAGCTAAGATACCGCGAGCCAAAACCGTCCCCGCATGCGATATCGAGAAGAAGATCCGACGGCTTTAAGAATTGAGACGCGAATTCGTAACCCTCCATCATGGGGTTTGAGACTGTGCTGGCTTTCTCATACACCATGTCCTGTCGGTCAACTGTGAAAATCTGTTCAGCGGCTTTCCGCACGTTGAGGAGATATTCTCTCGAATACTGCGGGATGTCTGTAAAAACCATTGCTCGAAATTGTTTTCGATTACTCTCTATAAAAGAAAAGAACCGTGCGTATTGAATCTCTCGTTTCGCGGGAAGTTCTTGTATTGCTTTGTGTACGGTATCGAGCAATGCGCGCGTGAAAACTTTACCTGCGAAATGTGGCGCGAAGCTGTCTGGCATCGAAATATACTCCGCACTTTTCTCGTGCATTTCTTCAAGCATCTTTCGGAGCAGTACCGTATCCACAAAACAATATTGACCCATGACGTGCACGGCAACATCCCCATCTACCAAATCCAAGGCGCCCATACATCGCTCGAGCACGTTGTCCGCCGAACCGAAGAAGCATTGGACACCATGTTTTTCGGCAATCTCCTTAAAAAGGAGATTGCCGGAGTCTTCGGGGACAGCAATTACTATGTCGCGTAGCTCCGGCATGGTTTTAAGTTTCTGTATGACATGCTCGACCGCATGTTTACCATCGACTATCGCGAGCGAAAAATCAGAGTCGCCACTCCAGCCGAGATAATGTGCCTGTATAAGGCCAACGGTTTTCATATAGCCAGCATACTTGAAGTATATAACTCTTGCACGCGGACAAAAGAAACGCCCGGCGTTGCCGCCGGGCGTCGATGGTTTTTGATGCATGCGTCACACGATCGTGCGGGCAATGTGACTCGCCAACTCGTGCATTCGTATGCCGCTCCCCTCGTTGTAGAAGTAGCAGAACACATGCAGGGTGTTGCCGACGAGCTTCACTTCAGACTCGACGATGACGGCTGAATACGGGGATCCGACATGGACTTCCGGACCGGTATCTTTCGGCACCATGCCGAAGAGTCCCTCAAGAGCTCCTCCTTCGCCGATTGACCGCTTGAGAGCATCGATCGACTTGGCCCGTGTCGTGCTGTTCTTGAACCGAAAGGCGAAGTCCATGATCGAGGCCCCTTCCCATGGGACCACCGTGTATTTCACGATGAAATTGCCCGGGGTGAGGAACGACAGAAGCTCGGGTGCCATTCTTTCCAGCGTGCAGAACTTCCGCTGGAGGGTATGGAACTCGCCGGAATCGAGGCGATGCTTCTGCACGTTATGAATCACGTGCACCGAGCATTCTTCAACCCCGAACGCTTCATTGAGGAAGTGGGCGAGCGTCACGCCCGGGTTCACCGTGCAGGAGCCGTACGAGATCACCTTGTGCACGCCCGGTTTGTAGCTTTCATGGTTGAAACCCATGATCAGCGTCGCATCGGCGTCGTAACAGGTCGCCGAGACGATAACGACCTTCGTGCGACCGGTCAAGAACGACCGACACAGATCCGCTGAAAGCGACCGCTTGCCCGAACATTCGAAGAACAGGTCAGGCCTCCCAAGCCATGCTGCCTGCTCGGCAGGACCGGTCGTCAACACGATATGCTCGGTCCTGCCGGTCGGCTCCTGAATGGCCAGGATGTTGCCGGCGAGTAATGCCACCTTGCATTTCTGGAAGCCGCGGACCAGTGTATCGGTCTTGATGATCCGAACTATGTCGGATGGCGTGAGCGACTCGTCGTTGATGTAACCGATGGAATACAGTGCGTCCGTATCCCGTAGCCAGCACCACAACAAATTCAGGGCGAAACGACCGAAGCCGTTGATTCCCGCCGAAATTACCGTCATAACGACCCCCTTATGCGTGTATAGGAACAGAGAACCCAACATTTGTATACCACGCCCTCACGAGAAAAACCAGCTTATTCGGGTATCGTTTCGATAGACAGAGTGCCGCGGATTTTCTCTTCTAACGTAAGCAATTGCTCGTGGGTGTCCGCCACGCAGGTGATAAAGTTCGTCCGTTTTGCCGAATGGACATAGGATCCTATGTGGTCGCCAACCTTCACCAAAAGAGTGACGTCAGCGACCCCGGGCAGAGCCTGTGTCTCTTCTAACCCGGAGATAGCCGTAACAACGCCGGGGTCGGGGAATATCGCAAAAGTAGAGGACCATTTTATCCAACGCGGAATGAGATCGAGCGGGTCAAGCGGATTCCCGAGCGCGATATCCATCGTGCATTTCATCAGGTCGATCCCGAAAGAAAGCGGCTTGCGCAGCTGCGAATCGTGTCCGCCAGATGTCCTCGCCGTCACCTCGATGATTCCGATCTCACCGGCGTCATCCACCACCAAGTCCCCCTTGAATGCGCCGTCCGTTATGCCGACCGCACGGGCTGCGGCACTCATGCGCCGGTACATCAGATCTTGCGTGTGCGCCGGGAGAAGCGAGGGGGTGCGGGATCCTATTTGGACGGCGTAGCGTTCCTTGGATTGAAATACCCGGTCAGAAATGCCCGCGGGGTAGAGTATCCCCTTATACAGAACCGTATCAACACTGTACTCATTACCCGAAATCTCCCGCTCGATCAGCGCTCTCTTGACCGAAAAACAGGCATCAATCGCTTCCTGCACCGCCTCTTCGATCCCCTCAGCGGAAACAAGCCGCGTCATGCCGCGGGAAGCGGAATTGTCCGCGGGTTTTACATAGCAGGGGAATCCCACGCGCATCGCCGCTTCGCGCGCTTCATCAGGACTCTCCACCGCAGCGAACGGAATGCGGCTGATACCGGCATCGGATAGCAGCTCGCGCGATTTGATTTTGTCGTTGCAATTCAGTGCGGCTTCGGGATCAATGCCCGGTAAGCCGGCCGCACGCGCTGCACGCGCAACGGTGTATTCAACGTCCGCTCCCTGGGTATAGACGCCTGCTATCTTCCCCTCTGCAGCCAGCTTTTTCGCGAGTTGTTCCATGCCTTCGACATCTTTTGTGCTCATGGGGCAGAAATGGTCCGCATACGGGCGCGCGACGCAGGACTCCGAACCATCGGCGAGATACGTCTCGATGCCGAGCTCCCGGGCTCGCTTGAGCGCAAATACCTGCAATAAACCCCCGCTGACCACCAATAATCCCCTTTTCATATTTCCCGCAGCCATTGATAAAAAGTATACATGGTCTTGAAAGAAATGACCCCAGGGGGAGGAAAGGACGCATCACTGCCCGCTATCCAACATGCCCTGGCGCCCGCCGCGAGAGCCCCCTCGACATCCTTGCCGAGATGATCGCCGACATACAAGAGCTCGTGAGGTCCTATTTTTTCATTCTCAATACATCTGCGGAAAAAAGCGGGGTCGGGCTTCTGGTGAGCATCTCCATAATAAAAGAAATCAAAGAGGTCGTAGAGGCCCGCAACCTTGAGCCGGTGTTCTTGATAGTCTTTCAAGCCGTCCGTAATGACCCCGATGCGGAATCCTTTCTGTTTCAACAAAACGAGCACGTCGGTTACGCCTTCATACAGATGCTCCTCGCGACTTTTTGTGGATCTGAAAAGGCTGACAATCGGCTGTATATGATCGTCGTGCAGATTCAGTGTTTGTAACGCATCGTTCAGGTGCTTCTTGTACCCGGGCCCGCGTGCGTCAAAAATAGAGAAGAATGTTCCCGCGAGCTTGTCTGAAAGATGCGAGAATTCTTCCAGGGTCTCTTCCCACCGACGACGAAGAGAGGGGGCCTCGTCGACAAGAGTCTGGTCGACGTCGAACGCGACGACTTTTATCGACGAGAGAAATTGGTGCAGTGCCTCGGTCATTCTAAGTATCTTTCTTATTTCTTACGGGCGATGGCCACGAACTCGCGTCCGATGTCCTGCTCCCCCAACGTTCTGTAGAGGGAATTCAGAAGCGCGGGATTCCCATTATAGAGATTCATTTCAAACTTTTTGCGCCGAGAATGGCACTTTCGCCCGAGAGAAGGGTTGCCGATGTAGTTGTCGCCGGAGAGAAGGAAGAATTCCATGGGAAAAGTTCCGAGCATCTCTTCGGTCCTGAACCCGAGGCGCGTGAGGACCTTCTGTATAGAGAAGAACCCAAAATAATTTATATGATGTTTGGGGACAACCCACCAGGGTTCGGTTGGCAGTTTTCTCCGCACTATCTGCTGGAGCGGACTGTAGTCATTGGGCGAAAAGATCAAGAGTAGTCCGCTCGGCTTAAGCAGTTTCTTCGCCTCTCTGAGGAAGGAGATCGGATCCGGGACATGTTCCAGGACCATAAAGACGGTGACGACATCGAACGGACCCCTTCCCTCGAGGCTGTTCGGGAAAAAGTCATTGACGACCGCAAGGCCGCGCCGTCTTGCATGAGCAGCGGCGACGGAGGAAGGTTCGATCCCGAGAACATTCCATCCGCGTTTTTTCCCTACGGAAAGGAAGTCCCCGGTCCCAGACCCTATATCGAGGAGCTTCCTGCCACGAGTGAGTCTCTCGAGGATGCTGTAGTAATTGTCGTAGGTGGCGTTCCACCACGCGACGTCTTCTTTCGTTTCCTTGAAATAATATGTCGTCTTCTCTTTCTGATAAAACTCTTTCTTGTAGAATTTTTGCAATTCCTCGTCGCTCGGCAGGGGCAGAATGTGGCTGAATCCGCATTTCTTACAATCCAAGACCTTTATACCGTCGACCTTGTCGAGAATCTTCCCCACGTGTGCCTTCCCCATCGCCATATCAATCGGCAGGGAAATCGGCAACGGTAAGCGACTGACGAGCGTTAATGGGGTGCAGGATTTTTTTCCCAAGAAAATTCTGCATATCTTTGGGTTCGATACCGCGCATCGGCCGCAACGTTATGACCATATCTTCCGTGAGCATCTCCCCCGCCTTGAGGTCGCGGGCGGCGTAGAGCGAGCGGCGGGTCCCCCGTTCGCTTATTTCATCCATCGCGCGTTCGGGAGCGACCACCGGCGCTTTGACGCCCGAGCCGGAGAGCGCCGCGGAGAGCGCGCGAACTTCTTCAACCATGTGCTTAAACTGCGCAACGGTCATTGAATTCTTATCATCGTTGCTCCCTCCCTCCTGGGAATCGGTGATGTGCCGCTCGATGGTGCAGGCGCCAAGAGCCACCGCGCCGAGCGTCGCGGCGTTCGACGAGGGGTTCTCGTGGTCGGAAAATCCGATCGGCAGCGAGAGCTCGCGGCGCATCGTCTCTATCGCCTTGAGGTTAAGGTCCTTGGGCTCCGGCGGGTACAGCGACACGCAGTGCAGCACCACTATCTGTTCATTCCCTTCCTGTCGGATGACCTCTACCGCGTGCTGGACCTCCTCGAGATAAGCCATACCGGTCGAGAGAATGATCGGCTTCCCTTTCTTGGCGATGTAGCGCAGTAAAATGTCGTCGGTCATTTCGTATGATGCGACCTTGAACGCCGGCGCACCTGCCTCACCAAGCACATCGACTGCCTCATGGTCGAAGGGCGTGGAGAGGAACATGATGTCCTTCTCTTTCGCCCGCGCGACAAGTCGCGGCGTCCACTCGTACGGCAGCTCGGCTGACTTATAGAAGGCGGAGAGCGTACCGATCGGCTTGCCGTTCCACATCGCGTCTATAGGAATATCGGCGGCGATTTTCGTGCCAGTGAGGTGTTGGAACTTCACCGCGTCCGCTCCCGCTTCCTTGGCCGCATCGATCGCCGAAAGGGCTGTTTCAATATCGCCGCGATGGTTCGCGCTCACCTCGGCGATGATAAAGACCGGCTGGCCCTCGCCCACCTCGCGCCCACCGATGTTGATGCTTGGCGTGCTCATAGATGTTTGGATAGTACACCTACCGCTCCTTTTTGTCCTCGAACGGCGCGGAGCGATAGGTCCCATTTTGAATAGCCGCGATGCCGCGCGCCTCGGCGGCAAGACGCGATTCGTATGCGGGAGTTTTCTTCACCTTCTCAAAGGCCTCTGCAAAAGATGAGTCCCTCGGAATGAGCACCGATTCTGCGGAAATGAACTCGACCTTTGGCTTCTCTCCCTCGACTGCTTCCCAGAAGGCGCGTACCCGTGGAAGCTGGAATTCGCTCGTGACGAGAAAGAGCGAACGCCATCCCTTCTCTTTTGCGAGCACGATCGCCTCCTTGATCTGGGTCTGTGCATTGACGGATCGCTCTTCGAGAACAATGCGCTCGCGAGGAATGCCGCGAGTGACGAGAGCGTCGGCGTAGACGCTTGCGTGCGTGGGCGGTTCGTCCGTCATCTGCTTGCTGGTGGTCACGATTACGCTTCTGGGATGTTCTATACCGAGCAGCACGGCGGCATGTACACGCTCTATCCCTCCGAGCGTCCCGAAAGCATCGCGGTCGATATAGTCCGTAGGGCGCCACACTCCCGAGGTGTCCTTTTTGAGTCCTGTTGAAAAAACAAAAATCGCGTCAGGAGGAACCATGATTTACTTTTTTATTTTGCCCCACAGGCTCGGATTGATGGCACCGCGATTGAGGCCTCTGAAAGCTTCGCGCATTTCAGCCACCAAACCGTTATCGGCCGATGTCGTCTCGATAGCAACGTCCTCCGTAAGCTGCGCGGTCGTATCGACACCGAAGACGATATTCTCTGCGCGGCATGCACTGAGAACGAATCGCATCGCTGCTTCCGTCTGTGTGAGGTTGTGGCGTGCGGCGATAGCAATGAATCGTTCGAGGTGCGGCCGTAGTTGAGCAAGATGTTCCGGCAACTCGCTTGGCTGCATAAGCAGGAGCCCCTGCAGGAACGGACTGCGGGCGAAGACCGTGACCTTGTTCTTCTTCGCGCTCTCGAAAAAATCGGTCGCATCCAGCCGTTGGTCGAACGCGTTGTAGGGCACTTGCACGTAGTCCACGCCAAGCTCGACCGCCTGGAGCGCCTCGGCCTCGTCGTAGGTCGAGACGCCAATATTCTTCACCAGGCCGGCTTCCTTCGCCTTCTGCATTCCCTCCACTATGTGTTTCAGATATATGTAGTGGGGGGAATGGAACAGATATCCGTCGAGAGACTCCATGCCGAGCCGCGCGAGTGACTTCCCCAGCTCCATCCGTACGACCTCGGCGGCTTTCGTCCCATCAGGGTAGTCGTTCAACGCGTGCGGCTTCATCTTGGAGATAATGCGGACCTTGCCGGCGAGCGAGCGCGTTCGCAGCCACGCGCCGAGCACATCCTCCGCAGTGCCGTAAGCCCAGGCGGTATCGAAGGTGTCGATACCAGCGGCCACAGCCGCGTCGAGGATGGAAAAAGACTCCTCAGTCGTCGGTTGGCCGTGCGTATTGTGCAGACCGTACTTCATCCCGAGCTGAACGGTACCGAGTACGAGGTTATTTCTTTGTGTGGTCATAGGTGCTTTTTAAATGCTTCGTCTTCCTTCAGAGACTTCGCCAGACCTTCATAGCCCGTGCCGCCTTTGTTTATCTCCAGAAGTTCCGGCTGTCGCGCGAGGAGAGCGAGTACATCGTCTTTATTGAAACTCGGATTTCCAGGATAAAGTTGCTCGTATATTTTCGTTACGAAGTCGAAGTCCGTTTGTGTATCCACCGACCAATGCATTCGTGAGTCATCCCGCTCGCCCTCTCGCCATACCTCGCTCGTGAAGCGCTCCGGGTGATTCTTGATATAGGGAGTCACATGCTCGCGCTCCGACGGCAGCGTGGCTTCGCGCGCCGCTTCTTCAAGAGCGGAGAAGTTGAATATCTCGGTATCGAGCCCTTCCGGATAATTGCTCGGCGTACCGCAGTAGTCGACCGCGCCTCGCGCCTCTTCAAAATGCGTCACGACCCGGTCGATGACGACCGGGTCCATAAGCGGGCAGTCGCCGGTAAGGCGCATAACGATGCCGGCCCGCATCTCTTTCGCCGCCTTATAAAAACGATCGAGGACGTCGAGTTCGCTGCCGCGGAAGACCTGCACGCCGCACTTCTGGACAAGTTCCGCAGTCGCATCATCTGCCGGGGTATCGCTTGTCGCCACGACTATCGCATCAAGTTTCTTTGCGCGCTTCACGCGCTCAAGCATCCGCGCGAGCATCGGCTCTCCCAGTATCGGCATCAGTATCTTCCCCGGCAGCCGCGTCGAGCCCATCCGCGCCTGAATGATGGCCACTATCATCATGGTACGCTAGCACGATGAGACAGAGAATTCCATGAATTGGCTCGTGCTCGTCGTTCTCTATGCGCTGGTCGGGAATGTGCTCGGCCCCATTCTCATCAAGACCGCGGCGACCGGGCTCGGCCGGGTCGAACGGTTCGCTCTGCAGTATTTCTTCGCGGCGGCGCTTATGCTCGCGGTCCTCTTCGCGACCGGATTCACTCTGAGTCGGAGCCTGCTCTTCGCCGTCTGCATCGGATTCGCGAACGGCTTCGGCACGTATTGTCAGTGGCGCGCCGTCGACCTTTCGCTCTCGAAGACGGCGCTCTTCAGCTGGGGCAGCGGCCTTATCGCTGTGGTGCTCGGATATGTGCTGTTGAACGAACGTACGGTCGTCACTCCGGTTATGGCGTCCGGTCTTTTGCTCGTATTCCTGAGCGTCGTGCTGCTGGCGATCCGCGAGCATCGCGCGCATAAAAAGAACGCGGTGGAGACTGGCGGCGCGAGCGTCTATCTCTGGATAACCGGTTACTCGCTTATCTGGGGTGTCGTTGAATTCCTTACGCGGGTCTTTGCGGTGAACGGCGTCGGCACGGCTACCTTCTTGGGCGGGTGGTACTTCGGTTCCTTCCTCGTCGGTCTCGTCCTGCTCGTGGGTGTGTGGGGACGCAGTGGGAGAGTTCCTCTCTCCTTCTCTGTTCGCGGTACCCTGCTGTCGGCAGCGCTCGCGCTTATGATCGTCGCGAACCTCGGCCTTGGGTATTGGGTGTACCACTACCTGCCGCTCGCAGTCGCGCAGCCGCTGTTCCTTATCTTGGGCGCTGTCGCCCCGGCGCTCGTCGGACTCTTCTATTTCAAAGAGGGAAAGAGATTCGACCGGCAAGAATGGCTCCTCTACGGCCTCGGCGCCGTCGGCGCCATCCTCGTCGTCATCGGATTCGTGAGTGTTTAGAAATCAGTTGAGTCGCGCGAAGCCGGTGTGGGCGATGGGGCCGCGGAGCTTTTTGTAAATTGTGTTCGTTGTGATGGCCTGCGCGAGCGTGGCGAATGCTTCATCAACGGCGCGGAGATACTTTTTAATATGCGCATCGGTGTGCGCACAGGAAGCGAAGAACATATTCGTCGCCAAGAATCCGCGGTCGAGCATCTCTTGTACAAAAAGCGTCTTGAGCGCCTGACTGTCCTTACCGTATTGAAAGGCGAAGCTACTGATGGGGATGACGCCGCCGAGTGTTATGTCCAGGCCGTGTTTTGCGGCAAGCGTCGTCCAACCGGTACGAACCTTTTTGCCGGCCGCAGTGAGGCGTTTCGCGACACCGATACGCTTCATCTTCTTCAGGGTCGCGAGGGCAGCCACCGGGCCGATGCGCTCGGTCCAATAGGTGCTGGAGATAAACGAGCCTTGCGCTGCCTCCATGACGGCGCGTCTGCCGATAATGGCCGCCATCGGATAGCCGTTGCTCATCGCCTTACTGAAGACCGCGATATCCGGGTTCACGTTGTACAGCAGATGCGAGCCGCCATAGGTCAACTTCCATCCGACGGTAATTTCATCAAAAATAAGTACCGCGCCCGCCTTGTCGGCGATGCGACGAACTTTCTGCAGGAAATGGTCCTTCGGTTCGACGTTGTGTATCGGTTCCATCACGATGGCCGCAAGATTCTTCCCCGCTTTCCGCACAATAGCTTCGAGCTCCTCGACGTGGTTGTAGTGAAAGGGCAGGACGGTACCCTGGAGGCCCTTCGGCACGCCGGCGGGCAGGAGCCCCGCGAGCAGGTGCTCTTTCAGGCTATCCTTACGCGCGAGATTGGTCGCGAGATACCAGTCGTGCCAACCGTGATAGCCGCAGAAGGCGATAACGTCCCTGCCGGTGTGAGCGCGCGCAATGCGCTCCGCGATGGCCATCGCTTCCCCGCCGGTACGCGCGTAGCGCACCATATCGGCCCACGGATGTATCTTCGTGAGCAGTTCCGCCAGCTCGACCTCCTCCGGTGCGTTTAGCGTAGACATCGAGCCGTTGTCGACTGCTTTCTTTACCGCCGCATTCACCTCGGGGTCGGCATAGCCGAGAATGCAGCTCCCGACGCCCATGATGGACATATCGGTATACTTTTTACCGTCCAGGTCCCACACCTCGCACCCCTTCGCCTTTGAGTAATACGCCGGCCACTCTCCAGGCAGGAACATCTCGGGACGCTTCGAAAGCAGCTGCGTGCCGCCCGGTATCAGCCTCTTCGCCTTCCGGTAGAGTTTCTGGCCAGTGCCCTGTTTCAGATCTTTCTTCGTAAACGCCATGTATGCACACTATAACCACGCTGCGGATAAAAAGAAACAAGGCGGTTTCTGCCGCCTTGCTTGGAATTCACCCATCATTTCCTGTCGGATATGGAAGGCATTTCGATAGATACACTCACTTCGCCTTCTTTCCATCCCCGTGGATAACGGTCAAAGAAACCGAGTCTACGTCTCAACTCGTCTTCAGAGGGGCGAAAGGTTATCGCGCGCACTTTCCAACCGCGGCCGTCCCCGTCAACCAGTCCGAGTGTTTCCGAACCGCCGAAACGGGCAAACCGCGTCAGCTCGAAATCGATATTCAAGCTGCTGTCGGCCGCGAAGTGAAGAACGAAGTGTGCAGAACGCGTACTTCTCGTGTCCGGGCTCACTCCTTGACTTGGATACGCACTGTCCGAGGACGAGTGGTAACCGTAGCTCGAGTAATCGACCTCCTTGATCTCGATCGGGCTAAAGTCATAGGAAATGGCACTGACACCCCGATCGCAGATTCTTTGCATCAGCGACTGAAGGTGTGTCTGGGCCGCTGAAGACCGAACGCCGGTGATATGCGTATCATTGACCAGAGCGAAAAGCCTTCCGATAGCTACCAACTGTGAGCTAGTCAACCTCTGTTTCTTACTCATTCGAATCTCCTCTATGAGGGATGGCTATCGAAGCTTGACGACGATAGGTGGTGAACTCACCACGTAAAATACATTATCACGATTATTAAATAAAGCAAGACTTACCCAAGGATCTTGTCGAGGACGCCGGCGACCACCGCGCTCGTGCCGACGGGAGTAGGAAGCGGCTCTTTCGATATGCGCTCCAGTATCTCGGCGAGTTCCGCGGACGATGAAGCGATAAAGACTCCTGGTGTCTGCCGTATCGCTTCAATCAACTCCGGGCCATAAAAACTGCGGAACGCATCCCCGGCGAAGCCCGGACCGTCGTAAGCAAGAAAGATGCTGCGGCGCCCGCGCGCAGGAGCGAAGAAATTCTCGGTGCCAGCGATGCTTACCAGCACATCGGATGCATAGGCAACCTCGTTAATGGAAAACGGCCTGGAACCGTTCTTGACCGACAAATTCTCCGGCAGACGTTCATTCTCGCCTGCATTCACCAACTTCTCTTTATCGGGGTCGCGCGGATGCGGTCGGACGATGAGTGCGACGTCTCTCTTCCCCGCGCCTACGAATGTTTCAATGCCTGCGAGCGTTTCCTCGAACGTTTTTGTATTTATATTCGGATGAGCTCCCGGTACCTTTGCATAATCTGCAGACACGTCCCCGAGATAGAGCACTGCGAAAGCATCCGTTCCGATACCAAGCTTCGCACGGGTCTCTGCACGATATTCGGTCGCTTTGTCGAGCTCAAATCCCTCGGCAGCTAACGTGCCGGTGGCGTAGATATGGTCGGTCGGATAGTCCGGCAGGAGCTTATGTACGAGCGCCTGCGCGAATGGATCATTGCAGAAGATGCCGTCTATCTTTTCCATCTGGTCCTTGGTGCCGAGATTGAAAGCGCCGCCAACGCCGCCATACCCCTCAAAGATGAAGAAAGTCTTTCGTGCGCCGAGATTGCCCTTCCCGCCGAAAAGGGCGAGGTCTTCCGGGCCGTTCTTGTCACTGACCGAGGCAACTACAGCGTCGATCGGTTCCCTGTCCGCGAGAGAAATCGCGTCGCCGAGCACCGTCTTCTCGCCCTGCACGCGACCGAACGAGGGATATGCCTCCTCGAACTGTTTCCCCGCGACGCCGGAAACGACCGCTATGACGCTCTTGCAGCGCGCGTCCTGCTCGAGCGCCGCGATGAGCGGCTTGACCGCGTTCCACGAGCCCGGATTGTCGGAGGTGACGAGCACGCGTTTTGCCCCCGGGTCCGCCTCTGGTTTCTCATGCTCGAATATCTTCGTCTCGAACCGCTCAAGAATATCAGTAAGCCGCCGTTCGTCATCTGCAGAGAGAATCTCTGCAGAATCTTCGGAGAAGCGCTGCACCAGTTCTCGTTCGGCAGGATCTTCGAGGACGCCGAGAACCTGGCCTTTATTCTTTGCAAGGAACTTCTCCGCGTCTTTATTGTGCTGTGCTTTCCCTTCAAGTGATACACCCTCCATCATATCCGTGCGAGTATGCGTTTCAGTGTATCAGCTATAAACTGCTGTTGCTTCCGGGTGATGTTCGGGAAGAGCGGGATGGAGATCTCGGACGCAACGAAAGCTTCGGTATTGGGACAGAGGCCTTTCTTACAGCCCAACGCTTCATAAAAAGGATGGCGATGGACCGGCACGTGGTGTACCTGCACGCCGATGCCTGCCTCGCGCATCTGCGCGAACACCGTATCGCGCTTGTCGGCGATCCCCGGCGCAAGCCGTACCGGGTAGAGGTGCCACGCCGACTTCTCATGCGGGCGTTCGACGGGCGGGAGTATGAGATTCGGGACCTTCGCCAGGAGCCTCCGGTACCGCTTCGCAGCCGCGCGACGTTTAGTAATGAAAGAATTAAGACGCTTCAGCTGGCTCTCGCCGAGCGCCGCAGACATTTCCGGCATACGGTAATTGAATCCGAGCTCCTGCATCTCCTGGTACCACACGCCGTGTCCCTTCCGCACAAAGGTGTTCGTATCTTTGCTGATGCCGTGGCTACGGAACAATCGAAGCGCTTTGTCGTATTTTTGGTCGTTCGTCACAATGACGCCCCCCTCGCCCGTGGTGATGGACTTCACGGGGTGGAAGCTGAACATCGTCATATCCGCGTGCGCGCCGACCGGCTTCCCGCGATACGTCGCACCGAGCGCTTGTGCGGCGTCCTCGATGAAGACAAGTTTGTGCTTCTTTGCGAGCGCGCGGAATTCGCGCAGGTCCGCCGGACGACCGCCGTAATCCACCGGTACGATCACTTTTGTCTTCTTCGTTATCCGCGCACGCGCGTTCGCAATGCTCATATTCCCGTGTGCCAAGTCGGAGTCGGCGAACACCGGCTTCGCACCGAGATACAGCGCGGCGTTCGCGGTCGCCGCAAAGGTAAGCGACGGCACGATGACCTCGTCTCCCTTCTTCACACCCGCGGCGAAGTATGCCGCATGAAGTGCGGCGGTCCCGGAGTTGAAGGCGACGGCGAACCGCGCACCGACCCTTTTCGCGAGCGCCTTTTCGAATCGTATGATGGACGGGCCTTGGGTTAGCCAACCGGAGCGAAGGGCTTGCCCGACTGCCCTGATGTCCGCTTCGTTGATGTCCTGTGTGGAGTACGGGATCATTGGCGAATCAACGTTTTCTCCATCTCCCCGACTATCTGGAGAAGCGCTTTCCGCGACAGGCGCTTGGCGGTCGTGTCACTTGTAAAATGAAAATCGGGCTTCAACGGTTTTCCGAGCTTTCGATGTTTCTCCAGCCCCTTCTTCTGCTTCCCCAGGGTGGCGTTTTCAGGCAGGACGACGAAGTAGTCTCCCAGATCCACCGCGTGGCGTGCTTCTTCCTTGGTCAGCAATACTTCGTGCACCTTTTCCCCCGGCCGGATACCAATAATGTTGCGTTTCGCTTTCGGCGCAAGGATGTTGAAAAGATCCGTGAGTTTCATCGCCGGCGCCTTGGGTATGAATATCTCGCCTCCTTCCATATGCTCGAGGGCAAAGAGAACGATATTGAACGCCTGCTCCAGGTCTATCCAGAAGCGTGTCATACGCTCGTCGGTGATGTGCACGATGGGCGCGCCCTTGTTCAATATGAGCTTCTCGATGATGCTCCCACGGCTGCCGACCACATTCCCGTAGCGAACGGCGCTGAAACGCGTCTCCCCGTCGGCGCTGTAAGAGTTGCCCGCTATGAAAAGCTTCTCCGCGCAGAGCTTCGTGGACCCGTAGAGATTGACCGGCATCGCCGCCTTGTCGGTCGACACGAGAACGACCTTCTGCACCTGCTGGTCAATCGCCGCCTCAATAACGTTCTGACTGCCGAGGATATTCGTCTTCACCGCCTCGAACGGATTGTATTCAAGCGCCGGCACCTGCTTGAGCGCGGCAGCGTGTATGACGATATCAACACCAACGAAGGCGCGCTCGAGTCGCGGGAGGTCACGTACGTCGCCGATAAAGAAGCGGACGCGCGGGTCGTTCAATTCCACTTCCATCTGCGACTGCTTCAGTTCATCACGGGAAAATATAATGAGCTTTTTCAGCTTCGAGTGAGCGAGGATGTGCCTGGCAAAGTTCTTGCCGAACGAGCCGGTCCCGCCGGTTATCAACACCGTTTTGTCTTGCAATGCTTTCATAGCCTGAATTATCGCCACTATACAACGTATAACTGAAAATATCTACTTGAGTTTCATCTCCCGACTTAGCCGCGGAAGATCGCGCAGGAGCGCCGCAACGCGCTCGGACGACTTCCCGTCAAAAGAGTATTTCTCAAGGAAACGCTTTTGCTCTACAAGAAGTTCCTCGCGGTATGATGCGTCCCTACACATGCGCGAGATGAGGTGAGTGGCCTCGGCTTTCTGGGCGGTATACAAGAGCGGTGCCGCTCGCCCATACACGCGCGCGTGGTAGATGTCATGGCTCCACCACGGATACAGGATGAGGGGCTTCCCCGCAAGCACCGTCTCATAGATCACGGTCGAGTTGTTGCACACTACGGCATCGCTCGCACACAAGAGCGGGAAGATATCCTTGCTCCCGACTATCGCGCTATCAACGGGGAAGAGCTCCCGGAGGTATTCCGGTGCCGAGCCGAAAGATTTGTCGTTATGGAATTTGAAAAGCACCTGCAGGCCGTGACTCTTCTCTTGCACCGCGCGGATCACCTCGAAGTAGTCGGCAAGCTGATACGAATCGGATAGAGACACGTAGTTCTCGGCGACCGGCACGACGGCGAGGAGGACCGGTCGCGCCGGGTCGAGCCCGAGCTGTAAGAATAACTGTTTTCCTTTTTCAACGCCTGCGGCGCGTCTGTTCACATACTCGTCAAAACGCGGCGAACCCACCGGGATAAACCTCTCGGGCGCGTGGCCAATGCGTTCGTGCCACTCGTTCACATCAGCGCCATAGGTCGCGAGATAGTCGGTTTCGATGCGAGAAAATATCGAACGCGGGTCGGTGGTGGCCCCCGCATGCTGCAGTTCGAGAGAAGGGATCCCGAGCTGCGCAGCGACACGCGCCATAAGAAAGAAGTAGTGCCGCGGGCCGCCGACGGACGCCATCTGAAGGACGACATCCGGTTTCTCTTTCTTCATGATGCGCTGCATAGTACGTATGTCGGCGATGACCCGCGGCGCATACGTTACGAGATACTCGCAGGCTTCAAGGACCGAACTCCAGTCGAACTCCGCGCGCGCGCCGGCAAGATACGCGGCGACTTCCCTTTTAGCAGTCCTCCATTGCTCGATGAACTTCTCCGAGATTCGCATGACCTCGCGTTCCTCGGCGCTGCGTACCTCGCCATTCGGGTAGAAAATACGGATGCGATGTTTGAGAAGCTGACGCCAGGGAATGTGATAGAACTTTTTGCTCTCAAGAAGAATGAGCTCGGTATCCTCCAGGTGGTCGACGACCGGGGCAACGTGCGTCCAATATTCGCTGGCATATATTTTGAAGTTACGACGCGGCGCGAGGCCAATGAGCGTGTTGTATACGCGCATGAAAAACGACCTCCACGAAGGTCGGGGGAATGGATATTTCGGTACCGCATGCTTCCCTTCGAATTCGAGCGGCAGATGCGCCATGCGTGCTGCATCTATAATCGCCCATGAGATGAACGTGGCGAGGAAGTAGACATCCGGCGCTTCTCTCACGACCGGGGCCTGAATGGAGAAACGGGCATTGGGATAGGCTCTTTTGAGCGCATGACATATACGCACATAATAAAATAACCGGGCGAGATACGTTCCCATCATGGGTTCCGGGGCTTCGGCGATCCGAATGCCCTCGTATTCAAAAAATTTCATCGCGGGCAGTCGGTACCACTCGCGCGCGATCTCGTGAGAGAGAAGCCACCATGCTTCCGCATCCGCATCAGTTTCGCCAGCCATGATATCCCGCAGTGAGACAAAGGGGATGTTCTTTTTTAGCAGTTCGCGCTCGACGAAAAAATCAATGCACACGAGCGTGGCACCGCGCTCGACTCGCAGGCGAGCTTCGCCAATATGTCCGGATTCGTAAGCTATATATATCTCGTTTGGGGTCCGTTTCATTACAGTTCGGCTTGTACGATGCCTATCATCCTATTCATAACTGTCTCGGTCAACCGTTGATGGCACGGTAGAGCGACACATTCCACAAAATGAGGTTTGAGCATATTCCGATTGACGTCAAAGTGATACACTCCGCTCTCAAATCCTGCTTGTATGAGCGCGGCGGCGATTCTCGAGTTTGCGGCTCCGGCGAAAAGAGGCGCCATCCATGGTGTTACCTCGCTATTTTGCAGCAACCGTTCCTCCTTCTTCCCCCAGAGCGCCCCACGCACGAGCCCAAAGTTCCGTCTGCGCTTTTTGACTGCTCCACTTCCATATTCACGTCGCATAGTTGTTTTTGCAGGAGCGGGACATATAGTCAGGCGGTCGTAGACGGCATACGCCCGCGCCACTTCAGCTCCTCCTTGGTGTAGTCCTTCGAGTACCCCTCTTTCGAGCCGTTTGTCGTGAGTGGAGTACTCCCACGTGACGAAATCACGCAGTTTTCTGTTCTTGGTATAGAGTCCTCCCCCCACCGGTGTGGAAAAAAATTTTGAGAGACTCCATACAGACACATCGCCCCAAGCCCCCATTGACTCTCCTTTGTAGCTGCTCTCTACGATGTGTGCACAATCCTCAATGACAAACAATCCGTGTGTGCGCGCGAATCTCTCTATCTCCTCCATTTTTTGTGGAAATCCCCATTGATGATACACCATGAGCGCACGGACTTTCTTGTTCATTACCGTTGTAGGAAAACAGTAATTGTGCATGGTCATGTAGACCCAGTTGCCCAACCACTCGGGCACTAGAACCTGTGCACTTTTGTTTTCTAATATCCCCTCATGGCGCAAGTAACGCAATACGATCGCAATGGCGGATTTGCCCGAAAAAACATACTGCATGTCTTTGGGGAGTAGGTTCATGGCTTGCGCGCTGAAATAGCAAAGTACTCCATCTGCTGGGTCATCTCCTTATAGGTGCGTGTGACGCGCTCAATAGCAACATCGATAAGCCCGGCTTGCATGAGCATTTTTTTGACGAGTGGGGCAGTGATGAAGCAGGTGATGCCATTGTTCGAATATGGCACACTCGGGTTTGGTGTGTTGCTGATCGTATAACGGTCAAGTTTTTCGCCACCGCCGTTGGTAAAAGAGATGCTTTTTGAGCCGAGGTGCCAACTGAAGAACCGTCCGCCTGGCTTGAGACAGCGGAACACTTCGGCAAAAACTTGTTTGTGACCTTCAAGTGTCGTGTGCTCTATCGAGAGTACGTCGATGATTGCGTCAAACTGCTCGTCCTGATACGGCAACGCGCGCATATTCCCTACCGCAAGTTTCGCTGAGACCCCGTGGCTCTTGAGCATTTTTCGGCAGAGCTGTATTCCCGTCCGTGCAATATCGATGCCATGGGCATCAAACCCCTCCCGGGCGACCATCCAAAGGTTTGCGCCGCTGCCACACCCGAGTTCAAGCACTTTTGTATTCTTGCGCTTCGCACGCGGGAACGAGGAATAATGCGACGCGAGGAACTGAACAGCCTGCTCGTTCGGGTAGCGCCGTTGAGAGCGGAATCCGGCCAATCGAAAATGCTTCTCAAATACGAGATTATCCATACGCATTACGACGTACATTTTACGATAAGTTTTGCGGCCTCGAGCGTATCCACAATCGGGTACAGGTCCGAGGCGAGTACGCCAAGATTCTCCGCTATATCAATGAGATCGTTCTTGCCGTCGGCGTAGGCCAGAAATTGCCAGAGCTGCCTGGTATCGCGATATGCCTCGCTATTAGCCTCATCACCGCTCAAGGTCGGATAGAGATTGCGCCGGCCGAGCTGTGGTTCTCCAAGACAGGTCGAACGGTATCGGTCGTTGCGTTCGAGAAGTTCGATACTTTCTTTGTAGAGATCAAGAGCTCCTTGGAGGCCGTCCGGGCTTACCACGTCAAGATTATCAAGCGAGGTGTGGTATTCCGGGTACGTTCCGTATTTACTGCGCATCAGCGAGGCGACCGGTAGGTCAATGCCCGGGCTGCAATACTGGCGCTCGTCGCTTCCGCGCTCAGCATAGGAGTACCGTTTAAATCCAGGGTGTGCATGATTCAGTATATGCAGTGCGATGGTATCGGAGAGTGTATCGCCCTTACGCGAAGGCAGATAGGCATACCCGCGGCCATCACCCACGCAACTGAGCACATATCCGGCTATCGTGCGTTTCTTCATTGTCTTCAGATTTTTACTCAGATACACCAGTGCGCCGATGGTTTCGGGTATGAAAACGAAACGATACGTGTACCGACGCGGTTTACACCCGACCCACTTCGCAAGAAAGGAGGTGACTGCGATACCAGAGAGATTGTCATTGGCAAGCGACGGGTGACAAATATAGGTGGACAGCAAGACCTCTTCGGACGTTTTGCCCGGGATAATGTACTCCCCGTAGGTGAGCGAGCCGTTTTTAAGTTCGCTGTCGATGACCACGCGATACATTCCCTTTTTCAGTTTCTTCCGAACACGATCGGCCAGACAAAAGCCCCACCGTTCTTCGTAGTATGAGGTCATATAGGGAATAGCGTCCGGCTGATCAGGCAGAGAATAGAGATGTTGCTGCAGTTCTTCGAGCGGTATTCTTTTATCAACAGGAACGGAGTACCCGACGATATGGAGCGTATTATTTTTATAATCCACGACTCGCCTCCCCTTTTCATCTTCAATATATGCGCAACGGATATTCCACTCTCGCGGCACCTTCCAATCAAACGCCCGCGTACCGGTCTTCACCTCGCGCACCTTCAGCGGAATTATCTTCTTGATTCTGGCGAGTGTGTGCCGCACACCGTTCCCCGTGATGCTACGCCCGACAGGGAAAAGCTCCTTGAGCAAGGAGTAGAGTTTCTTCCCGTCTGAACAATTGATGTGCGTATTCATATTTCCGGAGATATCGGGCGCGTGGGTTTCTGTATGAGCAAGAAATACGGGTCTTCCGCAAGCCCTGCCCGGAGCGCGACGGAGGCGGCTGCTGCCCGTACCGCCCGTATCCGCGCATACCCAAGCGGTGCCGTGAACAGTACCCTTTTACGTTCAAGAAAGCGAGCGATGCCCTCAAGATTGTATTCGATATCTTGATCAAGCGGACGAACATTGTAGGCAAAGGTATGTTCTTCAAAAGAACCACCCCTCTTTGTCCGACCCTTAAAATATTTCATATACCGATAGGGCACGCTGAATTGCTGCTCAACGAAATGTATATAGGTGATATCGAAGCGGGTACCGATGAAAACAAGAAGCGCGTTGCGCGCATAGAGTTTGGCGAAAATGGAGTCCGTACCGAAACAATTTTCTCCGACATCCGTGAAATATGCCGCGTCCTTCCCGCGCGCAGCCACAGAAAATATTGCGTCCGAACTGCGCAGCGTGTCAGGGAGCGTCCTGAAATATTCGGTCAGCACACCGACCGTGGATGGGGTCTGGAGAGGGTCATATACCTCTCCTTTGCAGTAAGAATAGGAGAACGTCGGCATCACAATCGTGCCCTCCAGACCTACGACCGCTTCAAGCGCGCGTACAAATCCACCGAGAAAGGCGCCCCGACCCAGTTCTGGTGAGACCTTACCGAGAAAAGAAAGCTCGGAATGAACGAACAGCGTATCGCCACGTTTGGCTCCGCACGCACGGAGCGCCGCACTCACGGATTCCTCCGTGTAGCGAACGCTGTTATGTTCAAAGAGGATGAGCGGCTGGCTCATAGGCGGGAATTTCGGCACCAGAGGGATACCGAGCGGGGTCTTCAATGATGTCTTTCACGAGTCGGGCGATCTCCTCCGGCTGGATAAACCGTTTCTTGGGCAATTTCTCCTTTTGCAACGCGAGAAAGGCCCGGGGGAACGCCCCCAAAAGAGGCGTTTCCACGTAGGAAGGGGATATGGAGACGATTCGTATCGGGTACGATTGCAGCTCGGCGACCGCACTGCGCGCCAATTCCCGCAGCGCGCCCTTCGCGCCGACATAAGACGACATCCTCGGGGCTGGCTGATTAAGCGCGGCAGTAAGGAATTGTATGAGGAGCCCTCCGCGTTCCTGCTTTTTCAGCAGAGGAAGAATCGCCTTGTACAGATGGAATGCTCCGAGCGCATACACCTGTAGATCTTCAAGGAATCCTGCCTCGGAAAGCGCGTCAATCCGTTTTAATTTCAGAGGAGCGGCTGTCGCGTTCACCACCACATCAATAGCAGCATGCGCCGCGACGATAGAGGCCACTGTTTCGTCTATCTCTTTCTGGCTGCGTATATCACATCGTACGAGATGACAGGCGGGAAAAGACTTTTCCAGCGCTTCGACCCGTTCGCCCTCACGGCGGTACGTCGCGTATACCTCCGCGCCGGTGCCGAGCAGCATGTCGACCACCGCCCGACCTATACCTCCCGTTCCCCCCACAACTAAGGCAACTTTACGCATATTGAAGTACCTGCACCTGCGCTTCTCCCGCAGCCACCTCTTCTTCTGTCCTCCGTATTGAAACGCCGATGGTAAGCACTCGAGTAGCAGGGCTTATGCTCCATACTGTGCCGGCGACGACCACCCTATCGCCAGCGTATACCGGCTTCTTGAAACGGAGTGTTTGACCGAGATACAGACACCGCTTACCCGGTAAGTGCATACCAACCAACGCCGAGCAGAGGATGCCAAGCAGCATACCGTGCACAATGGGTCGTCCGAACCGCGTATGCGCGGCGTATGCCGCGTCCGTATGAAGCGGATTACGATCCCCCGAGAGTTCGGAAAAAGTTGCGATATCGCTCTCGTGTATCGTTCGCTCGAAAGACGCAGTGTCGCCTACCGCAATATCTTCTAGACGTAAGTCGCGCGCTTCCATGGCTATTTCCTGTGCGTTTCGACCAGCATCCGCACATCGCCAAGCGTTTTGATGTTCATTACCTCGTCCATACTGAAGGAAAAGCCGAATTCCTTTTCAAGCTCGGCAATGAAGAGCAAATAATTCATCGAATCCCATTCAGGAATGTCTTTGCTGGAGAGGTCATCGCGCACCTCGCCTGGAGGGATGTTGAATGTCTTGCAGACTATGTCACCAAATGTCCTCATACGCGTATAGTTATCCACGATGGAACAGCCGGCGCATCTAATGCGCAGAAACCCTCTGCAAAGTGGGCGCCCACGAACGCCTTCGCGGGCATATTCTTCGGCGTCTCGGCGAAGGCGATAGTGAGACGCTCCGCGCCCGCCGCGCGGGCGCGTCTCGCGATGAAAGCGAGAAAAGCTTCCTCAACATTTCGTCCGAGTACGCGGCAGCTCATTAACATCTGATCAATGTGCCACTTCGCGCCTCGCTCTTCCACAAGAGCGAAGACCACGATGCCGTAATCGCCAAAGGCGTCTAGGAGCCGCGCGTGGAACACATGACGCGTCGGATTTTGTATATAGGAGCGCAGTTCCTCTTCTGAGAGCGGGCGCTTGTTCGTATTGAATTGGTTCGTCTTCTCGGTGAGTTGAGCGAGCCGCGCAGCCGATGTTTCGTCGTCCTCGCTGCAGATGAGTTCCAGCTTCAGGCTGGCGAGGAACTCTTCTTTGTTCTCATACTGCTTCTCTTGTTCCCGACGCAGGCGTTCGGTCACATAGAGATTCCCGCGCATCTTGTCCTCGTCGGTGATTGCTTCCGCCGGAAAATAGTCCAGAGAGTTGAGGAAGCGGGCGTAGTCGGCGGGGTCCGTCGGCAAGTCCGGCGTTTCCACCTCCGGCACTAGCGCGCGCACCATAGCGCGGTTCGTTGGGTCATCGTCAAGGAACACCATCGCATCCAGACCGATATTGAGCTCCTTGGCGAGCTCGTGCAGATTCTGTGCCTTGTCGTTCCAGTTAATGCGTAGTGCGGCGAAATGATTCTCCTTGAGGATCATATTGGGGTGCGTGCGCAACACGAGCAGTGCGTCCTCTGGGTTGTTTCGGCTGTTGATGGCGAGCAGCACGCCCCGATTGAAGTGGTCCAGGATCGCCTGCTGAAACGCGAGATAGCCGCTCCCGGGCGGCGTGAGTGAAAGCTTGAGATTCTCAAGCCCGTCTTCGCCCACGATGCCTCCCCAGAGCGTATTGTCAAGGTCAAGTACAAGGCACTTCTTCATGATGCAACTATTCTATACCGACGCCACCGCGGCCGCTATGGTCGGCGTATGTGTTATGGAGAGTTCTATTCGCACCCGCCGACCACCCCTCCATACGTGCGGTGCGCCGTCGGCAGAATGACGGATCTCAAGCGACAGGACCGGGAATTTCTGTACGCCGAGCGCTTTGCTTGCGGCCTCCTTGGCGGCGAAAAATCCAGCGAAGTGCGGCGCTGAGTCGCGATACGAGAGACAATACGTCATCTCCCTCCCGGTAAATAAACGCTTGAGTGCGGTAATATTTTTCTTTTTAAGAAGTGTGCGGAATCTCTCTACGCTCTCTATATCTATACCGACCCGGGAACGTGCCATAGGTTTTAGCTCAATCCGAAATACGTCTTAAGGGCCGATTCTTTCTGCATTACGTACGCATGTAATAAGGCGGGATCAAGATATTTCTCCAGTATCCATAGGTCGCGCGACTTCCCGCGGAAAAAACCTTCTTTGAAGTGGCTGATGCTTCGTTCCTTCGGTGTGGGGAGCATGCGGAATGCAGGTGCACCGGTCCTCAGGGGGGAATCGTACGTGGCGATGTCGCGCGCGAGCAACTCTTCTATGGCCCGGAAACGAAGTAGGTGCCCAACCCGATACTGCTCAAGGTCGGGATCCACCGCAACCGATCCGTCAAATGCAGCGCCTTTATAAAGCAACAGGTAGAGCATCCCGGCCGCCGCGCCGCTCTCCTTGTGCCGTGCGAGCACGTAGACCGCCAGCCCCTCGCGGATCAGATCCGCCTGTCTTGTGTAACTTTCGCGTGAGCGGAATCGTCCTCCTGCATCTTTGATGTGTAGTCTGAAATATGTTTCTTCCAACTCCTCGGTAAGAGAATCTTTATCTATTATTTCAAACGAAAAAAGAGGAGAGAACTTGTCATAGTAGCGGCGATAGCGTTCGCGCACATTGGCGAGCGTGCCCTGGTCGATTGCGATGCTGTGCTGTTTCGATTGGGAACAAACATATTTGTGCGCATACGCTGCTCGTTCAATACGCGCGTCCTCTTGTCCGATACTGTGGGGAGGAGACAGCAGGAAAACAATCCGTGCCGCCCCCGCCGCGCGGGCGCGCCGCTCCACCTCTACGAAGGCGAAATCCTCGCATTCAACACCATGTAGTCTCTCCTCGTGCGGCCGCGTAAGGGGCCACGGCAACATTCCGGAATGACTATTCGCTTCGCGCCCGGTGAACGCTCCGAGCGTCACGTTCTGGATAATGAACGGTACCAGGCCGACCACTTCTCCATCCCGATAGATGAAGAAGGACTGGTCTTTAGCCTCGGCAGAGTCCCCAGCGAATAGATTATAGAGAAAGAGCGCACGGGTATGCCAAAACCAGGCGAGCGGAGATTCCTCCACGATCTCCTGCCACAGACGGGGGCCGTCCGGTACCGACGCGACATCAACTGCGGAAAGCATACTTACACACTAGCAGATGCGAGCTTTTTGATAAGCCCCGCAATACGCGCAGATGCTTTGCCATCAAAAGAGTAATTTCGCTCCAAGAATATGCGAGTCGCGCTGGACATCTGTTCCCGGGCGGAACTGTCATTCCTCAGATGTAGGAGCGCAGCGGAGAGCTCGGACTCGTTTGTTGTGAGAACAATCGCCCCCTTCTCTGCATATGATGAAAAATGAAATCGCATCGTTTCCGCTTCGAGATTGATTGATGCGAATGCGATGGTCGGTTTCCCACACTGAAGCGACTCTAAGATGGCAGTGGAGTAGCCCGATATGACGGTGTCCGAACTTTGGAACAGATCAAGAAGTGATTCGTACTGGGCGATGGTATACGACATCCCAGAACACGCCTGTGCAATAGCTGTGCGGTAGAAGGACTCGCGCCGCGATCCTGGACGCAACTTGATGGTGAGGACTGCCCCCGGAGTCTTTCGCACCGCAGATGCGACTGCTCTGAAATATTCGCTGACCGCATAGGTGTCGTAATATTCTCCCGACGCTGTTATCGGTGCGATGCAGAGTACACGGAATTGATCCCGCGCGTTAATACGCGCAGATGTGCCGATACGGACGTTTTTGGTGGCATAGATGTCAAATCGCGGGGATCCGACTATCGGGAGTCGTCTCCGGGCGACTCCGAGCCGCTCGAATTCCTTTTGGATGAGCTGGCCGTACACACCGATGTACTCGGCCGCATGTCGTTTACTGGACGAACCGGGGCCGAGGTATTCAACGCCGTGTTGGAGCTCTACCGCAGGGATGCCGAGCGCCCTTCCCACATACGCAAGAGAGGCGAAATGCGTTTGTGAACTCACGCTTGTCCTCAGCAGTATCGCATCCGGCATAAGGGCGCGTAGAAGCTCGTATGTCCCATCGACTTCTTCAATCGTGTGTTTGATCGCTCGATTGATGATATCGTCGAGTACTTCAATGAGTAGCGTCCGCACGCTGTGACCACGCACTGCATAGTCGGAAAGATATGCCGCATTCCCTTGCAACCGTTCCCATTCTTCTCGGAATAATGCCCGTGCTCGTTCACCGCCGGAGCGTCCGGTGGAGAATGTCCCGAAATGATAGAAACGCATCCGATAACGCCACATATTCGCAAGGCCCGCGTTCAGCGCCTCACCGCGGTCAAACATAATGATCTCGCCGCCGGCAAGCTGAGGAACGATGGGTTCAATGTTCCTCCAATAATCGCTCACCAGGACGCGCGGAGTACCGGGAGAACGCAGAAGGCGGATACTGATGTTCCAGAGTGACAACAGCACGTCGAAAACAATTCGTTTCAACGAAAAGACGAATGTATACATCTTCGCACTCCGCTCGTGTGCGGACACCACTTCAGGAATGATAACGATGCGTCCGCCGCTTTCAAAAACGACCTTCGCGCACGCGAGAGTCAGATCCGCCTCACGACGCGCCAGATAGCCGGTCGTGGGCGAAGTGAGCACGAACGAGGGGAAGATGATGACCCTCTCAAGCGACGGATGTTTCTCCGAGATGCCGGCGAAGATATTGGAAAAGTAAAACAGACGCTGGAGATACACTTGGAAGGGGGAGAAGAATGTTTCCGTAAAAGGCACTTCCCGGTAAAGGAAGAATGACCACGCCGGACCGAGCAGTATCTTCCTCGCCCATTCTTCGGCGCGTACGTACGACTCAAAGGGATTGTCCGGCTGGTACGTATGTCCGGAACGAAATGGGATACGCGCTTCTTCAAGGAGAAATTCGACTTCCTTATCGAGCGCGATAATGAGCGGTTCCGGCACACCCGCGAGAAGCATGGTCTTCGTATGTATAAACTCCTTGACCTGTTCCGGCTCGTACAGAATAACGGCCGTGCGCACCGTGCGAGCATTATCGTTCATGGGAGAAATCGACGGACAGCGTTTTCAGATACCTTTTGCATATCAATTGCGTTGATACAGGCAGGATATGTTTTGGCGATATGTCCCCCAGCACAGGCGGTATCGCAAGAAAAAACGGTCACCGGAGCATCCGACCCATATTGCCCGGGGGACCACCAGTTTGGCCCAAGACAGGTACGCAAGACGACAAGCGGCTTCCCGAGTTGCGCGGCCATATGGGCCACGCCGGTATCTACGCTTACCACGCCACAACTCTGGTCTATAAGATTGAACATGTTCTGCAGGGTCGCGTCCCCCGCAACGACCTTCGCCCCCAACCCATTGGACAGGGCGAGTGCGGATGCCCGATCAGCGGATGAGCCGCTCACGACCAATGTTATGTCCTTGGGAAGCTCCTTCGAGAGCGCAAGAATAAGTTCCCGGCTCTTTCCGAGGCTGGTACTGCGTCCCGCACCGCTGGCGAAAAAGTGCGTGATGACGTATTTCCCACTCCGCAATCCGAGCTTGGTGACTATCGAATCGTCCCGAAGAAATGCAAGCGTAGGAAACGGAAGCGGCACCCGTAATCCAGCTGCACGTAGTGCCGCGCGTTCGTGCTCCGCGACCGCCTGATCAGCGTGAACTGGCAGTAATCGGTCGTAGAGTACCCCGTTCCATCGCGACGCATCGGCAAATCCGACGAGACCCCCGTGCCGCGCAAGCATCCGCGCCACTAATTTGCTCATGAAGCTGAAACTGCCGCCGTGCTTGCCGGTATACTGGGTCACGACGAGGTCGCCGCTGTGAAAATCTCTCCAAAGCGAGAGGAGTGCTTCGAAACTGCGGCGATTCGCCTCGATAACTTCGATCCATGGATATGCCGCAAGCAGGTCGCGAATCATCGCCCCTCGGTTCGCCACGACAATGCCGAGGCGCGCTTTCGGAAATTGCGTATGAATGTTCTCAAGCAGATACTTCCCCATAAGGCAGTCACCGATGGAGGAGGCTCGGAATGTGAGAGCTTTTCTAATTGGTGTGATCATAGGGATGAGGACTGAACCATGCGCGTATACGATACATTTTCAGCGCGATGTTGTTCTTGAGCGCGTGAGCGAGCGCGATGGCGAATCCGACGCACTCGCGGGGCAAGGGGCGTTCCTCTGGAACGGCAACGAGATCGAATGGAGCACTCTCGCCGAAGAAGAGCCAGGCGCGCGGCGCGACGAACGCGGTGAGGAGGGTCGCGCTCTGCACGCGCGCGAGCGTATGCCCCCTTTCAAGCGGGACATACAGCCGATATCCGCGCTGTGTGAAGAAACGCTCGAGCGCACGCGGAGAAGTGCCGTGTGCACGCAACTGCGACAGATTCACTTCAAAGAGAATTATGGGCCGGGAGCGCTCGATGAGCCGCTCCCCGCCGCGTAACACCTCGAGTTCCATTCCTTCCACATCCATCTTGATGAAATCCGCGTGCGCAACTTCATCGTCGAGCGTCGTGACCGGGATGGTGCCGCCCGCAACCAGCGTATTCGCGCCGGCGTTTGATGCATTGCGCGTGAGCAGGGTGCCGCTCCCACGTGTGCTCCCGAGCGCCTTGTTGACGAGCCGAGCCAATACGCTGTTTTCTCCGACATTCCGCGACAAAAGAGCGAAGGCCTCGGGCGAAGGTTCGAACGCAATCACTTCCTTAACGTCATTCGCAATCGGTATCGCAAACGTGCCGATGTGTGCGCCGATATCAATGACGGCACTTTTCTTGTTCACGAATGCGTGCGCCGTTGCAAGCAAGTCTTCGTTCGGATATTTCCCCTTTCGAAGCGCTTCCGCCATTTTCTTGTCCCGCGTTGTATCGACGGAAAACGTCCCGTAAGAGGTCTGTACGCGCACGATCGTTCCTTCCTCTCTCATAGCCGGAAAAAAGCGCGGATACGTTCCACGCGTTTGGACCATGTATGTTCGCGCGCGCTCTGCAGACCTTCCACCGATGCCCGCTCTGCTCTTTCAGGGGCGGAGAATACCGAAGAAACTTGACGGGCAAGGTCGACGGGGTCGTCAGGGACGTAAAACGTCACCTCACGCTCGGAGACGAGAGAGCGCAGCGCAGGCGTATCGGCGGCGACCACGGGCCGCCCCGATGCGAGATATTCGAAGAGCTTCATCGGCGCGGTGTACCGGTAGGAAAACTCGTTAGCCCGCGTCCCGAGGATGAGCAGTGCATCCGCGGCGGCGCACCAAAGCCCGATATCCTTGTGCGCGACGAAACCGCCGAAGTGGAGCGGGCCCGAGGGTCCTTTCGTCGCCGTTTCAAACTCTTTCTGAGTGCCGCCGACCAGATACGTTGCGATATCTTCCCAGCCAAGCTCGACCGAGGCTTTCTGGAGCACGCGCATTCCCTTCCAATCATAGAATCGTCCGACATACAGGACGATCTTCGCCTCTGTCGGGAGCCCGAGCCTCACTCGTGCCTCCTCTTTTGAGGGAGCTTCAAATGCATGCGGGTCGACTCCATTCGGCTCTACGATGAAACGCTCCGACGGAAGGTTGAAAACACTCGCGAGCTTGTCCTTAATGAGCGGGTTCGTCGTGATGATGGCGTCGGCCTTCCTGAAGAAAAGCCGTGTGAGCACGTTCGCATGCTTCGGGGAATGCATTTCGACCGCAAGCGGCAGGCCGAGTAGCGCCAGCGGCGAATACGAATATGGGTCCATATCTATAGTGTAGATGGCTGCCGAGCTCCGGCGTGTAAACAGATACAGACAGACCGACACCATAAAAACCAACGAGCCTACGGCGAACAGAATGCTGCCACGGTCGTACCAATCGAGACCAGGAAGGATCCGGGTCGGTACGTCGACTCTGAGGTCGTAGAATTCGCGCAGTGGAATGTGCGCCTGGCGCGTACGGGGGATGAGGAGTTCCACGTCGACCCCCTGTTCGACGAATGCCTCGCACATCTTGGCGATCTGTATGCCGTACGCCTTTGTATTCGGCATACGCGCATTGACGACGTAATACAGCTTCATAGCGACTATAATCCCATAAGAAACCGAAAAGTGACACGGGAGGATGCGGGGTATACTGATGCCATGATCGACAAGTGGGGCACGGCGCACAAAAAGGAAGTTCTTCTTTTCATCGTCGCATTTGTCGTGCAGATGCTCGTATTTCTCTTTTTATTCCAGTGGTTCGTCGTCTCGGGGCACCTCCCAGAAGTCGCCGCACAATATCCGATCTACAAGGGTGATTCGATAAGTTACTACAACTTGTCGCAAAACCTTTTGCAGAATCACGTCTATTCCCAATCCGCGACGCCTCCGTACACGCCGGAGAGTTTCCGGTTGCCAGGATACCCGTTCTTCTTGTATATCTTCGAACTTCTCGGTTTCCCCATCGTCCTCATCGTCTTCATCCAGATGATGCTCGGGAGCGGTACCGTTGTCCTCACATACCTCCTGGGGAAAAAATTCCTATCAGAAAGAGTTGCTTTCTTGGCCGCTCTCCTTCTTTCAGTTGAACCGACATCCGTTTTTTACTCAACTTTCGTGATGTCTGACACACTATTCGTATTTTCTCTCCTTCTCTCGATATTCCTTCTTTTCTGGAAGCGCCTTGATTTTAAAAAAGACCTTGCCCTCTTATTGGTAAGTGGTGCAGTCCTCGGCTTCACTATTTTAACAAGAGTCATTGCTCTTTACCTTCCCCCCTTTCTTATCATTGCATACGGCGCGCTGTATTGGAATGAGTTGCGGCCGATCTCAAAGAGCATCGCGCGAGTCGCAGTCTTCGTCGCGGGTATCGTTCTCGTCGTCGCGCCATGGTCGCTTCGCAACTATGCCCAGTACGGAGTATTTGATATCTCATCGACTCCTTATGTGAATTTCACTCAATTCAATTTACCGATCTTCTACGCGTATAGTCATCGTGTTCCTCTCATAGAGACCTATCCTCTTTTTTCCGCTCCTTTTGTCGACTCTCCCATGATGCCAATCGGTTCTCTCGCGAACAAGCCATTATTTGAAAAACTTATCCACGACACTTTACAGGGAAATTTTTTCAGTTACCTGAAATTCCACATTATAAAAACAATTCCCTTCTTCGTGACAGACGGCGTGCGAGATATAAATCGAACGGTCGGCCTCATCTCCATCTCACCGGACCAGACCAATTTCAGCGATATGCTCATTCACGGGAATATTGCCGGCATCTTCGGCTACTTCCTTTCACCGAATCCAAACCTCTGGATGCTCCTCGCCGGCTCAATTCCGT
>Ga0082335_1002274_pt1 | contig 36605 bp, 33 predicted proteins | sample Subgrocontami58m_FD_72375 | JGI IMG/M metagenome (GOLD analysis project Ga0082335, IMG submission 72375) | Subsurface groundwater microbial communities from S. Glens Falls, New York, USA - GMW37 contaminated, 5.8 m (SPADES assembly) (version 2) ... | reverse complement strand
GACCCGAACACCAGCACGATGTCGACCACGACCAGCACCACGAGGCCGACCGCGAGCGCGCCCCGGGGCAGGAACAGCGCGATCAGCGCCGCAAGGGTGAGACACGCAAGCGCGATGAGGGCCACGGACGCGGCGTCCGCCACGAGCCCACCCGCGCGCCAGGCGACCACGAACAGCACGGCGGCAACAGGCGGGCCAGCCCAGGCCGCGCGTGCCCAGCCCATCACCCACGCCGCGGCGGCGGCGAGGAGTGGAGCCGAGATGGTCGCCAGATCCGTCACCGCCCGCGCGCCGCCCTCGGCGGCTCGCACGATCACCACGCCCGCCACCAGCATCGCGGCCGGCACGGCAATCAGGGTCACCCGGGCCACACCGCCGGGGCCGCGGGTGAGCCGCCGGGGTACCCACGGTGCCAGCACCAACAGTCCCTGGGTCAGGCAGAGAACCGCGTATGACGGGGCAAGCGGCAGGTGCACGACCCCCATGATGACGCCGCCACGGGGCGACGCCCGGGCCAACGGGGCCCTAGTTCACCTCGGCCGGCTCGATCACCGGCTGCACGACGCGGCTCACCGTGACAGGGAGCAGGCGCACGAAGGCATTCAGTTCCGGCACGGAGGCACCGCCCTTGATGCCGTTCACCAGCCGCAGCAGCACGGCGACCTCACGCGGTCCCAGGTCAGGGATCACGGTGTCCAGCACCTCAACCAACTTTCCCCTCATCACGGGGTCGATCTCGTCAAGTGCGGAGGTGAGCTCAGGCGGAAGCGGTTCTGACATGCGCGTATTCTATCCCACCCCGCGACAGGGCCAGCGCCATCAGGCCCCGGAAGGCGCCGAGATGGCCGCGATCATACCGCGAACCTCCTCCCGGCGGGGCCACGGGACCGGCGCCGCAGGTAACGCGTCACGCGCAGCCGGGTCGCACCAGATAGACGGCCGCCAGTTGCGCACGACCGACCGGGGTTCCGGGCCGCACGGGGCGCACCAACCATAGGATGTCCGCGTTGCGTACGCGAATGCATCCGTGGTTCACCCGCGTGCCGATCAGCATCGGCAGGTTGGTGCCGTGGATGGCCACGGGCCCCGGAAATGCCCTGGAATCCCCCGTGGGCACACGGTCTCCGGGCGAGGTGCACGACGGCTCGCCGCTGTCGTGCACCGGCCGATGGATACCGCTCGGCCATTCCGACGGCGATCTGTGCTTCCGCGAGGTCATCACGCGGTCCCAGAGCACCATGTGCGTGGGAGTGGGCACGGTGCGCCTGGCCACGTCGCACGGGGGGCACCTCGCCTCCCGCGGGAGCGGTGGTTGCATCGTCACCACCGGCACGTCGGCGCGGCCGTAGGCGCGGCCACGGGCGCTCTGCAGATCATCGCGGGGCGCCACCTCGCCGAGCGCATCGGCGATGTTGACGCCGCCCCTGCCGCGCTGATCGCCATCGGGCGTCCGGTGTGCCCTGCGTGCCAGATGCTGCCGGCCAGCCTGGCGGTCATCGCCCAGGCCCGGCCGACTCTGGCAATGATGCTGGTGGACATGGCCGACGAGGACGACTGGGTGGTGCGCGAGACGGTCCTGTGGCCACGGGGAATCCACGTGAGCCCGGCAGCCATCCCGGTCCTGGCCCTCATGGTGGACGGGCATGTGGTGGCCACACGACAGGGGAGTGCACCCGCAGCCGACCTGGACGCGTGGATCACCCAGACGTTGGGGGGCGCGAAGTCGCCGGTGCCGGCGGGCGTGGCCGATGCCGAGCGGGCGGTGCTGCAGCGCACCGCAGCTCGGCGCGCACAGCATCGCACCGTGAAGGATCGTCAGGGGCCACCGGGCATCACCCCCCGGGGCTGCAGCACCATGTGATCCAACGCCATGTCCCGGAATGGGCTGGCACCGGGAACGCACCACACAAGGGGAGGCCTGATGGGAGAGAAGCCGATACGCCGCGGCCGCATCACGGGCCGCGGCCCGGGCCGCGAACGCATGCGCGACGCCGACCTGGGCCTGCTGCAGGGTCCGGCACCCGACTTCGTGTCGTCCGACCCCTGGCGTGCCCTCAGGATCCTGGGCGAGTTCGTGGACGGCTTCGATGCGCTCGCACGCGTGGGGCCCGCCGTTGCCGTGTTCGGATCGTCCCGCACCGGCCCGGGGCATCCCGACTACGCGGCGGGTGTGGAGATCGGGCAGTTGCTGGCGAAGACCGGCCGTGCGGTCATCACCGGAGGTGGCCCCGGCGTGATGGAGGCCGCCAACCGCGGCGCGGCCGAAGCCGGCGGGCTGTCCATCGGCCTGAACATCGAGTTGCCCGAGGAGCAGGGCCGTAATCCCTACGTGAACCTGGGCGTGGACTTCCGGTACTTCTTCGTGAGGAAGACGATGTTCGTCAAGTACTCCGAGGCCTTCGTGGTGCTACCGGGGGGTTTCGGAACCCTGGATGAGATGTTCGAGGCGCTCGTGCTGATCCAGACGGGCAAGGTGCGCGACTTCCCCCTGGTGCTCTACCGCAGCGCCCACTGGCGCGGACTGCTCGACTGGCTGGCCGAGAGCACCGCTGGCGAGGGTTTCGTCTTGCCGGAGGACCTCGCACGCATTCACGTGGCCGACACGCCCGAGGAGGTCTGCCACTTCGCGTGTGGCGGGGGTGGCACATAGTGGAGTGACCGCCAACGCGGGCCGGTCCCGTGGGGATCCCGACCGAACCCCCGCACGCCGTTCTGGCCCTCAGGACTCGGTAGTTCCTGGGTCAGGACCGTCTCACGTGACGTTGGCAGAGAGGGCCCGACGACGTTCCTTCGACCCCGGCGCAGCCCCTCCCGGCTTAGGCGCTGATCGTGGTTGCCGGCCCTCGGGAGGCCGGCAGCACGGGTGAGGATTCGGCGGCACGAAACGGCAGCGCCGGGGATCGAAACCGTCACGTTGGCGCGCGGACTCGAAGTCGGGCTGTTGATAGCGGGCCCCTTGCGGAAGGTACCTGGCCTACGGGGGTCGCCGCGGACGCCAACCTGCCGCGTGGGAGGGTGGCGCTGAGGCGTCTGCGGGGGGCGCCGCCTCCGTCTCCCCGGCACGCGTGACAGGTCGCATGTCGCCGAAGCGGCGCGTTGCCCCTCCACCGCGTTCGTGAGCTGAGATCGCGCGAGGCGGGCCTTCACTGGAATAGGGCTCGAGTCAGCGGCACGAACTCCTAACCGGTCGAGGCCGTCGTGTCGGAGAGCACGCGTCCGTCGCGAAGCGTGACCACCCGGGGGGCGGCTTCCGTAACGGCTTGCTCGTGAGTGATGAGAACGAGCGTCTGCTCGTTCTCGGTGGCGACCTTCTGGAGCAGGGCGAGGATCTCCGTACCGGTGGCCGAGTCGAGGTTGCCGGTGGGCTCGTCGGCCAGAAGCACCCGGGGGCGGTTCATCAGGGCACGAGCGATGGCCACCCGCTGCTGCTCGCCGCCCGAGAGCTGCGACGGCAGGTGGTCCTCTCGCGCGGCGAGCCCCACCGCGGCGAGGAGCTCCACCGCCCGGGTCCGCCGCTCCTCGGACGACATGCCGGTGGGCGCCGCCGGGAGCTCCACGTTCTGGCGGGCGCTCAGCGTCGGGATCAGGTTGAACTGCTGGAAGACGAAGCCGATGACGTCCCGGCGCAGGCGCGAGAGCTCCCCCTCGCTCATCGACTGGATGTCGCGCCCGTTGCACATGACCTTTCCCGCGCTCGGGCGGTCGAGGGCCCCGAGCAACTGCAGCAGCGTCGTCTTGCCCGAGCCGCTGGCGCCGACGATCGCCACGAAGTCGCGGGGCTCGATCACCAGATCGATGTCCGCCAGCGCCGTGACCGCGCTGCCGCCCGAGCCGTAGACCTTGGCGACCCCCTGCAGATCGTAGATCGGCACCGAGACGTCGTAGGGCGTCGGGGCCGGGGTCGGTGCGCTGTCGGTGGCTGCTTCCATGATCGCGGCGTCGTCCTTGGATGGGAGGTCGGTGGGCGTCGTCATTCGACGGTGCGCAGGGCCGCGGCGGGGCGAAGGCGGGCCGCGCGGAGGCTTCCGACGGCTCCGGCGATCAGGCCGCCGAGGACGGCGAGGCCGATCGCGAGGAGGATCAGGCCGAAGGAGGGCGAGGTCGAGATCTCCACGGCCTTCGAGCCGGTGGTGATCGCCGCCTGCCCCAGCCCGAATCCGCCACCGGGCGGCGCTCCAGGAGATCCTCCCGCGGCCTGCGTGGCCGTTGTGGCCGTATCGGCGACGCTCGCCTGGAGCGTCCATCCGGTGGCATTGATCGCGAGCGCTGCGATGACTCCGATCAGCGCGCCGACGATGCCGCCCAGCAGGCCCTGGATCAGCGACTCGCCGGAGATCTGACGCACGACCGCGCCGCGCGACCAGCCGAGCGCCTTGAGCGTCCCCAGCTCGCGGACGCGCTTGGAGACGGAGGCGAGGGTGAGCAGTGAAGCGATCAGCATCGCCGCGACCAGACCGACGATCGCGAGGACCCTGCCGAGGGTGGAGGACAGATCGCGCGTGTCCTTGAGCGAACCGCCGACGCGGGCGGCCAGGTCGGCCGCGGTCGTCACCTGGGCGCCGGCGAAGCTCGCGCTGATGCGCGAGGCGACCGCGCTCACGTCACCGGCCGACTTCGCCCGCACCTGGATGGCGCTGATCTGGTTCGTGAAATCGGCGATCCTCTGGAGGGTCGCCAGCTTGACGTAGATGTCCGACGCCGATCCGCCGATCGGCGAGGAGGCGATCCCGATGACGGCGAAGCTCTTGCCTCCGAGGGAGGTCGTGTCGCCGACGGCGATGTTCTTCGTGCCGGCGTAGGCGGACGAGACGATCGCCTGCCGGGACGGGCCAGTGGCGCTGAAGTACGCCCCGGCCACGATCTGCGACGGGGTGACCGGGGCGATGTCGGGCTGGGACTGGTCGACGCCGGTGACCGACCGCGCATCGAACCTGATGCTGCCGTTGCCGAAGGCTCCCGTCGGAGGCGCTCCACTGCCACCAGGGCCCCCTGCGCCCTGGGTGATGTCGATCTTGGGAACCGTGCCGGTGATGTGATTCGCGCTCAGGGTGAGCGACCCCGCGGCGCTCTCGACACCGTTGATCGCGGCGACCTTCGCGGTCCGCGCCGAGGCGAAGGTGAGCTGGCTCGTGGCCGAGAACGTGTCGGCGTTGATCTTGGTCCCGGGCTTCCTGTCGCGCAGGTTGAGACCGGGGCCGGGACCCGCCTGCCGGCGCAGGCGCCGCTGCTCGGCGGGACTGAGATCGCCGAGGCCGCCCTGCCCGTCGGAGCTCACCGTCAGAGGACGGGTCACGGACATGTCGGTGCCGACCCCGGTGAGGGGGGCGAGGATCTCCTGCTGGGCGTCGTCCAAGCCGCTCGATACGGCGCTGACGGTCACGACCAGGGCGACGCCGACCGCCAGCCCGAGCGCGGTAAGGATGGTCCTGCCGCGCCGTCGGCGGACCTCCGACAACATGTAGCTCAGGTAGAACATCGACGTCCTCTGCGGTGGTGGGCGTCAATCGCTGATCGACGGGGAAGCGAGCAGCGCGCCGGGTCACGCGCACTGGCGGCAACGAAACCACGCTTCCCTAAGAGTCAGCGAAGATTTCCCGAAGCGTTTGCTTTGGGCGACCGGCCCGAGCGAGGAACCGCGGCCATCCGGGGGCCCGAGAGGACCCCCGGATGACAAGCCTCAGGCCGCGGTGTCCACCGATACCGGCCCAACAGGCAGCGACTTGATGTTCGCGGCGGAAAGGCCCTTCTGGCCCGCGAGGTCGCTCAGTGAGGTTCCCGACTTGAGCGCGTCGAGGAACGATGTCGCATCCATTCCGAGGGCCGAGGTCAGCGCCTCCAACCGCGAGCCCATGTCGTCGCCTCCCGAGGCCCCTCTGCCCGGAGGCGGTCCGGGCGGACCCCCGCCGGGCCCCTTGCCGTCGATGATGTCCTGGGCGATCGCCGACGGCTCGCTGCTCTTCGCGGCTGCCGGCACCATGGCTCGACTCCATCAACGACATCACGTCCTCCGATCTGGCCCTCAGGACTCGGTAGTTCCTGGGTCAGGACCGTCTCACGTGACGTTGGCCAGAGAGGGCACGAGCCCGAACCGGGACACGCACGCTCTCGAGCGTGGTTCCGGACGAACGCACGGCGCGGACGTCGATTCCCGTCGGGTCGGCAGCCACCTCGAGGAAGTGGTGCACCGACAGGCACCGAACGAGCCCGGGGGCGGGGCGCACGCACGGGTAGAGCGGCGCGCCACCCCCACCCGTGGTGATGTAGGTGACCCCACCCACGACCATGCGCTCGTAGGCGTGGTTGTGGCCCTGCAGCACGAGGGAGACGCCGTACTTCTGGAAGAGCGGTGCCCACAGCCGCTGCTGGACCTCCCCGGGCGCGTGCAACCCCGCCGTGTAGACGGGCTGGTGCATCGACACGATGCGGACGGGCTCCGTCGCGGCGACGAGCGTGCGCGTGAGGAATGCCAGCTGCGCGGCCGATGACGGCTGGTTGGCATCGAGCACGATGATGCGTGCCGGGCCGTCGGTGAAGGTGTACCAATGACGCGGTGAGGCCAGTCGGGTTGCGGTGGAGTCGCCGCCGAGATCGTGGTTGCCCCACGTGGCCCGCCAGCGGAGCCCCGACCGGATGAGGCAGGCCTCGGGCCGATCAAAGGTGGCCTGCGTGGCGCGTCCGTCGGGCGAATAGAAGTTGTCGCCCGTGGTGAGAATGAAGTCGACGGGTCGTACTGCGTCGCGCGCGCACATGCGCTTGGTGATCGCGGCCTGCGCGATGCTGCCGGTGCCCCAGTCGCCCTTCACGAAGAAGCGAGCGATGGATGATGTCGTCGCGGTGGCCGTCGTCGTCCCGGACACCGGCGGGGGGGTCTGTGACGCCGCGCCGATGGCGACGGGAATGGTGCACACCGCCAGGGCGGCGGCGATCAGGACGGGCGTGCGGTGTCTCACGGCACGCCATGGTGGCACCGCGGGCGGATGAACCGCTCGCGGTGGGTCACGCGGAACGCCATCAGGAGCGTTCGCCGGACTCGGGCGAACCCGCGTCGTCGCGCATGGCATCGGCACGGGCGCGCAGGCGGTCGCGCGCGGCGTCGATGGCCTCGCTGGCACCGGCCCCCGCAGGTGTCGGCGCCCGATCGGGTTGTGGCGTACGCGAGGGTGCCGGAGCGGCGCCGGGCCTCGTTCCGTGCGTGCGCGCCACGGCAGCTCCCGTGGCAGCGGCGACCACGACGGAAGCGAGCTTGATGAACGTCTTCGCCATGGGCCTCCCCTGGGCGGTCGTAAGGACCGAACGATCCTACCGTTGCGCGCCAGTGCGCCAGACGACACCATGGTGTGTGCGCCCCGGCACGGATGCGCGGGAGAAGGGCGATGGCGCTGTTATAGTCTCCCGCCTGCCCGCGGCCGGGCCGGTGCCCCGTGCACCTTCCCGCGTATTGCAGGGCGACCACGAGACACTTACCGGAGGGCCGGCGATCACCCCGTACCAGATCATGATCATCCTCAGCACCGAGGCCGACTCGGAGCAGCACGACGAGGCAGTGGCCCGCGTGCGTGCGCTCGTGGAGGATGCCGGCGGCACGGTGGACGACGTCGCCCTGTGGGGCCGTCGCAAGATCGCCTACCCCGTTCGCAAGCAGTCGGACGGCGTCTACGTCGTCGTCACGTGCCAGACCACCGCAGACGTGGTTGACGAGATCGGCCGCGTGCTGGCGATCAGCAAGGACGTAGTGCTTCGCGCCATGCCCTTCCGTCTCACCGCCACACAGCTCGAAGCCGTCCATGCCGGTGGCGTGCCGCTGCCCGTTGACGACCGCCCGGAGGAGTCCCGCCAGCGCGGCGGCGGCGGTCGGCGTGGTGGCGGTGGTGGCGGCGGCGGCCGGCGCCGGGACCGCTAGCACCCGACCGACGCCCGAGGAGCAACCGTGCCTGCCGACCTGAACCGCGTGACCCTGGTGGGTCGCCTCACCCGCGACCCCGAGGTGCGCCACCTTCGCAGTGGCGACCCCGTGTGTTCCATGCGCGTGGCCGTCACCAGCCGAGCCCGTGACGGGGACTCCGGCCAGTGGACCGATCGCCCGAACTACTTCGACGTGAGCGTTTTCGGCCGTCAGGCCGAAACCGTGTCGAACTACCTCACGAAGGGTCGGCGCGTCGGCATCGACGGCCGCCTCTCGTGGCGTGAGTGGGAAGCGCAGGACGGCACCAAGCGACAGAACGTGGAGATCGTCGCCAGCGACGTCTTCTTCCTCGACAGCCGCAACGACAGCGCTGATGGCGGCGATGCTGGTGGTGGCTGGTCGGCCGCGGCCACGCCCGCGGCACCCGGTGGCGACCTGCCCGTGGACACAAGCGACATCTCTTCACCCGCCCCGGCGCCCGCCGGGGACGACGACATCCCTTTCTAGGACACGACGATGCAGGCGATTCTTCTCGAAGAGGTCAAGGGACTCGGCACGGCGGGCAGCGTCGTGAACGTGGCTCGTGGCTACATGCGCAACTACCTGCAGCCCCGTGGGCTCGCGGAGACGGCGACCGCATCGCGCATCGCCGAGGTGCGGCGCCTGCAGGAGCAGCGCGCTGCCGCCGCGGTGCGTGCCACCGCCGAGGCCGGTCGAATGGCCGACCTCCTGGGCCGCACCATCCTGACGCTGAAGGCCAAGGCCGGTGGCGATGGGCGCCTGTTCGGCTCCATCACGTCCGGCGATGTGTCGGAGGCCATCTGGGAGGCGCGGGAGATCCGTATCGACCGCCGTCACATCACGGTCGACCCCCCGATTCGCGCGACGGGCACGTACATCGTGCCAGTCGACCTGGGCGAGGGCGGCGTGACGGAGGTCAAGACGATCGTCAGCCCGCTCGTCGACGAGTGAGCTCGGAAACCGGAGCGGGAACCCGCCCTGAGGGCAGGGCGACCGCGCCGGCGTCGGGACACATACCGCCTCCGCAGAATCAGGAGGCGGAGGAGTTGCTGCTGGCGTCGCTCATCGACGCCCCGGTCAACACGGCCGAGGCCATGGCGGTCGTGTCGGTTGACGACTTCTACCGCGAGGGCCACCGCCGCATCTTTCAGGCGATCTCCGATCTGTTCCAGACCGGCGAGCCCATCGAGCCCATCACGGTGATCGACCAGATGACCAAGGCCGGCGATCTCGACGCCGCGGGCGGCCGCGACGCCGTGCTCGACCTGATGGCCACGCCCTACATCGCGGCCTCATACCGGGCCTACGGCGAGATGGTGCGCGACGCCGCCACGCAGCGTCGCCTACTGCAGATCGGGCAGGAGATCGAGACCATCATCGCCCAGCGCGAGGGCGAGACGCAGGAGATGGTGCAGCGCGCAGAGGATCTGGTGTACGGGTTGTCCCAGAAGCGCACGCGCGGTGACTTCACGCCGTCGCGCGACCTGGTGATGCGCAGCATGGAACGCCTGGTGGCCGCGAGCGATCAGGGCTCCGAGGTGACCGGTCTGGCCACGGGCTTTGAGGATCTGGACCGCCTGACCGGTGGCTTCCGCGCGGCCAACCTGATCGTGCTGGCTGCGCGCCCGAGCATGGGAAAGACCGCGCTCGCCCTGTGCATGGCCGAGCACGTGGCACTGAACGAGAATCAGACCGTGGCCATGTTCAGCCTGGAGATGAGCGGCGAGGAACTGACGCAGCGTCTGCTGTGCTCGGTGGCGATGGTGGACGCCTCACGCATGCGCAGCGGACGGCTGTCGCCCGACGACTGGCCGCGCGTGAGTCAGGCCGCCGACCGGCTGTCGAAGGCACCGATCTTCATCGACGACTCCGAGGGCATGACCGTTGCCGAGATGCGCACCAAGGCCCGGCGCCTGAAGTCGCGTGAGGGCCTGGGCCTGATCGTGGTGGACTACATCCAGTTGATGGAGGGTTCGCCCAACCTGCGCCGGCGCGACGAGAACCGGGTGCAGGAGATCTCGGCGATCTCGCGTGGCCTCAAGATGATGGCGCGCGACCTCGAGGTACCGGTCATCTGCGTCTCCCAGCTGAACCGATCACCCGACTCCAGGAATGACAAACGACCGCTGCTGTCGGACCTTCGTGAGTCCGGCGCCATCGAGCAGGATGCCGACATGGTGCTGCTGATCTACCGCGACGATTATTACGATCAGGACAGCGAGTCGAAGGGCATCGCGGAGGTGAACGTGGCGAAGCATCGAAACGGTCCCACCGACCGGGTGAAGCTCGCGTTCATGGGCACCTACGCCAAGTTCGCCAGCCTCGCGAAGGACCACGACAGGTAGCCAGGGAGGAGCCGGATGCCGGCGACGGTGGTGATCGGCGCCCAGTGGGGCGATGAGGGCAAGGGCAAGGTGGTTGACCTGCTGGCGGAGCGCAGCGACGTGGTCGCGCGCTTTCAGGGCGGCAACAATGCGGGCCACACGATCGTGGCCGACGACCAGACCTATGCGCTGCACCTGATCCCCTCCGGGATCCTGTACCCGAACACGCTGTGCGTGATCGGCAACGGGGTGGTGGTCGACCCAGGGGTCCTGTGCAGGGAGCTGGACCACCTGCAGGATCGCGGCGTGGACGTCTCGAACCTGCGCATCTCGGGCAACGCGCACCTGATCATGCCGTACCACGTGCAGTTGGATACCCAGTCGGAGATTCGTCTGGGGCAGTTGTCGATCGGCACCACGCGACGTGGGATCGGGCCCTGCTACATGGACAAGGCCGCACGCATCGGGGTGCGCGTGCAGGACCTTCTCGACCCCGGGATTCTGCGCAAGAAGGTCGCCGTGGCACTCGAGACCAAGAACGACATCCTCGAGCTCATCTACGGCGAGCCCCGGCTGGACGCCGATGCCGTGGCCGACGAGGTGCTGGTGAATGCCGAACGGCTTCGCCCCTACATCGCCGACACCTCGCTGCTCATCGACACGGCGATCCGCGACGGCAGCACGGTGCTGTTCGAGGGTGCCCAGGGCACGCTGCTCGACATCGATCACGGCACCTATCCGTTCGTGACCTCATCGAACCCCATCGCCGGTGCGGCCTGCACCGGCACGGGAATCGGCCCTACCCGCATCGATCACGTGCTGGGCGTGAGCAAGGCGTACACCACGCGCGTGGGCGAGGGGCCCTTTCCCACCGAGATCGACGACGCGGCCGGGCGTCACATGGCCGAGGCGGGCCACGAGGTGGGCACCACCACCGGGCGTGCGCGCCGCTGCGGGTGGATCGATCTGGTGGCGCTGCGCTACGCCGTGCGCCTGTCCGGCGTCACGCAATTGGCGCTCACCAAGCTTGACGTGCTGTCCGGGCTCGACGAGGTGCGCTTCTGCACCGCCTACCGCACCCGCGAGGGAGAGGTCATCCACGACTTCCCCTACCACCAGAGCGTGTTCCATGGATGCACGCCGGTGTATGAGTCGCTGCCCGGCTGGGACGAGGACATCACCGGGTGCCAGCGCTCGGAGGACCTGCCCCCGAAGGCGCGCGCCTACGTGGACCGCATCAGTGCCGAGACCGGCGCTCCCATCACCCTCATCGGCACCGGCCAGGGCCGCCACGAGGTGATCGACCAGGTTGAGTTGTAGGCCCCAGTGATCTCCCCGCCGTTCATTGTGTTCGCGATGCCGGTGGGCATCATCGCCACCGCGGTGACGGGCATCGGGTGCATGCCGCTGTTCGGTCTGGTGGTTCCCGTCCGCGAGCGAGGCGCCGCAGTGACCCTCATCTGCTGAGCCGCTGGCCGACCCGAACGTTTCACGGCCAGCCCGCACGCGCAGACATCACCCGCATCCCACCGCTGACGCACGAGATCCAGCCTCACCGATCACGCGGTGTTCGGACTCGACCTGCGGCTCGGCACCTGGCTCGTCAACCCGTCATCCACTCGCGGAAGCCAGTGGTCGTTCGGGGCGGCGGCCTATCCGGCGGCCGGAAGCACCGCGTACCGGGTCTCCATGCCGGCGAGCAGATGGTCATTGACATGGCAGTGGAACAACCAGATCCCCGGTGCATCGGGCGTCATATCCGCGACCATCATGGACCCGGGCAGGAGCTCGGTCATGTCGGTGCGCATGCCGCGGGCGAGCACCGTGTTGCCGTGCCAGTGCGGCGTGTGGAGATCGACCTCATTCCCGAGGGAGAGCATGTACCACCGCACCCGCTCGCCCTCGCGCATCGAGAATCCGGGCCCGTTGCCGTAGACGAACCCATTGATGGAATGCATGAGGTTGCTCTCCTCGAACTCCCCCGGGTCGCCCGTGGTCGCCGCGACCCCGCCGGGGGCGCGGGCGGCGTTGCGCCCGATCCACGGACTGGCGTTCTCATCCATCACCGAGAAGAAGCCCACGAGTTCCCGGTCGACATCGACGGGCGATCCGTCCGCGCGGGCCATGCCGCGCTTCGTCACGATGAGCGGTCCGACGAGGCCGGCGTTGGTGTCGGCGACCTCGTCGACGTGCGAGTGGTATATCCACGCCACCGAGGTGCCGTCCATCGGGCCGGGCCCAGCGCGCTCCGGGACTTCCCACACATATGTATACGTCCCACCTGGACGCACGACGTCACCGCGCGCGTAGCGATCCCCCGTGCCATCGGCGTATGGGGCCCCTTCCGATGACTTGTCGTATAGGACTCCGTGGGGGTGCACGCTCGCGGGGAACGACGTGCGATTGCGAAATACCACGCGGATGGTGTCGCCGACCTGCGCACGGATGACCGGGCCCAGCATGCCGAGATGCCGCCAGCGAGGGTCCGCGGGCGCGCGGGTACGGAAGGTCGCATCCGTATAGGCGATGTACCGCGACTTCAGGTATGTGCTCCCGATCCGCCCCGGGCCGCGCCCGACGAAAACTCGCGCCACGGCATCGAACGGACGACCGGTAATGCGATTGCGGCGCTGCGGCGCGTAGTCCCACATGACGGGCTCGGCCGCCAGGTAGTACGTGCGGACCATCGGACCCACGGCATCCGGCGAGACCTCACCGATGGCACCCGAGGCGGGAGCACCCGACGACATGACGGCGAGGCCGAGGAGCGCCACCAGCGCGAGCACGGCCGCGGCGGCGACTCCGGTGAGCGCAGCCAGAACGGCCGGGCGACGACGGGATGGCATGTAGTCCTCCAGGGCGGGTTCCGGGATTCACCGACACGAGACGATCAATCCCCGGACACTGCGGCGGCGTGACGACACCACGGGGAGCGCCAGACACACATTTCTAATGACAATACCAATGATCTATAGAATGACGCGGTGCCGGACGCCGACCGATGTCGGCGGGCCATCGACCCATCCATCGATCCACGGGACCACCTCCCACGGCTCCACCTGGGGCCCATCGCAAGGCCCACCGCGCACCGCACGGCCCAGCCCATACCCGTGCCCGACCCTGCGTCAGGGCCGCAGGCGCTTGCCCCTGCGGAACATCGTGATGGCCGCCCACACCAGGGCGACCGAGACCAAGGCCGCCACGATCAGCGACGCCGTCACGGCCGTCTCGTGGATACCGGTGATGCCCGCCCGCGTGGCGTCCACCAGGTAGAAGAGCGGGTCGGCCAGGGTGAGCGTGCGCCAGGGCTCCACGAGAGTGTCCACCGAGTAGAACACGCCGCCCAAGAGCGCCAGCGGCGCGATGATGAGCGCGGCCACGAACGCCTGCTGGTCGAAGCTGTCGGCCCAGATGCCGGTCATCACGCCCAGGGCGCTGAAGATGACGCCGGTGAGGATGAGGGTCAGCACCGCCAGGGCGGGATGCTCGATGCCTTCGGTGAACGGCACCGCAATGGCACCCACCACGACGGCCGACACCCAGCCACGGAACAGGCCGCCGGCCATGTACGACCACACCACCTCGGCCGGCCGCAGCGGGCTGGAGAGGATGTCCTCGATGTAGCCCTCGTTGCGCGCCTGGTACAGGCTGGTGGATGCGTTGGCGAAGGCCTGGCCGGCCACGGTCATGACCAACAGGCCCGGCAGGATGAACCACAGGTAGGAGACCCCCTGCACCTGCTGCAGCCGGCCACCGAGTGCGCCACCGAAGACGGCCATGAACAGCACCGCCGTGACCACCGGCGGCAGGATGGTCTGGCTCCATAGGGCGACGACGCGACGGATCTCGCGGCCGGACAGGGCCGTGGTGGCCCGGCGCGACGCCGTGCGTAGGTCGCGCGGGGACGGGTCGACGACATTCATCGGCTCACGCTCCGCCGCCCCGCGGGGTCGATCGCCGTTCATGAATCCGTAGGGGTTCGGTCATCGGAGTGCATGGCCGCCATGTAGGCGTCCTCCAGCCGCGGCCCCCCGAAGCGATCGATGATGCCCGGCACCGTGCCCTCGGCCAGAATGCGCCCAGCCTTGATGAGGGCGATGTCCTCGCACAGTTCCTCGGCCTCCTCCAGGTAGTGCGTGGTGAGCAGCACGGTGGTGCGCTCCTCGCGGTGCAACCGCGAGAGGTAGCGCCACAGGTCGTGCCGCAGTTCCAGATCCACCCCTGCCGTGGGCTCGTCGAGGATGACCAGCCGGGGCCGGTGCACCAGGGCGCGGGCGATGAGCAGGCGGCGGCGCATGCCACCCGACAGACGGTTGGGTCGGGTACGGGCGCGGTCGGCCAGGTCGAAGGCCTCCAGCAGCTCGTCGGCACGCTGGTCGGCGTCGTCACGTGCCAGCCCGAAGTAGCGACCGTGGAACGACAGCACCTGCCGGGCAGTGAGGAAGCGGTCGAGGTGGACCTCCTGCGGCGCCAGGCCGATCATCAGCCGGGCGCGGCGGTGATCGGTGACGGCATCGTGGCCGAAGATGCGCACATGCGCCGCGGGGCCGCGCACCAGTCCGGTGATGATGCCGATGAGCGTGGTCTTGCCCGAGCCATTGGGGCCCAGCAGGCCGTGGAAGCCACCGGCCGGCACGGTGAGTGACAGCCCGTTGAGGGCCGCGGTGCCGTCGTCGTACACCTTGTGCAGATCGGTGACCTCGAGGGCGGGAACGGCGTCGGGCAGCGGGTCGGTGGACGGGTCGGTCACGACCGCCAACCCTAGCCGCACCGGGCCGCGGCATCGGCGAGTGCCACCGTGACGCCCGGCCACCCGCGGCCCCGCACGCACCCCCGGGTGGCCGTGGCCACGATGGGTAGAGTGGTTCCCGTGGCGCGTCGTGCTCTTGTCGTGGGCAGCGGTGGACGCGAGCACGCGCTCGTGCGCGCGCTCGCCCGGACCGGTTGGGCGGTTTCCGCGGCTCCCGGGAATCCCGGCATCGCCGACGACTGCACCGTGCATGCCATCTCCATGGACGATCACGCCGCGCTGGTCGCGCTGGCCACGCATGAGGGCATGGACCTCGTGGTGATCGGTCCCGAGGCGCCCCTGGTCGCGGGCCTGGCGGATGCGCTTCGCGCCGCGGGCATCGCCGTACTGGGCCCGTCCGCCGCGGCCGCGCGCCTTGAGGGCAGCAAGGTCTTCGCCAAGGAGATCATGCGGGAGGCCGGGGTCCCCACCGCCCGGTCGGTCGCGGTTACCGACGTCGCATCGGGCATGGCCATGGTGGCCGAGTACGGAACGCCGGTGGCGATCAAGGCCGATGGCCTGGCCGCGGGCAAGGGCGTGGTGATCGCCGCCAACCAGGCCGACGCCCGCGACGCGCTCACGTCGATGCTGGAGGACGCCGTGTTCGGCGACGCCGGCCGCACCGTGGTGGTGGAGGAGGGCCTCACCGGGCCCGAGGTGTCCCTGCTGGCGATCACCGACGGCAGGGCCGTGGCCCGATTCCCCGCCGCCCGTGACTACAAGCCGATCGGCGAGGGCAACACCGGTCCGAACACCGGGGGCATGGGATCGGTGTCGCCGGTTCCGGACATCCCCGAGGACCTGGCCGATGCCCTGATCGAGCAGGTGCACCGCCCTGTGGTCGAGGCCATGGCACGCCGCGGCACGCCGTTCACGGGGGTGCTCTACGCCGGGCTGATGATGACGCCCGCCGGCCCCAAGGTGCTGGAGTTCAACGTGCGGTTCGGCGATCCCGAGACGCAGGCCCTGCTGCCGCGCGCCGAGGGCGATCTGGGCGAGATCCTGCTGGCCGCCGCCACCGGAGGGCTGGCGGATGCCCCCGTGCCGATGAGTGGCGAGGCCTGCGTGGCGGTTGTGATGGCGGCTGCCGAGTATCCCGGCACGCCTCGTACCGGCGACGAGATCACCGGCATCGACGACGCCCGCGCCACCGGCGCCGAGGTCTTCCAGGCCGGCACCACGCGTGATGCCGACGGTCGCCTGGTGACCGCCGGGGGCCGCGTGCTGGCCGTGGCGGCGCGGGCATCGAGTGTGCCGGCCGCACGTGAGGCCGCATACGCCGCCGCCGCGCTCATCCAGTTCGATGGCATGCAGATGCGGCGCGATATCGCGGAGGGGATGGACGAATGATCACGCGGTACTCACGCCCGGGCATGGCCGGAATCTGGACCGAGGAGGCCAAGCTGCAGCGCTGGCTCGATGTGGAGCTGGCGGTGTGCCGTGCATGGAGCCGCCGCGGGGTGGTGCCCGCCGAGGACCTGGCCCGGATCGAGGCCACGGCCGCGTTCACGGTGGAGCGCACGCGGGAGATCGAGAAGACCACCAACCATGACGTGGTGGCCTTCCTCACCGACGTGGCCGAGAACGTGGGTCCGGCATCGCGCTGGGTGCACTACGGAATGACGTCATCCGACGTGCTGGACACCGGGCTGGCCATCGCGATGGCCCAGAGCGGGCGCATTCTCATCGAGGAGCAGGCCGCGCTGACGCAGGCGCTGAAGGCGCGCGCGCTGGAGCATCGCGACACGCTGTGCGTGGGCCGCACGCACGGAGTGCACGCCGAGCCGACCACCTTCGGGCTTCGCCTCGCCGGGTTCGCGTTTGAGAGCAGGCGCAACGAGGAGCGCCTACGTCGGGCGCACGAGCAGATCGCCTTCGGCAAGTTGTCCGGCGCGGTGGGCACCTACGCCATGCTCGACCCCGGTATCGAGGCCGAGGTGATGCTCGAGCTCGGGCTCTCCTGCGAGCCCGTGGCCACCCAGGTGATCCCGCGCGACCGCCACGCCGAGGTGGTCACCTCGATGGCCGTGGCGGCGTCGGGTCTGGAGCGCCTGGCCATCGAGGTGCGCCACCTGCAGCGCACCGAGGTGCGTGAGGCCGAGGAGGCCTTCACAAAGGGGCAGAAGGGCTCGTCGGCCATGCCCCACAAGCGCAACCCCATCACGGCGGAGCGCATCTCGGGACTGGCCCGGGTGATCCGCGGCAACTCGGTGGCGGCAATCGAGGACGTGGCGCTGTGGCACGAGCGCGACATCTCGCACTCGTCCGTCGAGCGCATCATCCTTCCCGACTCCTACACGCTGCTGGACTACCTGCTGGCCACCACGCGCCGTCTGGTGGAGGGCCTCGTGGTACGTCCGGATCGCATGAAGGAGGTGCTCGCCTCCTCGCACGGCCTGGTGTTCTCACAGCGCGTGCTGCTGGGTCTGGTGGAGGAGGGCCTCACGCGCGAGGAGGCCTACGCCGCGGTGCAGCGCAACGCCATGCGCGCCTGGGACGAAGGCGTCGCCCTGCAGGGTCTCCTGGCCGCGGACCCCGAGGTGGCGGCGCGCATCGCACCCGACCGCCTCGCATCGTTCTTCGACCCATCGCATCACCTGCGGCATGTGGACGAGGTCATGGAGAGGGTCGCCGCACTATGAGCCTGATCCTCCGCGGCAAGGTCCGGGAGGTTCACGACGTTGGCGACGGCCGCCTGGTGATGGTCACCAGCGACCGCATCAGCGCGTACGACGTGATCATGCCCACGGAGATCCCCGGCAAGGGGCAGGTGCTCACGGGCCTCTCCGTGCACTGGTTCGCCCGCATGGCGGACATCGTGCCCAACCACCTTCTGGGGTGGCGGTTGTCGGAGATGCCCGACGGCTGGCGGCGCAGGGAACTGGCCGGGCGCGTGATGCTGGTGAAGCGCCTGGACATGCTGCCCGTGGAGTGCGTGGTGCGCGGCTACCTGGCCGGATCGGGATGGCGCGACTACGCCCGGACCGGCATGACGTCCGGCGTGCGGCTGCCCGACGGGCTTCGCCAGGCCGACCCGCTCCCCACCCCCATCTTCACCCCGGCCGCCAAGGCGCAGATGGGCGAGCACGACGAGAACATCACGGCCGCCGACGCCGCACGCGCCGTGGGGCCCGACCTTGCGGCGCTGGCAGAGCGCATCTCGCTGGCCGTCTACGCGAGGGCGGCGGACGACTGCCGCGACGCCGGGATCATCCTGGCCGACACCAAGTTCGAGATGGGAACCGATTCGTCCGGCACGCTGGTGCTGGGGGACGAGGTGTGCACGCCCGACTCATCCCGCTTCTGGCCGGCCGACCTGTGGCAGCCCGGCCAGAGCCCACGGTCGTTCGACAAGCAGTACCTTCGCGACTGGCTCGATGCATCAGGCTGGGATCACTCGCCACCCGCTCCGGAGCTTCCACCGGATGTGGTCGTGGGAACGCGGGAGCGGTATGTGGAGGCATACGAGCGCATCACCGGGCGCCCGTTCACCGAATGGCTCGAGGAGGCCGCTCAATGACACTCGTCGTCGTCACCGTCATGCCCAAGCGAGGAGTGCTTGACCCCCAGGGTCAGGCCGTGCGCGGAGCCCTTGAACACATGGGTTTCGGAGAGGTGACCGACGTGCGCGTGGGCAAGCGCATCGAACTGGAGATCAGGGGGCACGACCCGACCGGTCAGGCCTCGCGCATGTGCGATGAGCTCCTGGCCAATGCCCTGATCGAGGACTACACGGTCGAGGAGCCCGGGTGAGCGCAACGCGCGTCGCGGTGGTGAAGTTTCCCGGCACGCTCGACCATGAGAGCGCCGCACGTGCCGTGGCAGCGGTGGGCGGCGAGGCCGTGCCCACGCACCACGCCGATACGGCCCTGCCCGAGGGCACGAATGCCGTGGTGCTGCCCGGCGGGTTCTCGTACGGCGACCACCTGCGTCCCGGCGCCATCGCCAGCCGCACCCCCATCATGGGCGCCGTGAAGCGACACGCCGCAGCGGGCGGCAAGGTGCTGGGCATCTGCAACGGCTTCCAGGTGCTGTGCGAGAGCGGGCTTCTTCCCGGAGTGCTTCGCCCCAACGCATCGCTGTCGTTCATCTGCCGACAGGGAGATCTCGAAGTGGCGGATTCCGGTACCCCGTGGACCGGCGGGCGCCTGGCCGGCGAGGTGCTGTCCATGCCGTACAAGCATCACGACGGCGCGTGGTTCGGCGACCCCGGTGGATCACGAGTGGTGCTGCGCTACCGCGGCGAGAACCCGAACGGCAGCATCGATCGCATCGCGGGGATAAGCAACCTGGGCGGAAACGTGATGGGGCTGATGCCCCACCCCGAGGAGGCCTCCGATCCGCTGCTGGGTTCCATCGACGGCCGCGTGCTGTTCGCCGCGTTGCTCATATGAGCGACCAGCCGCTTCACCGCACCCTGGGCCTCACTGACGACGAGGCCCTGCGCATCACCGAGTTGATGGGCCGTGAGCCCACCGATCCCGAGCTGGTCATGTTCAGCCTGATGTGGAGCGAGCACTGCTCGTACAAGCACTCGAAGCCCCTGCTCTCGGGTTTTCCCACCACCGGACCGCGCGTGGTGATGGGCCCGGGCGAGAACGCCGGCGCCGTGGATGTGGGCGACGGCCTGGCCGTGGTGTTCAAGGTGGAGAGCCACAACCACCCCTCCGCCGTGGAGCCCTTCGAGGGCGCCGCCACCGGCGTGGGCGGGATCGTGCGCGACATCCTTGCCGTGGGTGCCAAGCCCATCTGCCTGCTCGACTCCCTGCGCTTCGGCCCGCTGTCATCGCAGCGGTCTCGTCACCTGTTCACGCGCGCGGTGGCCGGAATCGGCCACTACGGCAACTGCATCGGCATCCCCAACGTGGGTGGCGAGGTGTCGTTCGACGACCGCTACGAGGACTCGTGCCTCGTCAACGCCATGTGCGTGGGAGTGATTCCCCACGACCGCATCCTCAGTTGCGCGGCACGGGGCATCGGCAACCGCCTGGTGCTCATCGGCAACAGGACCGGCCGCGACGGCATCGGCGGCGCCAGCGTGCTGGCATCCGCCGAGCTTGGAGAGGACGACGCCGACAAGCGGCCGTCCGTGCAGGTGGGCGATCCATTCACCGAACGCAAGCTGCTGGACTGCTGCCTGGACCTGAGCGATCGCGGCCTGCTGGTGGCCCTGCAGGACCTGGGCGCCGCGGGCCTCACCTCGGCCGCATCGGAGATGGCCAGCATGGGCGGGGTGGGCCTGGCCATCGACCTGGATCGCGTGCCCCTGCGCGAGCAGGGAATGGCCCCGGCCGAGGTTCTGGTGAGCGAGAGCCAGGAGCGCATGCTGGCCGTGGTGGAGCCGGGCCGCATGGCCGAGGTGGTGGCCCTTGCGCAGCGGCACGAGCTGGAGGCCACCGACATCGGCGAGGTCACGGACACCGGCGACTTCGAGGCGCTGTGGCGTGGCGACGAGGTCGTGAGGATCCCCGCCCGGCTGCTCACCGACGATGTGCCCATGTACGACGTTCCACGCACGCCCGCGCCCGCGGCCGCACCGGTGGACCTCGCCGACCTGCCGGAGCCCGCGGATCCGTCCGCCGCGTGGCTCACCCTGATGGCCAACCACAACGTGGCCAGCAAGCGCTGGGTGTTCGAGCAGTACGACCATCTTGTGGGAGCGGGCACGGTCCGCCGCCCCGGCGGTGATGCTGCAGTGGTGCTCATCCCGGGCACCAACCGCGCCGTGGCCGTGGCACTTGACTGCGCCGAGTGGCACTGCGAACTGGACCCACGGGCCGGTGGCATGGCGTCCGTTCTCGAGGCCGCCCGCAACGTGGCCTGCACCGGTGCAGTACCCATCGCGGCCACCGACTGCCTGAACTTCGGCAACCCCGAGAAGGGCAGCACGGGCTGGCGGCTGGCCGAATGCATCGGGGGAATGGCCGACGCCCTGCGTGCCATCGACGCACCGATCGTGTCGGGCAACGTCTCGCTGTACAACGAGTCGCCCGGGAGGGTCATCTACCCCACCCCGGTGGTGGGAATCGTGGGCCTGCTGGAGGATGCCTCGAAGAGCGTGGGGCACGCGTTCCAGCATCCGCACGACGTGGTGCTGCTGATCGGGTACGGCGAGCCGCGGGTGGATGCCAGCCAGTATCTGGGACGTGCCGAGGGCAGCCCGCCGGTGCCGGACCCGGTGCGCGAGTCCGCGCTGTTTCGCCTGCTGGCAACGGCGGCTGACCAAGGACTGCTGGCGAGCGCGCACGATGTCTCCGCGGGTGGCCTGGCCGTGACGGTCGCGGAGTCGGCGATCGCCGGGGGCGTGGGTGCAGATGTGGCGGTGGATTCCGGACGTCGTGCCGACGAGACCCTGTTCGGTGAGGGTGGCGGGCGTGTGGTGGCCTCGTGCCGCCCCGACCACGTGGATGCGCTCCTCGCCTTGGCGGGAGCGGGTATCGGGGTCGCTCGCGTGGGAACCGTGGGGGGTCACGAGGTCACCATCACCGTCGGAGGTTCCGTTGCGCGGGTGTCGGTGGCCGATCTGGCCCGGGTGTGGGAGGGTTCCATTCCCGAGGCGCTGGAGGCGACGTGACCCACCTGGACGACGATCGGGATCACCCGCGCGAGGAGTGCGGGGTCTTCGGCGTGGTGGCACCGACCCGCGACGTGTCGCGCATCACCTTCTTCGGCCTGCACGCGCTGCAGCACCGCGGCCAGGAGAGCGCCGGAATCGCCGTGTCCGATGACACGCACATCATCGTGCAGCGTGAACTGGGGCTGGTCAGCGCCGTGTTCGACGAGCCGTCGCTTCGCAGCATGACCGGTGACAGCGCCATCGGCCACGTGCGCTACTCCACCACGGGCAAGAACAAGTGGGATAACGCCCAGCCGGTGGCACTACCGCGTGGTGATGGCCTCGTGGCGTTGGGGCACAACGGCAACCTGACGAACTCCGATGCGCTGCGGCGGCGGCTGGAGGGAATGGGCCACGAACTGCAGGCCACCACCGACAGCGAGATGATCACGGCGCTGATCACCCACGAGCCGGGAACGCTGCTCGACGCCGTGTGCGCCGTCATGCCGCTGCTGCAGGGCGCCTACTCGGTGGTTGCCCTCACCGAGCACGAGCTCGTGGCATTCCGCGACCCACATGGCGTGCGCCCGCTGGTGATCGGACGCCTTGAGGATGGATGGTGCGTGGCATCCGAGACCTGCGCCCTCGACCAGGTGGGTGCCGTCTACGAGCGTGAGGTGCGTGCCGGGGAGGCCATGCGCGTGACGGCCGACGGCGTGGAGAGCCGCCAGGCGATCCCGGCCAGCCGGCGCGCACTGTGCGTGTTCGAGGCCATCTACTTCGCGCGCCCGGACAGCATCATCGACGGCCAGACCGTATGGGAGGCCCGGCGCGACATGGGCATCGTGCTGGCAGAGGAGTCACCCGCCGGTGCCGACCTCGTGGTGGGGCTTCCCGACTCCGGCACGCCCGCGGCCATCGGTTTCGCGCAGCAGTCGGGAATCCCCTACAGCGAGGCGGTGGTGCGGAACCGCTATGTGGGGCGCTCATTCATCCAGCCCGACCAGGAGCTGCGTCAGCAGGGCGTGAAGCTCAAGTTCAACCCGCTGGCCGCGGTGATCGCCGGCAAGCGCCTGGTCGTGGTGGACGACTCCATCGTGCGCGGCACCACCACACGCGAGACGGTGCAGATGCTGCGCGAGGCGGGAGCCGCGGAGGTGCACCTGCGTATCTCCAGCCCACCCATCACGTGGCCATGCTTCTACGGAATCGACATGGCCGACCGCGACGACCTGATCGCCGCGGCCATGACGGCCGACGAGGTGGGGGCCGCCGTGGGTGCCACGAGCCTCGCCTACCTGAGCCTTGCCGGCCTGCAGCGCGCCATGGGCCGACCGGCGGATGGATACTGCCGCGCCTGCTTCACGGGGGACTACCCCATCCCCGTTCCCGACGCACTCTCCAAGGAGCGGTTCGAGGCCCCCGCGGGCACGGCCCCGAGCCGGTAGCCTCGAGGAGTGACCAACCGCGGCATTTCCTACTCCGACGCCGGAGTTGATCTCGGCGCCGCGCGGCGCCTGACCGAGGGCCTGCGCGACCTCGTGCACGGCGGCACCACGGGCTTCGCCGGCACGCTGCCCATGCCGCCCATGCGCGACGCGGTGCTGGTGGCCTGCACGGACGGCGTGGGCACCAAGGTGCTGCTGGCGCGCGCGCTGGGACGCATCGAGGGGCTTGGCCAGGATCTGGTGGCCATGAGCGTGAATGACCTCGTGTGTCTGGGCGCCACGCCCCTGTTCTTCTTGGACTACCTCGCGGTGGGCAAACTGGACCCCGACGAGGCATCGATGATCGTGGCGGCGGTACGCGATGCCTGCTTGGCATCGGGCTGCGTGCTGCTGGGCGGCGAGACCGCCGAGATGCCCGGGCTCTACGCCGAGGGGCACTTCGACATGGCCGGTTTCGCCGTGGGCGCCGTGGAGAGATCCGAGATGCTGGGCCCCGATCGCGTGGAGGACGGCGATGTGATCGTGGGAATCGCGTCGAGTGGAATTCACTCGAATGGCTACTCGCTGGTGCGCCGCCTCGTGGATGACGGATCCGTGAAGGCGGATGCCGACCTGCTGCTGGCACCAACCCGGCTGTACCCCGAGGACATCCACACGCTGCGGGCTGCGGGTGTGGAGATCCACGCGGCCGCGCACATCACGGGTGGCGGGCTTCCGGAGAACCTTCCGCGCGCCTTCCCCCCGGGCCTGCGCCCGGTGCTGCGCAGGGGCTCATGGCCCCAGGCACCCGCCATCGCCGCGGTTCTGGAGGGCGGTTCGGTCGACGAGGCATCGGCCTGGCAGACATTCAACATGGGCCTGGGAATGTGCCTGGTCATGCCCCGGGCCGCAGCGAACCGCGCACTGTCGCTGGTTGAGGGATCGCACATCGTGGGCCGTGCCGAGACCGGCCCCGCCGGCCTGGCGTGGGAGGTCTGATGCACCGCCTGGTCGTGTTGGTGTCCGGCACCGGCACCAACCTGCAGGCGCTCATCGATCATGTGCACCTGAACCCCGCCGTGCAGTCGGAGATCGTTCTGGTCGTGAGCTCGACGGCCGGAGCGCCTGCGCTCGAACGAGCGCAGGTCGCCGGTATCCCCGTCGCGGTGGTGACGCTGAACGACCCGTCGAACCGTGAGGAGCGGGACCAGCGCCTGGTCGACGTGGTCGCCGTCGCGCAGCCCGATCTGGTGGTGATGGCGGGATGGATGAGCATCGTCACCAGCACATTCCTGGACCGCTTCCCCGACCGGGTCATCAACCTGCACCCATCGCTGCTGCCCGCGTTCCCGGGAATGCATGCGATCGAGGAAGCCCTGGCGTGGGGCGTGCGCCTGACGGGCGTGACCGTGCATCTGGCCGAGGAGGCCGTGGATGGTGGGCCACCCGTGCTGCAGGAGTGCGTGCCCGTGCATTCTGACGACACAGTGGACTCGTTGAGGGACCGCATCCGCGAGGTCGAACACCGGCTGCTCACGCGCAGCGTGATTCTCTATTCCGAGGGGCGAGTCCGCCGTGACGCGAACAGCCCCCGGCAGGTGATCGTGTCCGATGAGGGGGGTTCCTGAGGTGACCGCACGACGCGCACTCCTGTCCGTGTCCGACAGGACGGGCCTCGAGAACCTTGCCCGCGGGCTGTCGGCGGCCGGGGTTCAGTTGATCTCCACGGGCGGCACCGCGCGGGCGCTGCGGGCCGCCGGGCTCGAGGTGACCGACGTGAGCGAGGTGACCGGGCACCCGGAGATCATGGGTGGCCGCGTCAAGACCCTGCACCCGCGCGTGCACGGCGGCATCCTGGCTCGCAGTGGCCATGAGGGTGACGCCGCCGACATGGCTGCCAATGACATCGAGCCGATCGACATCGTGGTGGTGAACCTCTACCCGTTTGAGGACGCCGCGGCGAAGCCCGGGCTCTCCCGCGCCGACGTGGTGGAGGAGATAGACATCGGTGGGCCCGCAATGGTGCGGGCATCGGCGAAGAACCACGATCGCGTGGTGATCGTGACCGATCCGTCCCAGTACGAGGGCGTGCTGGCCGAGATCCGCGCCGAGGGCTGGGTGGGCGAGGAGACCCGTCGAACGCTGGCGGCAGTGGCCTTCCGCACGACGGCGGCATACGACACCGCCATCGCCGCGTGGATGGGTGGCGAGGAGGCCTTCCCCGAGCGCTTCACCGTGAGCTTCCGCAAGGAGCTCGAGTGCTCGTACGGCGAGAACCCCCATCAGCGTGGCGCGTACTACTCGCAGGTGGGTGCCCCCCAGCACCTGCTGGGGGGCGTGACGATGCTGCACGGCAAGCCGCTGTCGTACAACAACCTGCTCGACGTGGATGCCGGGCGTGGTCTCGTGGCCGAGTTCGACGACCCCTGCGTGGTGATCGTGAAGCACAACAACCCGTGCGGCGTATCACTGGGCACCGACCTGGCATCGGCCTACGACCGTGCGAAGGCCTGTGATCCGGTGTCGGCCTTCGGTGGCGTGTACGCCGTCAACCGCACCGTGGATCTGGCGCTGGCCGAGCGGCTGTCCCAGATGTTCGTGGAGGTGCTGTGGGCCCCGGCCTATGACCCCGACGCGCTCGAGGTGCTCACCGCCAAGCCGAACGTGCGCCTACTTGAGACCGGCGGCGAGCGAACACGCCCGGGCAACCCCGGGGAGCCGGTCTACCGACGGGTGCTGGGTGGCGTGCTGGTGCAGGACGCCGACGTGGGCCACGAGGGCCGGGACACCATGCAGGTGGTGACCACCCGCGCCCCCACCGAGGGCGAGTGGACCGACCTGGTGTTTGCCTGGAAGGTGGCCAAGCACGTGAAGAGCAACGCCATCGTGTTCGCCAGGGATGGCGCCACCGTGGGAATCGGCGCAGGCCAGATGAGCCGCGTGGATTCCGTGCGTATCGCCACCTCCAAGGCCGCCGAGAACGAGCTGCCCATCCAGGGCAGCGCCATGGCCAGCGATGCCTTCTTCCCATTCCCCGACGCGCCCGAGATGGCTATTGCCGGTGGTGCCACGGCCATCGCCCACCCGGGTGGCTCCATACGCGACGATGAGGTGGTGGCGGCCGTCAACGCCTTGGGCGCGGCGATGGTGACCACTGGGCGCCGGCACTTCCGACACTGATCTGGTTCGCCGCCCTGGGGGCGCTCGCGCTGATGGTGTGGGCGGGCGTACTGCTGCACCCGGCACGGCCGTGGGACATGCACCCCGTGGATGCTGACGATCCCGCGGCGCCGCATCCCGACCCCTGGCCGTCCGTGGGTGTGATCGTGCCCGCCCGGAATGAACGCCTGCTGATCGGCGGCACGCTTCACGGCCTGACGGCTCAGGACTACCCGGGTCCGCTGCGAATCGTCGTGGTGGATGACCGATCCGGCGACGGCACGGCGGACGTGGCGCGCGCAGCCGCCGCCGGCTCCCCACGCCCGGTGGACGTGGTGTCGGGCCAGGCGTTGCCCGATGGCTGGGTGGGCAAGGTATGGGCCATGCAGCAGGGAGTCCGTCATCTGGCGCGCGACGGCGCGCCGCCTCCTGAGTGGATCCTGCTGACCGACGCCGACATCCGGCACACGCCCGACTCCCTTCGCCTGCTCGTGGGCGACGCCGTGCATCGTGGCGTGGCCCTCAACAGCCGCATGGCGCGACTCAGGTGTCGGTCGGTGGCCGAGCGCCTGCTCATCCCGCCGTTCGTGCTCTTCTTCTTCCTTCTCTATCCCCTGCGCTGGGCGAACCGGGCGGGCTCACGTCTGGCGTCTGCCGCCGGAGGCTGCATCCTGGTGCGATCCGACGCGCTTGAGGCCGGGGACGGACTGCAGGCGGTACGTGGTGCGTTGATCGACGACCTGGCGCTTGCCCGCCGGGTGAAGCGGCATGGGGGTGGGGCGACGCGGCTGGCGCTCAGCCGGGATCGGGTACGGAGTGAGCGTGCGTATGACGACCTGGGGTCGGTATGGCACATGGTCCGTCGCTGCGCCTTCACGCAACTGAATCGATCCTGGCTGGTGCTCATCGGGGTGCTCGTGGTGATGCTGCTGATGTTCGCCGGGCCTCCCGTGGCCCTGGTGGCCGGTGTCGCCGGCGTGACGACGGGTGGTGGACTGTGGGCCGGCGTGGCACTGGCAATCGGCGCGCTGGCGTGGGCCGCGATGGCCGTGGCCAGCGGCCCCGTGACGCGTGAGTTCGGGCTGGGGCCCGCGTGGCGGATGGCGCTGCCGGTGAGCGGGCTCATCTACGGTGCCATGACGCTCGACTCCGCACTTCGCGGACCGCGTGGGGGTGGGTGGCGCTGATGTGCACCGCCTCCCCGCAGCACTGCCCACCCGACGGTTTACGCTGGTCATGATGATGGCGCGTCGTCTCGTCACCGCGGTCGTGTTGATCGGTGCCCTGTCGCCCACTGCCATGGGCGACATCCCCGCGGGCGTGCCGGACGAGCTCTCCGCGAATCGGCTGGACCGCGCGGCGCTCATCGCCATGCCGAGCGTGTGGAAGGTGGATGTCACCGCCCACATGCGCGCGCTTCGCACCCTGTCGGGCGCCGTTGTGACCCTGCCGCCCGCCGCGCGCACGGTGCATCGGGAGGGAACGGCCTTCGGGGTGACGCCCGAGGGCCATCTCGTGACTGCGGCGCACGTCGCGGAGCCCGCGGCCGGCGATCTCGCCGAGATCGCCTACCTCCAGAAGTTGGCGCTCGAGGGGAAGCCCCACGATGACGCCATCGCCGAGCGCTGGGTGAAGCGCACGGGGGCGGTTCCCGTGGGTCTCGGCCCGCTCTCCCTCGTGGTGCGCCCTGCAGCGGCGGGCGCTGCCGCCGCGCACGACCACGCGGCATCTCCGCGCATCGTCACCACCGACTGGCTGCGTGACCTGACCGTGCTGCGCGTGCCCGGTATCCATGATGCCCCGTCGCTGGGTCTGGATCGCGGGGTGGATGCCGGCACGCCCATCGCCACGCTGGGCTTCGGTGGCGCCGATCACTTCGCGGCGCCTCAGCGCGGTGCTCTGGTGCCGGCGGTGCGAACGGGCCTCATCGGCCAGACCGGGCCCGTGGAGAAGGCGCCCCTCCGAATCCTCACCCTCATCACCAACGAGGTGCAGCACGGGGACTCGGGTGGCCCGGTGGTGGATGAGCAGGGACGGGTACGAGGGGTGGTGCTGGTACGTCGGCGCGACGGTGGCGGTGCGATGACCCCCACCGAGGAACTGGTAAGGGTGCTCGACTCGGCGGGAGTGCACGCCTGGGAGGGACGCACCCAGACGCTCTACCGCGGCGCGCTGGCCAGCATGTCCCGCTACGACCTCGCGGGAGCCCGACGCGGCCTGCGCGGCGCCCTTGCCAGCTACCCCGACCACGGACTGGCGACGTATGAGATGGCTCGCCTCGACCAGCTCGCACACGCCCGGGTGCGCCTGGCAGGCGAGCCCTGGTATCGGGGTGGTTTCACCGTGGTCGGCATCAGTGCCCTGGTCATCGCCATCATCCTGGGTGTGCTGCTGTGGAAGGCCCTCATCCGCACCCCGGGCGTGTTGGGCCCGCGGGACGGCACCCCCTACGACCACGAGGATGACCCGCACGACGATTGAGGATCACCCGCCGGTGCGAAGACGGTGGCGGATTGGCACGAGCGGTGCAGTCGGCCTGACACCCACCGCCATCAGGCCTCGGGTGCGTCCTCCACGCGGCCGCCCAGATGCTCGCCGAAGAAGCGCTCCATGGCACGATACGCGCGCATGCGATTCTCAGGCTTCACGAATCCGTGGCCCTCGTCCTCGGCCACGATGTAGTCCACGGCCACATCGCGAGCGCGCAGGGCCTCCACGATCTGGTCGGACTCCTGCTTGGTCACCCGCGGGTCGTTGGCGCCCTGGATCACCAGCAGCGGGGTGGTGATGTCGTCCACGCGCGAGAGCGGCGAACGCGCCCACATGTCCTCGCGCTGCTCCGCCACCTCGGGGTCTCCCACGAAGCGATACCAGGTGCTCTCCAGGAACGGGCGCCAGTAAGCGGGGAACGATTGCACCAGGGTGACCAGGCTCGATGGCCCGACGTATGACACCGCGGACGCGAAGAGATCGGGCGTGAACGTGACCCCCACCAGCGACGCGTACCCGCCGTACGACCCACCGTAGATGGCCAGGCGCTCGCGGTCGGCGATGCCCTCTCCGACCGCCCACTCCACGGCATCCACCAGGTCGTCGTGCATCTTCCCCGCGAACTCGTGCTCGGCCGCATGCATGAAGCGCTTGCCGAAACCGGTGGAGCCTCGGTAGTTCACCTGCAGCACCGCGTAGCCGCGGTTGGCCAGGAACTGGGCCTCGGCGTCGTAACCCCAGGCGTCGCGCGACCACGGGCCACCGTGCACCACGAGGATGAGCGGAAGGGTGCGAGGTTCCACGCCGACCGGCAGCGTGAGGTACGAGTACAGCGTGAAGCCGTCGCGGGAGGTGATCTGCACGGGCGTCATGGGCGCGAGATCCGCGGGATCGAGCCACGGACGCGGACGGAACAGGAACTCGCTCTCGCCCGTCCTGCGGTCGAACAGATACATCGCGCCGGGAGCGACGTCGCTGTCGAAGCCCACTGTCCACATGGTCTCGGCGGCGTCACTTCCCATGATGCGCGGATCGCCATCGGTGATGGCGCGTACGCGTTCGATATCACGGGCGAACTCATCGTCGAAGGTGTGGATGACCAGCCGGTCGCGCAGGTATGCCGCGCCCAGCAGCGTGCGCGTGCGATCGGACACCAGCGGTGCGCCGAGGTCGGCCACCTCGTCCTCGTCCAGCACGGTCTCGTCGCCCGTGGCCACGTCGATGGCCACCAGGCGCGCGCGGTCGGCGCCGCGGGCGCTGCCCACCCAGAGGGTCGTTCCGTCGGCATCGAACCCGAAGGGCCCGCCGCCGTCCTCGTTGTCGAAGTGCGCCAGACGCCGGAAGTCGGACGCCTCGTCGTCGCGCACCAGGATCTCGTAGTCGCCCTCGGGCGTCTGGCCGTAGGCGGCACGCACCTGCCCCTGCGCGTCGGCCACCCAGCCGATGATGTTGCCCGGGTTCTCGGCCACCAGATCCATCTCGCCCGTGCCGAGATCCAGGCGCTCGACATCGAACATCGACCGGTCGCGACGATTGGTGGACACGATGATGTGTCCGGGGGTCGCCCGCGGCACGTCCACCATCGAGGCCCGCACGCCGTCGAACGGGGTCAGGTCGCGCGCCGTGCCGTCACCCGGCACGTCCACGCACATGATGTGGTGGTTCTCGTCACCCCCCTGGTCCTTCGAGTACAGGATGCGGGTGGAGTCGCGGGTCCACGAATAGGACATGACCCCGCGATCGGTGTCGCGGGTCACGGGCACCGCGTCGCCGCCCCCGATGGGCCGCACCCACACGTTCAACCGGCCGTCGAGCGGTGCGATGAACGACAGCATGGTCCCGTCGGGCGACGGCTTGGCCAGTGCGCGCTCGGGGTTGTCGAAGAACTCCGACAGCGGAATGAGGCGGGGAATCGTCATGCGCACGAGCGTAGCCGGGCCCCACGGCACGGACCGTCCGAGCTGGTCACCCGGGTCCCCTCGCAGCACCACGCCCCTCGAGACGAGCGCCTCACGCCGCGGTGCGCGGCTGCCGCTTCGCGCGAGGAGAGCCGAGGCCGGGGACGAACGACGTCACGCACCGTGTCAGAAGCGTGAGTCGGCCGGTGCGATGAGCGATTCGACGGGTCGCGGCACACGGATGTGGCCTCATGCACGACGTGGCGCGCATGTGCCCGAACGGCTGCCCGGGCACTGCGAGTGGAGTGACCGCCGCCGGAACCCGGTGAACGTCGGCAGTCACTCCACTAGCGTCGGGGGCGATGACCCACCCGCAGCCCCTTGTGATCGCGATGGTGGCCGACCTCATGATGAGGTCGCGCCTGGAGGAGGGCCTTCGCATCGCGGGGTACCGATTGCGGGCCACCGGTGGGCCGTCGCGACTGGCCGAGGCCCTCGGCGAGCAGACCCCCGTCTGCGTGCTGATCGACCTCGAGGTGGCCGGGGATGACCCCATTGCCGTGATCGCGTCGCTGCTGGCCGACGCGGCCACCAAGGACATCCCGGTGGCCGCGTTCGCGGGGCACACGCGTGAGGACCTCCTGGACCGCGCGCGCGCAGCCGGTGCGGACTCCGCGGTGGCGCGTGGGCAGGCGGCGATGAGTCCCGGGAAGGTCGTGGCCGGTGCCGTCGCCGCGCGGGCGAACTGAGGCCCCGACGTCGCGAGGGGCGATACCCTCCCTGACCGTGAAGAACTCAGATCTCTATCTCCCGGCCCTCCGCGATGGCATCGTGATTTTCGACGGCGGCATGGGCACCCAGATCCAGGCCCGCGACCTCACCGCCGCCGACTACGGCGGGGGTGCCCTCGAGGGTGCCGTCGACCACCTGTCGCTGACGCGGCCGGATGTGATCGAGGAGATCCACCGGTCGTACCTCGACGCCGGGGCGCAGGCGGTGGAGACCAACTCGTTCCAGGCCACCGCGATGCGCCTGGCCGAATGGCGTCGGCCCGATGGCGGCACCCTTGCCGAGTACGTGACCGACATCAACCGCGCCGCGGCCGCGACGGCGCGCAGGGCCTGCGACGACTACCAGGCCGCCGACGGCCGCCCGCGCTTCGTGGCCGGCTCCATCGGCCCCACCGGCATGCTGCCCGGCACCGACGACCCCAAGCTGTCGGGCATCACCTTCGATGAGCTGGCCGAGGAGATCCGCGTGCAGGCCCGCGGCCTCATGGAGGGTGGCGCCGACCTGCTGCTGATCGAGACGCAGCAGGACATCCTCGAGACCCGTGCGGCCATCCACGGCTGCCGCCTGGCCTTCGGCGACATCGGCCGCGGCGTGCCGATCCAGGCGCAGGTGGCCCTGGACCAGACCGGCCGAATGCTGCTGGGCACCGACATCGGCGCCGTGCTCACCATCCTGTCGGGGATGGGCGCCGACGTGGTGGGCACCAACTGCTCGGTGGGCCCCGAGCACCTGCGCGAGCCGGTGGGCTACCTGTGCGGGCACTCGCGCCTGCCCGTGTCGGTCATCCCGAACGCCGGGCTGCCGCGCAACGTGGGCGGCGTGGCGCACTACGACCTCGACCCGGACGGCATGGCGAAGCAGATCTCCGCAATGGTCGCCGACTTCGGTCCCAACGTGGTGGGCGGTTGCTGCGGCAGCACGCCTGACCACATCCGCGCGATCGTCGAGGCGCTCAAGGACGTGACCCCGCACGCCCGGCCCACCCCGACCAACACCCCGCGCGTGGCCAGCGCCATGCGTGCCGTGGACATCGGGCAGGAGCCCCGCCCCACCATCGTGGGCGAGCGGGTGAACACCCAGGGCAGCCGCAAGGTCAAGGAGATGATCCTCGCGGACGACTACGACGGCGCCCTTGCCGTGGCCCGCGAGCAGGTGACGTTCGGCGCGCACGTGCTGGACGTGTGCCTGGCCCTGACCGAGCGGACCGACGAGGCCCAGCAGATGGCCATCCTCGCCAAGAAGCTGGCCATGGGCGTCGAGGCCCCGCTGATGATCGACTCGACCGAGGCCGACGCGGTTGAGGCCGCGCTGGCCTCCTACCCCGGCCGCGCCATCGTCAACTCCATCAACATGGAGAACGGCCGCAAGCGCATCGAGAGCATCGTGCCGATCGTGAAGAAGCACGGCGCCGCCGTGGTGGCGCTCACGATCGACGACGAGATCGGCATGGCCAAGACCGGCGAGCAGAAGCTGCAGATCGCCCGGAAGATCCACGACATCGTGGTGGGCGAGTACGGCCTCCCGCCCGAGAGCCTCATCTTCGACGCGCTCACGTTCACCCTTGCCACAGGCGAGGAGGAGTACCGGCACTCGGGCGCGGCCACCATCGAGGGCATCCGCCTGATCAAGGAGAACCTGCCGGGCGTATGGACCAGCCTCGGGGTCTCCAACGTGTCGTTCGGTCTCTCCCCTCCGGCGCGCGCCACGCTGAACAGCGTGTTCCTGGCACGCGCCGTTGACGCCGGGCTCGACCTGGCGATGATCAACCCCTCGCACATCCGTCCGCTGGGGGAGATCCCCGCGGATGAGATCGTGCTGTCCGACGACCTGATCTTCGCCCGCACCGACGACGCCCTGCCGCGCTTCATCACCAAGTACGAGGGTGCGGAGGCGCTTGAGGCCCCCGACCCCGCGGCCCGCTTCGAGGGCATGAATCCCGATGAGCGCATCTTCGAGCGCATCCTGCACCGGGTGCCCGAGGGCGCCGAGGACGACGTCGACGCCGCGCTGGACGCGCGTGGGGCACGCGCCAACGACGAGGCCATCGAGGTGCTCAACACGGTTCTGCTGCCGGCCATGAAGGAGGTGGGCGATCGCTTCGGGCGGGGCGAGCTGATCCTGCCCTACGTGCTGCAGTCCGCCGAGGTCATGAAGAAGAGCGTTTCCCACCTCGAGGGGTATCTCGATCAGGTGGAGGGCTACACCAAGGGCACCGTCGTCCTGGCCACCGTCTACGGCGACGTGCACGACATCGGCAAGAACCTCGTCGGCACGATCATGAAGAACAATGGCTACACCGTGCACGACCTGGGCCGCCAGGTGCCGGTCACCACCATCATCGATGCGTCCCTGGAGCACGGGGCCGACGCCATCGGCGTGTCCGCCCTGCTGGTGTCCACCTCGAAGCAGATGCCGCTGCTCGTGCAGGAACTCGCCGCACGGGGTCTGGATTACCCGGTGCTCATCGGTGGCGCGGCCATCAACCGGCAGTTCGGACGGCGCATCATGTTCATGGAGGACGGCGAGCCGTACGCGCCGGGAGTCTTCTACTGCAAGGACGCCTTCGATGGGTTGGCCGCCGTTGACCGCCTGTCGGACCCCGCCGACCGCATCCTGTTCGCCGAGGAGCGCCTCACCGAGGCCCGCGAGGCATCCGAGAAGGCGGCGCAGGCCCCGTCCACGCCGCGGCCCATGGCGGCACCCGCCGTCATCGACGAGGCACCCGTGCCGGTACCACCGTTCTGGGGCGTTCGCCGCATCGAGGATGCCGACCCCGTCGAGATATTCGCCCGCATGGACGAACGCTCGCTCTACAAGATGTCGTGGGGCGGCCGCGGAATGTCGGAGGAGGACTTCCAGCGGCTGCTGGACGACGACTTCCTGCCCCGGCGTGCGGCCATGGAGCAGGCCTCGATCGCGGACGGCTGGATCGTGCCGCGAGCCGTGTATGGCTACTTCCCGGCCGGGCGCGACGGCGATGCCATCGTGGTGTTCGACCCCGACACCGATGATGAGACCGCGCGCTTCGACTTCCCCCGGCAGGAGGAGGGACGCCTGCTGTGCCTGGCCGACTACCTGCGCCCGGTCGACTCGGGGGTGCACGATGTGCTCGCCCTTCAGCTGGTGACCATGGGGCAGGAGGCCACCGAGCACCTCGATCGCCTTCAGGCGGCGGAGCAGTACAGCGAGGCCTTCTTCGCCCACGGGCTGGCGGTGGAGGCAGCCGACGGCCTGGCCGACCTCGTGCATGCGCGCATCAAGCGTGAACTCGGACTGGGCGGCGATCAGGGTCGCCGGTTCTCGTGGGGCTACCCGGCGTGCCCGGACATCGAGCAGCACCGCGATGTGCTGCGTCTGCTCGCACCCATACCCGAGCAGATGGGTGTCGACCTGACGAGTGCCTGCCAGCTGGTGCCCGAGCAGAGCACCGCGGCCCTGATCATCCATCACCCCCAGGCCACCTACTTCTCCGCCCGCCGTCGCAACCGGCTGCCGGACCGCGAGCCCGCGGCCTAGGGCCGTCGGTGCCGGAGCCGCTACGTCCGGACCTCGTCTGGACCGAGCGCGGCGCCGTCGAGGTGGCATTCCGGGGTGATGGTCCGCCGCTGCTGTGCATCCATGGCCAGCCGGGCGGGTACGACCAGGCGCTGATGCTGGGCACGATGCTGGGAGGCACCATGCGCGTCATCGCGCCGTCGCGGCCCGGCTACCTGGGAACGCCGCTGACGTCGGGTCGGTCGGTGGACGAGCAGGCCGAGCTCATGCGGGCGCTGCTCGATGCCCTCGGCGTGGAGCACTGCTCCGTGGTGGCGCTGTCCGCCGGGGCGCCGGTGGCCCTGGCGCTCGCCGCACGCCACCCCGATCGCGTCCGGGCCCTCGCGCTGGTGTCCGCCATCACGGGCCCCGAGATATCCCCCCTCGATCACTGGACGCGGCTCGCCCTGTCGCCCCCGAGCCTGGCCGTGGCACGTCTCGGCGTGGTCATCACTCCGCGCATCGCAGCGACCGGCGGGCTGCTCGCCCTGGGGAATCTTCCTCCGCGGTCCCTGGCCGCGCAAGCTCGCCGGGCCACCACCGACCCGCGCGCACGCTGGTGGCTGCAGCAGATCATCCGGACCGTTCACCCCTACGGCGCCCGCCGCGCGGGGACCGAGAACGACGACGACGCGCTCATGGCGCTACCGGACCACCTGCCCCCGGGCGTCCGGGCGCCGGTGCTGGCGGTGCACGGCGATTCCGACCCGGAGGCACCGGCGGTGCACGCACGTCGGCTACTGCGCGATGTCTCCGGCGCGCGGGTCCTCGTGCTGCCCGGCGGTACTCACCTGCTCCCTCTCCACCCGCTGTGGCAGCGGGCGGAGGACCGCATCAGGGCCCTCCTGGCCCCTGGGTGAGTGCGCCCTCGGCGTGCTCGGGGGCGGGGTCCGGCCGCAACGGGGTGGGCGAACGACGGATGACGTCGAACGGCCGCGGAATCTGCCCCTCGGCCCACATCGCCGAGAGGCCCACGCGAAGCAGCGACACCATGCTGGGGTACATCAGGTAACGGGGATCCCACCGCGGAAAGAACTTCTCCGTGAACTTCTCCAGGCGCTTGATCTGGAACCAGCGATCGGCCACGCACCACGAACGGTTGGCCACGCGCTGCATCAGGGTGTCCTGCTCGCGGAAGTAGCGGCCGCCGGTCACGAAGTTGAGCGACACCTGGTCCACCCCGTGCTCGCGTAGCCCCAGTACCGCGGACACGACCATGTACTCCATGAGCCCGTTCGGCGTGGCCGGGTCGCGCAGCTGCATGCAGAGCGACTGGGTGCAGCCGTGATCACCGGCCACGAAGTGCATCAGGCCCGACAACGCGCCGTCGGGGCCGTCCATGAGCACCAGCCATGACGGAAGTCCGCCCGGATCCTCGATGCACCCGAGCGCCATCGAGAAACCACGCTCGGGATCGCCTCTCCGGCAGTCGGCACGGAAGGCATCGAGGGCCCGCAGATCCGAGGCCGCCAGATCGCGCACGCGAACCAGCCGCGCCGAGTAGCCCTCGCGCTCAAGGCGCGTGACCGACTGGCGCACCTTCCGGATGGCACGGCCCTCGAGCGAGAAGCCCTCCGTCAACACCACGGCCTCGTCGCCCAGATAGAACGCGCGCAGGCCCACGCCGGCCCAGATGTCACGCAGGTCCTCGCCCGCGGCCATCACCCCGAGCGCGAGGTCGTGACGCGCAGCGAGATCAGCCGCCCGCCGGG
>Ga0082335_1002272_pt1 | contig 36616 bp, 29 predicted proteins | sample Subgrocontami58m_FD_72375 | JGI IMG/M metagenome (GOLD analysis project Ga0082335, IMG submission 72375) | Subsurface groundwater microbial communities from S. Glens Falls, New York, USA - GMW37 contaminated, 5.8 m (SPADES assembly) (version 2) ... | reverse complement strand
ATTGTAACGCCACGCGCGCCGTGATCAGGGCGCCACCGAGAGTTCGATAACGGCAACGGGGGTTGCCAAATTTGATCGAAAATCCCGAGTCCGACAGGCTGCTAGAACCAGGCCCAGAGGTCCTCTTTCCGCTCCAGTTCCTTGCTGGGGCCGTCGAACACCAGCCGCCCGGCTTTCAGCACCAAGGCCCGCGTTACAATCTTCAGTGTCGCCGGCAGGTTCTGTTCCACGATCACGACCGTCGTGCCGGTTTCCTTGTTGATCTTGGTCAGGCTGCTCATGACATCGCGCACAATGATCGGCGCCAGCCCCGTCGAAGGCTCATCCAGTAGCAAAATGCTCGGCTGCGTCATCAACGCCATGCCAAGCGCCAGAATCTGCTGCTGCCCGCCACTGAGCGAGCCCGCCATCTGCCCGCCGCGTTCCTGCAGAATCGGGAACAGCCGGTAGATATCCTCGATCTTCGCTTCGGGGTGGTTCAGGCCGGAAATCGCCAGGTTCTGGCGCACCGACAATTCACGGAACACGTTGTGTCCCTGCGGCACGAAACCAATCCCACGGCGCACATTCATGAAGACCTGTCCGGGCACGATGGCGGCATCGCGATAGGACACGTCGCCGGTCATCTCCGACACGTCCCCCACCGCGCACCGCATCATCGTGGTCTTGCCGGCGCCGTTATGGCCGAAGATGGCGACGGATTCGCCTTCCGCGACCTCAAACCCGACATCCTTCAGGACCGGAACGCCACCGTAACCAGCCGAGACATTGGAATAGCGCAGCACTGGGTCAGACCCCGAAATAGAGTTCGGTGAGCGCCTTGCTGGCGATCAACTCTTCCACCGTACCGTCCTGCAAGATCCTGCCGTTCGCCATGAACACGGCGCGCGAGCACAGATCCCGGATGAACGACACATTATGCTCGACAACGCATACGGCGCGACCGGACGCCGCTTCCTGGCGCACGACGGCCTGCATGGTTTCATAGGCCGCGCCCTCGACACCGGCCATCGGCTCATCCAACAGCAGCAGCGGCCCGTCATTCATCAGGGTGCGTGCCAGACCGATCAGCTTCTGCTGGCCGAAGGGCAGGTCGGTGACCATGCTATCGGCGGTATCGGCCAGTCCCATCCGATCCAGGATCCCCAGAGCGCGTTCCCGGGCCTGACGTTCGGCGGACCGCACGCTGCCCAGGCCGAAGGTGACGCGCAGGATCGACTCGCCGGCGTATTCCCGCGGCGCGATCAGCAGATTTTCGATCACGGTCATGGTGCGAAACAACAGCATGTTCTGCCACGTCCGCGCGATGCCCATCCGCGCCCGCTTGTATAGCGGGCTGGCGTTCACGGCCTGCCCGTTCAGATAGATCGAGCCCGAATCCGGCCGCAGTACGCCGGAGATCAGGTTGAACAGCGACGTTTTGCCGGCACCGTTCGGGCCGATCAGACCGAGGATTTCGCCTCGGTCGATGGTGATGTTGACGTTGTCGGATACGACAATGCCGCCGAACCGCTTGTTCAGATCCTCGGTGCGAAGAACCTGGGTCATGCGGCCTCGCTTGCGCGTGCGCGGGGCTTGTTGTCGGAATCACCCATGATGCCGGTGGGGCGCAGGAACAGGAACAGCAAGACCAGCACGGTGAAGATGATGCCCTGCAAGGGGGCCATGACGTTCTGCGGCAGGTCCAGGAAGGTGATCGCCTGCGGAATGGCCAGCAGCAGAACCGCCCCCACCACCGGCCCGTAGGCCGTCGCCATGCCGCCCAGCACCACCATGGTCAGGATCTGCGCGGATTGCAGCACCTCAAACTGTTCGGGGCTGACATACTGGAAGTAGAAGGCATAGACACCGCCCGCCATGCCGGCGACACCGCAGCCCACCGCGAAGATAACGATCTTCATCGACATCGCATTGCGGCCCAGCGCGGTGAAGGCGAGTTCCTCGTCACGCATGGCGGTGATAGCGCGGCCATAGGGACCTCGGACAATGGCGCGGATGCCCAGCACCGACACGACCGCCAAACCGATGGTGATCGCCAGGAAGGTGGGCGTGCGGGCGGCGCCGACGATGGTGCTGGGGATGTTGCTCAGCCCGCCCGGACCGCCGGTGATCTCCAGGTTCCGGATCAGTTGCAGCAGCCCCAACTGGAACCCCAGGCTGGCGATCAGCAGATAGTCACCCGAAACCCGCAACGACGACGCCGCCAGCAGCACCGAGGCGACCATCGCGGCGACGGCCCCCAGGGCCACGCAGACAATGGGCGGCAACCCGGCATGGATCGCCAGCAGCCCGGTCACATAGGCCCCGATCGCGAAGAAGATCGGATGCGCGACGGTCGCCAGTCCGCCATAGCCGATCACCAGATTATAGCTGGCCGCCAGGATCACATAGATCGCGATCAGGATCGTGACGGTGGCAAGATATTCCATCCGTGCTCTCCTAACGTCCAGCCAGGGCGAAGCGGAATTTCGGCAAGCGGACGCCACGCGGGAACACCACGATGGCGATGAACAGGAACCCGTACAGCAGCAGGTTCTGCCAACGGGACGCCAGCACCAGGATGCTGAAACTCTGGATCAGCGCCAGGAAGATTGAGGCCGCCGCCGCCGCGAACACCCGCCCGATGCCGCCCAGCAACGTGCCCAACACCGCGCCCAGGATCAGTTCCAGCGGCGAGTTCGGCACCACGCCGCCATGCGATCCCACCAGATACATCGACGCCACGATGAACAACGACGCGATCACCGCCGTCACCCGATACGACCGGCGTGCGCTGATCCCATAAAGCTCGGCCAGTTTCGCATTGTCCGAAACCGCCGTCAGGAACTGGCCTTCCTTGGTAAAGGCCATGAACAGCCACAAGGCAGCCATGCCTCCGATCATCAGTCCGACGCCCAGCAGATCCCAGTCGCTGACCGCGACACCGCCGACGATCTGCACCGGCGATAGGATGCTCTTGAACAGAGTCTGCGGCTCGGTGCCGAAGATCAGAGTGATCACGTACATGATGAATTGCGACAGGATCAACGTGAAGATGAAGAACATCAGGTTGCCCGACTGCCGCTCCCGCAGGACCTGCAGGCCGTAGACCTCGGTCGCCAGCGACGCCGCGATTGTGGTGCCGATCGCCAGCAGGACGGCGACGAAGATCGGCAGGTCCAGACCGTTCAGGGCGAAGAACATCGTATAGAACGCAATCGCCATGAAGCCGGCCTGGGCGAAGTTCCACAGGCCGGTCACTTTCAGGGTCAGCGCGAACCCCAGGGTCATCAGGACATGCGGCGCGGAGGTTGCCACGCCGGTCCAGAAGATCTGGGCCAGGATAACGGGTTCGTACACGCGGCTTGGCTCAGGTCAGGGTGGTGAGCGGAACGAATTTGCCCTTTTCCACCGTCAGCAGATAGACGGGCTTGTCGACACGGTGGCCGTCGATGACCAGCTTGCCGGTCAACGGCAAGGCGAATTCCTTCACCGTATTCAACGCCTCGATCAAGGTATCGCCGGTCGCCGGTTTGCCGGCCTTGTCCAGATACTCGTACATCGCCTTGGCCAGCAGGACCATGTCGTACTGATACTGAATATACGGCAGACCATTCGGCGCTCTGCCGATTTCCTTCTTCCACCGCTCAATGAACGGCGCGACCTTCGGGTTTTCCTCCACACCGGGGGCGAGCGAGGTCACGATCAGCCCCTCGGCCGCGGCGCCAAGCTGCTCGATGATCTTCGGGTTGTAGGCCACCGAGTAGGTGCTGACCCGCTGCGTCATGCCCAACTGCCGCATCTGCGCGATCACCTGCGGCACGTCGGTCAGCAGCCCGTGCACATGCACCATGTCGGGGTTCGCCGCGCGGGTCTTCAGCAGCATGCCGGTGAATTCGGTGGCTTTCGGGTCATACGCCTCGAACGCGACAACCTGACCGCCGGCGGCGGTGAAGTTTTCCCGATAGATCTTCGCGGCGTCGATACCGGTGTCGTTGTTGATGTAGAGTACCGCGGCGCGCTTCTTCGCCAAGGTGTTCACCGTGTAGCGAGCCAGCTTGGAGATATCGACATCGGCCAGCGGGAACGCCGTGTAGACGTAATCGCCGAGATGGGCGATTTCCGGGGCATTGGCGCCCGTGTTGATCGCCAGGACCTTCTCCCGGTTCGCCACCGGCGCAACCGCCTTCACGACGGCCGACCAGGCAATAAAGAACATCGGCAGTTTTTCGACGCCGATGAAGCGGTTGACGGCGTTGATGCCAAGCTGCGGATCGGCCTGCGTGTCCAGCGCCAGGATCTCGACCGGCCGCCCGGCAATGCCGCCGGCGTCATTCACGTCCTTCGCCGCCATGCGCATGCCGACAATGAAGTCGGCGCCATAGCCGGCCTGGGACCCGGTCAGCGGCATCGCCGTGCCCAGCTTGATCGGGTCTTTCGCCTGGGCCCGGACGATGCCGGGCATGGCGAGCGTGGTGAGTGCCGCGCCTGCCACCAGATGGCGGCGGGACAGAATCAAACTGCGTGTCATTGCGCTCCCTTTCCGAACCCTGCGTCGCGCCGCTCCGTGGGCGCTTCGAACGCGGCCTTATCTCATCATCCGATCCAGGGCGCTACTGTCCGGTAGAGGAAAATTCCGCGAGTTCGCCCAGGGTCACCGGACGAGTCGGGAAGCGGGTCCGCATCGGTTCGATCGCCTCGACCGGAACCTCGCGGGCTTCGGCCAGGACCTCGGCCGCCGTGGTGCCGCACATGCGCCCCTGGCATGGCCCCATGCCGCAGCGCGTGTAGGCTTTCAGTTGGTTCAGTCCCAGGCACCCGTTCCGCGCGGCGGCGCGGATCTCGCCGGCGGCGACTTCCTCGCAACGGCATACCAGGGTCGTGCCATCCAGGACCGGACGCAAAGGCACATACAGTGTGTCCAGGAACGGCCGGATGGCCGGGTGGCGGCTACGCGCCGTGCCCAGCGGAACGGCGGCGGTGTCCCGTGTGGCGGCGTCGATGCGTCCCAGTGCGTGAGCAACCGAGAGTGCCGCGAGCCGACCGGAAATGGTGGCCGCAAGCCCGCCGGCGATCCCGGCGCCGTCGCCCGCGACCAGGATATTGGCCAGGCTGGTCTGGCCCCAGGCGTCGACCAATGGGCGCCAGTACCGCTGCGTGGGCACATACTCATGCAAACAGCCCAGGGCTCGCGTGATCTGCACCGACGGCGCGACCCCGTCATGCAGCAGCAGAAGATCGGCCGGTTCGGTGCGAGACGTGCCTCCCACGTTGAAGGAGACCCGTTCCAGGCGACCGTCTCCCTCGGCACGGACATCGGTGGCGCGCAGCCAGGGGATCCCAGCCCTGGCAATTTCGCGCCGCCAGCCCAGGCCCTTGTGAATATCGGCAATCGCGCGGATCGGCAGGCGCGACAGGGCGCGCAACCGAGCGGTTCGGTCGGATAAGTCAAGGATGCCGGCGAACCGACCGCCGGCGCGCAGGGCCTGCACCGCGTAAAGCAGTAGCAGGGGGCCCTGGCCGGCGATCCAGGTGGCGCCATCCGGCACCAATCCCGCCGTCTTGAGCGCGATCTGGGCGGCGCCGACCGTCATCACGCCGGGCAATGTCCAACCCGGCATGGGCATCGGCCGTTCGGTGGTGCCGGTCGCGACCAGGATCCGCGCACCGGTCGCCGATCCGGCGGTGCCATTCTGGCTCCAATAGACGGTGCCGTCGGGTTCGATCGCCCAGACGACGGCCTGGAACCGGGCATCGGCCGAACAGGCACGAAAGGCGCGGATGACGTCCAGGGCGGCGAGATCGTCAGGGTCCGCGGCGCCCCGCCGCTCCAGAGCCTGCCACAGTCGTCCGCCCGGGGCGGGATTGTCGTCCAGGATCAGGGTGGACAGACCGCGCGCCGTCGCCTCGATGGAAGCTGACAGTCCCGCCGGCCCGGCGCCGATAATGATCAGGTCGAATGCGGTCATGGCGGAGGCTCCCGGTCCCACGGAACCAAGCGGGGCGTTGGCTGTCAAACTGGTGGGGTTGCCGCGAGGTGTTCCCACATCGCCGCGCCAGAGAAATTTCTCCGTCTCTGCTATTGGTGAATGCCGCGGGGCCTACCCGGGAACCGGCGCGTCCTGACGCAGCAGCCCGGCGGATTTCAGATCCGACCACAGGCTCGACGGCACCTTGTAGGTGAACAGCGGCACGTTCGCGTTGAACTCGGCAGCGTTTCGCGGCCCCGGGATCACCGCGCAGACCGCCGGATGCGCCAGGGGGAACTGCAACGCCGCGGCCGGCAGCGGCACGTTGTGCGAATCGCACACCGCCTCGATCCGTTTCACGCGTTCGGCGATCTCCACCGGCGCGGTGGCGTAGTTCCAGGTGTCGCGGCCTGCCAGGATGCCGGAATTCAGCGGCCCACCCACTACGATCGAGGCGCCGCGCGCAACGCATTGCGGCAGCAGATCGTCGAGCGGCCCTTGTTCCAGCAAGGTGTAGCGGCCGGCGAGCAGGAACACGTCCCAGTCGCCAAACTCCATCACGTCGAGGATAACCTGCTTCTCGTTCACCCCCAGGCCGATGGCGCTGACGACACTGGTGCGGCGCAATTCGTCCATGGCCTTGTACCCACTCTCGCGCAGGATTTTCAGATGGTGGGCGTTGGCCTCGACCCCGTGCTGGTAGACGCCGATGTCATGGACATAGAGGATATCGATCTTTGCCAGACCCAGGCGCTGATAGCTGTCCTCGACCGAGCGCATGATGCCGTCATAGGAGTAGTCGTAGACGACCTCGAACGGCATGGGGGACAGGCGGCCGTCGCCGGATGGCGCGTTGCTGGTCTTCGGGCGCAGCAGGCGGCCGGTCTTGGTGGACAGCACCCATTCATCTCGCGGGCGTTCGCGCATCGCGTCACCGACCCGGTGTTCGGCGGCGCCGACCCCATAGAACGGCGCGGTATCGACGTAGCGGACCCCACCCTCCCAGGCTGCGGTGACGATCGCTTCCCCTTCGGCGCGGGTGATCGGAATGCGGCTGCCGCCCATGGTCGCGGTGCCAAGGCCGAGCGTGGTGACGTGGAGGGCGGTGCGTCCGACGCGGCGTTTTTCCCAGGTGGGCATGGCGTTTCCTTACAGTTCGGCCACGGTGCAGGCGGCACCCTTGGCGCGAACACGTTCGCAGAAATTCTTCGCTTCATTCAGGTCGGAGAAGCCGGTGGTGCGAACCCGCCAGAACGTGCGGCCGTCACGCTCCGTTTTCGCATAGACCGGTTGGCGGCTGTTCAGCAGGTCCGGCATGCGCTTGCGCAGATTGTTCCACTCGGTCTTGGCCGCGGCTTCCGATGACAGGGCGGCGAGCTGCACCACCGGGGTCCTGGCTGCCCCCGGCGCGCGTGATTCCGACGATGCGGCTGCGGGCGCGGGCTTCGCCTGGGGTTGTGCCGGGGAATGCATCTGGGCCTGGATCGGCGCGGCGGGTTTCGCGGGGGCGGCTGTCGCAGAAGGGGCTGTCGCGGGGGTACCTGCCGCGGGGTTGACTGCCGGGGGGGCGACTGCCGAGGGGGCAACTGCCGAGGGCTTCGCGGCCAATGGCGGGTTCGGCACGATTTCCGGTTTCATCGCCTGCAAAGCCGCCGCATTCGGCTGTTCGGTGCCATGGGCCGGGGCGGTGCGCAGAGCCTTCGGATCCGGGGTTTCCGCCGCCGGGGCAAGTCTGGCGGCACCGGACGTATCCCCGCCCGAAAACGTATCGGCCCCCGAGCCGGCGATCTGCAGGCCGCCGGGATTGTCCGGTTTGGTGCGGAGCGGACGTGAATCGGCCTGAATCACGGGCACCTCGCCCCCGCCGCGCCCGGTCAGGAGCGTCGCGGCAACGACCGTGACCACGACCGCGCCCAGGCCGCCGGCGATGTAGAGCAGGCGTTTGGTCCCGGTGTCGAGGCCATGGCGCCCATGACGGCGCGCGCGGTAGGCGGAGGGGTTTGGGATCGACAGATCATCCGACACAGCAGAATCTTTCCGCTTGGCCGAGGCCCAGGATGGACCGGCCAGAATGGCAGATCCGAAGGGTCAGCGCATTTCCTCGACGGGCTCCACACCCATCACGGCGAGTCCGGACCTGATCACCACCGCGGTGGCGGCAACCAACGCCAGGCGAGCCAGGGTCTCCGCCGGCTGCTCCTGTTGCAGGAATCGCAGCGTGGCATCGTCCTTGCCTCGGTTCCATAGCATATGAAAGTCGGCCGCCAAGTCATAGAGGAAAAACGCAATTCTGTGTGGCTCGCGTGCCGTGGCGGCGCTGTCCACGACCCTCGGCCAGGTGGCCAGACGGCGAATCAGGGTGAGTTCAGCGTCGTCATCAAGACAATGCAGAGTTGCATTCGCCAGGGCGTCCGGTGTCACCGCGGCGGGTCCGAACATCTCCTCGGCCGCGCGCAGGACGGAGCGACAGCGGGCGTGGGCGTATTGGACATAGAAGGCGAGGTTGTCGCGGGTTTGCGCCACGGCCTGATCGAGATCGAATTCCATCTGCGCGTCGGCCTTGCGGGTGAGCATGGTGAAGCGCACGACATCGCGGCCGACTTCTTCCAGCAGATCGCGCAGGGTGACGAAGGTGCCGGCGCGCTTGGACATGCGGACGGGTTGGCCGCCCCGCACGATGTGCACGATCTGGCACAGCACGGCCTCGAACTTCGTCTGGCCGCCGGACAGCGCCTGCACCGCGGCCCGCATGCGGGGGACGTAGCCGCCATGGTCGGCGCCCAGCACGTCGATCAGGATGTCGAAGCCGCGGTCGAGCTTGTCGGCGTGATAGGCGATGTCATTGGCGAAATAGGTGGCGCTGCCGTCGGACTTGCGCAGCGGGCGGTCCACGTCGTCGCCGAAATTGGTGGCCCGGAACAGGGTCTGCGGCCGAGGCTCCCAGTCTTCCGGCGTCTTGCCCTTGGGCGGTTCCAGCACGCCTTCATAGATCAGGTCGTCAGCGCGCAGCCGGTCGATCAGTAGGTCGGTGGCGCCAGCCGTAACCAGCGCGCGTTCGGAGCTGAAAACATGCTGGTCGACCCCCAGAAGGTCCAGATCGGCGCGGATTTCGCCCATCATCATGTCGATGGTCAGGTCGCGGACGATGTCGATCCATACTTCCGGGGCGGCGATGCCGAGATCGGGCTGCGCCAAGGACGGGCCGTACAACGCCGCCAGACGCTCCCCGACCGGTATCAGATAGTCACCGCGATATTGCAGGCCGCCGGGGACTTCGTTGGAGAAATCTTCCTCGGTCAGCGGTGAGTCGATCGCTTGCAGGTAGCGCCAGTAGGACGCCCAGGCGAGGGCGGTGACCTGCGCGCCGGCATCGTTGACGTAATACTCCTTCGTCACGTCGTAGCCGGCCTTGGCGAGCAGATTAGCCAGGGCGTCGCCCACCACGGCCCCGCGACAATGGCCGACATGCATCGGCCCGGTGGGGTTGGCGGAGACATATTCCACGTTCACCCTTATGTCGTTGCCCGTGGTGGCGTCGCCGTAGGCCTCTCCGCTGGTCAGGATGATCGGCAGCAAGGCGCGGAACGCGATCGGTTCGATGCGCAGATTGACGAAGCCCGGACCGGCGATGGAGACCTCGGCGACTTCCGGGGCTTCGCCCAGGAAGGCGACCAGGGCGGCGGCGATTTTCTGCGGCGCCTGACGCGCGGCCTTGGCCGAGACCAATGCGGCGTTGGTGGCCATGTCGCCATGCGCCGGATCGCGGGTGGGCGTGACCTCGACGCGGGCGGCGATGTCGTCGGGCAGGTGGGGCACGATCTGCCGCAGGGCGGCGATGACGGTGTCACGCATGCGGGCGTAAATGTCGTGATTGGTAGGATTCGGGGTCATGAGGGTCAGGGTCCCGCGGTTCGGATCACGATGTCTCCCACCAGATGGGAGGGGGGCGGATCAAGAGGAATAGGTGGGGAGGATCGAGAGGCTGCGCTTTGATCGGCGGCCAGTGTTCCGACCCGACAGAGAGAGCCGTCGGGCCGGGACACTGGCTTTTTGATTTTGTGTTCCGATTCACGCGACGGGTCGACCCCATCTGTCGCGATCGGAACACGGATTTTGTGTTCCGATTCACGCGACGGGTCGACCCCATCTGTCGCGATCGGAACACTGATTTTGTGTTCCGATTCACGCGACCCAATCCGTCGCGATCGGAACACGGGCCTACCCGCTGACGGAAAGATCGGTCAGTCGTCGGTGCTCATCCATGGCGTAGCGGTCGGTCATGCCGGCCACATAGTCGCCGACGATCCCCGCGGCGCGCTGGCTGCCGGCCTCTCCGGCCCGGGCGCGCCAGTCATCCGGCAGCAACGTGGGGTCCGCGTGCAACAGGCGGAACAACTCCTCCGTCAGGCGACGTGCCTTCGTGCTCATGCGGTTGACCCGCCAGTGGCGATACATGCGGGCGAACAGGAAATCCTTGATCGCCTGGTTCGCCTCGGCCATCGGCGGGCTGAAGGCGACGACCCGGTGGCGCGACCGGCGGATGGCATCGGCGTCCTTGGGGTTCAGTTTCGCCAGCAACCGGGTGGTTTCCGCCATCAGGTCGGTGACCATCGCGTTGATGACCCGGCGCAAGGTTTCGTGCCGTAGCCGGGGCGGCGGGACGTCCAGGCTGGACATACGCGCGGCGCGCAACGCGTCCCCGACCACCGGCAGATGGGCCATATCGTCAGGGGTGAACAATCTGGCGCGCAACCCATCATCGAGGTCGTGGCTGTGATAGGCGATGTCATCGGCCAGCGCCGCCACCTGGGCCTCGGCGCTGGCATGGGTGCCGAGGTCGAGTTTATGCCGGTCGTTGTAGTCGGCGATGTACGGCGGCGGGTTGCGCAGCGGGCCGTTGTGCTTGGCCAGCCCCTCCAGGGTCTCCCAGGTCAGGTTCAGCCCGTCCCAGCCGGCGTAGCGGCTTTCCAGCAGAGTGACGACGCGCAGGCTCTGGGCGTTGTGATCGAAACCACCGAAGGGCTTCATCGCCAGGTTCAGCGCTTCTTCGCCGGCATGGCCGAAGGGTGGGTGGCCGAGGTCATGCGCCAGGGCCAGGGCCTCGGTCAGATCCTCATCCAATCCCAGCTCGCGGGCGATGGAGCGGGCGATCTGCGCGACCTCGATACTGTGGGTCAGCCGGGTGCGGAAGAAATCGCCTTCGTGGTTCACGAAGACCTGCGTCTTGTATTGCAGCTTTCGGAATGCGGAGCTGTGGATGATGCGATCGCGGTCGCGCTGCCAGGGAGAACGCGGCGGCGCCTCCGGCTCTGGGTGGAGCCGGCCGCGTGCGGTTGCCGCGCAGACGGCATAGGGAGCCAATTGGGTCCGGCCGGTCATCATGGGGTGGCATACCACCTGTCGGACCGGCTCTTCAATTCCGCCCTCCGGTCGCTGGGCAATCGGGGGAAGGAACGCAAGCCTTGGGGCGCTGCCCCAAATCCCGCGAGGGCTTCGCCCTTCGAACCCACCAGGGGCACGGCCCCTGGACCGCGATCAGTTGGCATCCAAGGCCCAGCCTTGGTGGGGGTCGAGGGGGCAACGCCCCTCGCGGGGGCCGGGGCAGAGCCCCGGGGCTCTTTTTCCTTCTGCCGATTGCCCTGCTTCCGGTTGGATCGGCACTTCAATTCCGTTGCGTTAGGGCCTATCTTCCAGGGCATGGAACAGTTTGCGATAACCGAGCGCGCCGCCGCGCGTATTGCCGAGATCGTGGCCGCCGAGGGCCGGGACGCCGCGTTGCGCGTCGCCGTGCTGGCGGGCGGATGCAGTGGCTTCCAGTATCGCTTCGAACTGGATCAGGCACCGCAGGCGGATGACCTGGTGATCGAGCGATCCGGCGCCAAGGTGCTGGTCGATCCGTCCAGCCTGGACCTGCTGGCCGGGTCGGAGCTGGATTTTACCGATCAGTTGATGGGGAGCCACTTCGCGGTGCGCAATCCGAATGCGAAGTCGGCCTGCGGGTGTGGCACCAGTTTTTCGATCGACTGAGGCTGTCAGCCGCAAATCCGGCCGCTCACACCGGTGAGCGGACCATGAAGCGCGCCTCGTTGCCGTAGCTTCGCAGTCGCTGCAGGATCCCCGGGTCGGTCTGAACACGGAACCCCTGGCGGGTCCAGAACGGCGCCGATCCGCTGACCGCGACCAGGGACAGGGTCCCGAGCCCCTCGCGTCTCGCGTGCCGGATCAGGCATCGGACCCCGGCAGCCCCTGCCCCGGCGCCGCGCGCTTCGGGCAGCAATGCCATGTCGTGGATATAGTAGGTGTCGGGTTCGGCGGGCAGTCGGACCAGCTTCGTGTTCAGCTTCGGCGGATACCCGAGCCGCCACGGATGACTGACCGCATAGCCGATCACACCGCCATCGCTCGACAGCACCAGGCAACCGGCCGGATACAGGGCCAAGCGTTCGGCCACGATGGCGGGCGATTCGGGAAACGCGCGATGCACCGCCGCCCCGATTGCGTCGACGACCGGGAAATCGGCCTCGGTCATCGGGCGCCAGACCGGGCGACCCCGCGGTGTCATGGCTGTCCGCATGGCGATCCAGTCTCTTCAATCGATGGACGGCACCGCATCATCGGCCGTGGCGAGCCATCGCATGTTCAGTCGGACCGGCAACCGAAAACACGTCCCCCCTCCCTTTATCCCAAGCTCCATCATCTGCCACATGTCCGCTCGCCTGATCCCGCGCTATCATCACGGCGAGACCGAAGTCCCGACGGGTGGACCGAACCGGTCCGGTGCCCGCGACAATACCCCACCGGCAGTTCCCCACCAGCAGTTCCCCACCGGCAATACCCCGCCGGCACCACAATGACGGAGCCCCACACCATGCTGATCCAGGCCGTCGATTTTCAAGCTGAAGCCGATGCGCTGCATGGTTTGCTGACCACCTTGAAGGAGGCCGACTGGGAACGGCCGACCCTGTTCAAGCAATGGACCGTCAACGACGTGATCCAACACCTGCACGACGGCGACCTGATGGCCGCTGCGTCCGTCGCCGGCCGCGACATCTACGCCGCTCGCAGGGCCGAGATCCAGGCCCGCAGGGTCGACGGCCGGAGTCGGCTGGAGGAAACGCGGGAGCGGATGGGAGACCTGACCGGCAAGCGCCTGCTGGATCGGTGGTTCGACCAGGTCGTCGCCCTCACCGCGCAACTATCCGCCATGCCCCCGGATACGCGCCTCGCCTGGGCGGGCCCGGACATGGGCGTGCGCATGTTCACCACCGCGCGCCAGATGGAGACCTGGGCGCATGGGCAGGCGATCTACGACCTGATGGGCGTTCGCCGGGATCCCACCGACCGGCTGCGGAGCGTGGCGGAAATCGGCGTCCGCACCTATGGCTGGACCTTTGCCAACCGCCAGAGCCCGGTCCCTGGACCGGCGCCGTATGTTCGCCTGACGGCGCCCTCCGGCGCGGTCTGGGAGTGGAACGGTCCGTCACCCGACAACGCCGTCACCGGCGATGCCCTGGCGTTCTGTCAGGTCGTGACGCAGGTGCGCAACGTCGCCGACACCGACCTGGTGGTGACCGGGGAACCGGCCCGCATCTGGATGAGCCTGGCCCAATGCTTCGCCGGACCGCCGGAGAACCCGCCCGCCCCAGGGACTCGCGTGATGGCGCGCCCGATCGGGTCGTAGCACCGACGGGGCCGTGCCCGGGTCATGCCGGTCGCTCGCCCTTCAGCGTAAGCCGGAGCAGGAACCGACGCTGGTTCCCTCGATGGAGGCACTCGGGATCCGACGCCGTTTCGTGGTAGGCTTGGCGTTGGCGATGCCGGACTCATCGCCGATCATTGGCCAGCGTGGCCCGCATGGCCAGCGTGGCCCGCCAACCCAGGAATCCCCGCATGCCGCCTACCTTCGCCGACATCGCAGCCGTAACCCCTGACAAAAGCGGCCTCGCCACCGCCCATGCCGCTGTCGTCGCTCTCCTCGACAGCGGCGACCGTTCGGCTGCCTTGGCGCTCTGGGACCGGCAGCGCCGCGAATACGACACCTGGAGCGCCCTGGTACATCTGCGCTTCGCCCAGGACACCGCGAACGAATCCGCCAAGGCCGCCCGGGACTATGCGGACGCCCTGGCACCCGAGGCGACCGAGTATGAGGTCGCCATCAAGCGCCGCCTGCTGGCCGACCCGGACCGGGCGGCGGTGGAAGCAACTGCCGGGGCCCATGCGTTGCGGCTGTGGGAGGCCGACATCGCCACCTTCGATCCCGCGATAAAGGCCGAGCTGGAGGAAGAGTCGCGGCTGTCGGCGGCGTATACCGCGTTGCTGGCATCGGCGCGGATCGAACTCGATGGACAGACCCTGAATCTGGCCGGGCTGGGGCCGTTCGCCGAGGACCCGGACCGCGACACCCGCCACCGCGCGGAGCAGGCGCGCTGGGGGTTTTTCGCGGCGAACGCGACAGAACTGGACCGGATCTACGACGAGCTGGTGCGTCTGCGTCATCGCATGGCCCGCAAGCTGGATTACCCGACATATACGCCGCTGGGTTACCGGCGGATGCGACGCACCGACTACGGGCCGGACGACGTCGCCCGCTATCGCGACCAGGTGGCGCGTCATGTCGTGCCGCTGGTCTCCCGCCTGCTGGAGGACCGCCGGCAGACATTCGGCTGGGACCGGCTGCGCTTCTGGGATGAGGCCCTGATCGACCCCATGGGCAATCCGAAACCAGCCGGTGAGCACGATTTCCTGGTCGACCAGGCGCAGACGATGTTCGACCGCATGGATCCTCGCCTGGGCGGGTTCTTCGCCCTGATGCGGCAAGGCGACTTCCTGGACCTGAAGAACCGTCCGACCAAGGCCGGCGGCGGGTTCTGCACCTCCTTCCCGACCGAGGGCGTGCCCTTCATCTTCGCCAACTTCAATGGCACTCACCACGATATCGGCGTCTTCACGCATGAGATGGGGCATGCGTTCCAGAACTGGGAAAGCCGCAACCAGCCCGGGGTCGATTACCTGTGGCCGACCATGGAATCGGCGGAAATCCACTCGATGGGGCTGGAATTCCTGACCTATCCGCAGATGGGCCTGATGGTGGGGGAAGCGGCGGCGGAGCGATTCCGGCGCATGCACCTGATCGGCGCGCTGGCCTTCCTGCCCTATGGCGTCTGTGTCGATCACTTCCAGCACGAGGTCTATGCCAACCCAGAAGCGATGCCGGCCGATCGCCATGCGATGTGGCAGCGGTTGGAGCGGATCTACATGCCGTGGACCGATTACGGGGATCTGGCGTTTCCGGCGAAAGGCGGGCGCTGGCAGGCCAAGCACCACATCTATTCGTCGCCATTCTATTATATCGACTACACCTTGGCGCAGTGCTGCGCGATGCAGCTCTGGGTGCGGTCTCGCCGCGACCAGGAAGGCGCGTTGGATTCGTATGTGCAACTATGTGGGCGCGGCGGGTCGGCCCCTTTCCAGGATCTGGTGCGATCGGCGGGATTGGTGTCGCCCTTCGCCGAGGGAGCGCTGGAAGACGTGGTAAGGGAAGCGGCCACGTTCCTTGGGGCGCGGTAATCGAAGCCGAACCGGTGTCAGGTCGTCGTCAACCGGGTGCCTTGGGCCATGGGAGTCGCATGATTGACTGGATTTGTATTTGTACCCTGACAGTAAACCCCACTTCCATGGTTTTCAGCCGCGCCCATCCCGCCCGCATGGTTTTGGAACCGCGCGGTTCATAGTGGCAGTTCCAGCCTCCGAGCCTCGCTGCGATCCAGCCCGAGACACCACCCGGGCACCGCGCGGTCACGCCGCCGGCAACGCGATGCGATAGAATGCCAGCGCATTGCCGGCAAACAACCGCCGGCGATCATCCGGCGCATACCCGACCGTCACGTCCTTGAACTGAGTGTAGATCCAGTCCCAGCTTGCCTTTACCCCGTCCACGGGGTGGTTCGAGGCCAGCATGCACCGCCAGATGCCGAAAATGCCGATCGCCTCGCGGATCACCGACCCGTTCACCGCCAGGGTCCAGGGCTGATCCCTCACGGTCAGGCCGGACACCTTGCACCAGACATTGGGGCAGGACGCCAGCGCCTCCATCCCCCGTCGCCAGACCGCAAGCTGTTCGCGTGAGCGATCCAGCGGATACCCCGTGTGGTTCAGCGCCACCCGCAGCCCTGGATGCTCCCGGCAGACCTCGGCCGCTTCCTCCAGGTGATACCAGGGCACCCGCAAGTCCCAGGACAGGTCGTATTTCTCCAGCAGAGTCAGACCCTGGCGCCATTTCGGGTCTTGCAGGCTGCGCGGCTGGCCACGCACGCTGTCGCTCGGCCCTGATGCGATCACCGGCTTGGTTCGGATCCCGCGCACGAGGGGAAAGGTCTTCTGTTTGGCGACGATCTCCTCGGCGTCCGGGGTATCCACCCAGGCATGCGCGACGATCGCGTTCGGGAAGCCGTGTTGGGCGTGGATCCCGGTCAGCCACTCGGTCTCCGCCACCTGCTGGGAGCGATCGCACTCGGCTTCGACATGCACCGTGGCGACGACGTTGTGCAGGGCGGTATCACGACGATATTCCGGCGGCAGATAGGATCGCCGGAACCGGGAATAGTCGCCGAGATGGGACCGGTTCTCCACGGATGTCAGCCAGGGATAGCGGATCGGACCGTCCAGGTCCCACAAATGGTGGTGCGCATCGACGATAGGCAGGTCGTCATCCGTCATGAACCAACTCGCATCCTTCAGGCCGCCAGATGGCGGGGGTAGATCTCTCAGGCAGGACAATCCACCCCTTCCTCATCCCATGCAACGCACCCACCGACCCTCGGCTGGTATGGACCCGGCGCGTATCAGCGGCGTGTGGCGCCGCTTCCGACCCGGTGGCACAAGGTCCGCGAACCCCATCGCCGCCGCCCGCATGCCACCCGCATTCCCCGGTTCGGCGTCGTCCTGGGTCGGTCGCCGGCCGTGGCACGCGGTGGGGAGCGGGTTCCACCATCGCCGTCGGTGTCGCGGCGTGCGCGGTTCGGCCCCGTTCCCTCAGCATGTCCGGTCAGGCCGGTGACCGCTCAGGTCAGGTCGGACGTCTTGAAGTCCGCCGGAACGATGATTTCCAGAACTTCGCAATCGGCAGAATAGTCCAAGACCGTGTGTCTGATCCCGGTCGGCTGCAACCAGCAGCTTCCGGCGGACATCATCTGCTCTCCATGACCGTCGAACTCGTTCTTCATCCAGCCCTTCAAGACGTAGACCAGTTGCAGGTCGACCTCGTGGACATGACGGGTCCGCACGTCATCCGTGCAGGGGGGAACCAGGCGAATGACATGAGCCTGGCAGAGACCGCCCGTGGCCGCCGCGACGCCGAGATCGCGATACTGGGCATAGGGCCGCAGCCCATCGGCCTTGAAGTCGGCTTCGTTCAGATGGCTGACATTGAACCGCTGCGGGCCGCGCGCGATCGAAACAGCCGGTGGGGTGGCCTTGCGCTTCGCCGGCACCACGGCGCGCGTGCGGCGAGCGGGTGGCGCGGCCTTGCGGACCGCGGTCGCGCGCGGAGCGCCCGCGGGGATTCGTGCCTTGGCGGCTGCTGTCTCGCGCGCGGCCTTCCCCGGCGCGGCTTTGGCACGGGCCATTTTGGGCGCGGCGGCGGCCTTCTTGGTCGCCTGCTTCGGAGGAGCCGATAGTTTCGACGCGGACGTTCTTCCGGTTGCCACGCCTTTGCTCGCCGCGATCCTGGCCGGCGGGGCCTTGGCAACCGGGGCCTTGGCAGCTGAAGTCCTGGCACCCGAAGTCTTGGCAGCCGAAGTCTTGGCAACGGGAGCCTTGGGGGTTGCCGCCTTTGCGCGATCGACCTTTGCCGGAGCTAAATTTGCCGGAGCAACCCGTGCCGGAGCAACCCTTGCCGGCGCGGTCGTGGCCCGCGGTCTCTTGGCCGGCGAAGTCTTGGCCGTTCCGGTCTTGGCCGCTGGTGTTCGGCTCGTCGGTGCTTTCGCCGCTGGAACCTTCGCTGGAGCGGCCGTCTTCCCGCCCGCGGGGCGTTTGGCGGCGGCTTTCTTCGCGGCATCTGTCGGATTCGTTGCAGTGCGGGCCATGGCGTCTCCCTTCACAGTCTTGTTGCTTGCCCGCAGTATCGGCGTGCTCGGCGGTTTGCTTCAAGTGGAAGATGTCCCGCCCGCGTGGAGATCGACAAATCTCCGTGAAGACACCAACGGCGCCCTGTCCGGGGGACTGGCCGGCAATGCGCCACGGTCTCGAGACGCTACCGTTTGCAAGGGTGCTCCGTGCCCCACCCTCTCGCAACCGACCCGATCTCTGCCTATTCTGATCCCATGAACCTCGATTTCAGCGAAGACGAGATCCGTCGCTATTCCCGCCATATCCTGTTGCAGGAAGTCGGCGGCATCGGTCAGGCCAAACTCAAATCCGCCCGGGTCCTCTTGCTCGGCGCCGGAGGTCTTGGCTCGCCCCTGATCCTGTATCTGGCCGCGGCCGGTATCGGCACAATCGGCGTGGTCGACGACGACCATGTCGAACTGTCGAACCTGCAACGGCAGATCGCCCACACCACGGCCCGGATCGGCGTTGCCAAGGCGTACTCGGCGGCCGAGGCCGCGACCGCCATCAACCCGGAGGTGCGGATCGAAACCCATATCACGCGCCTGACGGCGGAGAACGCGCTGGACCTGATCGGCCGCTATGACCTGGTCTGCGACGGCACCGACAATTTCGCCACGCGGTTCCTGATCGCCGATGCCTGTGCCTTGGCGAAACGCACCCTCGTGTCCGCCGCCGTGCTGCGGTTCGAGGGGCAGTTGTCGGTGTTCAAGCCGCATGAAGGCGGCCCGTGCTACCGCTGCCTCTACCCCGAGCCGCCGCCCGACGGAGTGGTGCCAAGCTGTGGGGAAGCTGGGGTGCTGGGGGCGGTGACCGGCGTGATGGGGACGTTGCAGGCGACCGAAGTCCTGAAGGAGATCATGGCCATCGGCGACTCCATGTCCGGCAAATTGCTGGTCTGGGACGCGCTGGCGTCGCGGTTCCGCACCGTGAAGCTGCGACCCGACCCGCGTTGCGCGTTATGCGGCCCCAACGCGACGATCAAGGATCTGTCCGCGCATGTCGGCGCCGAGGGGCCGGTCTGTGCCGTCTGATATGCGGTTGGGTGTGCTGCTGCTGTCGGGTGCGCATGACCGAGCGCATTACGCGTTTGTGGTGGCATCGGGCGCAGCGGCCATCGGGCGGACGGTGACGCTGTTCGTCACGAATGCCGGCTGTCATGCGCTGTTCGAAGACTGGTCCGGGCTGGACAACGGCGAGCGTGACGTCCGGGTCAGGGACTCGGGTGTGGCGGGGCTGGCGGAACTGCGGGAGGCCTGCGTCGATCTGGGAGTCCGGCTGATTGCCTGTGAAGCGGGCCTGCGCGCCGAGGGCCTGGATGCGAGTCGCTTGATGCCTCAAGTGGAGGTTGCCGGGATTGCCACGTTCCTGTCGGCGGTGGGCGGCGGGCAGATTGTGTCCATCTGAACGACGCTTCCTCGGTTTGCCGCCACTCGGCACTTGACCCGCCTTGCGCGGGCTTGCACCCATTGCGCATGGGGTTCCCTGTCTTGTCCGGCCTGTGCCGCCTTCTGCTGTCCGCATGCGTGGTCATCGGTGCGACATCGGCGTTTGCGCAGTCCGGACCCGGCCAAATGAGTACCCCGAATCCGACGAACACCTTGCAACCGCCCGCCAAGCCTCAGGTCGATAAGCCGACAACGCCGCCGGTCGCCGCGCCAAGACAGCCGGTTCGCCAGTCGGGATCCACGCAGGCTGGACCTGGCGACAACACCAAGGCCGCGCCTTCGCCCCGATCGGCCACCTCCAGAGGGGGCGCCGACGCGCTGCCGCTGCCATTGCCGCCGCCGCCCGCACCGCCTCCCCCCGAAGCGGCGGCGCCACCCTCGAGCGGTGATGGCGGAGGTCCCGCTTCCCCCGCCGACAAGAAGGAATCATCGACCGGCAAGCTCCCCCGATTCGCGGCTCTGCGGACCGATGAGGTCAATCTGCGGCGCGGGCCCGGGACGCGCTATCCGATCGAGTGGGTCTATCGGCGGCGCGACCTGCCGATGGAAATCGAGCGGGAATTTGAGGTGTGGCGACTGGTGCGAGACCATGAAGGAACGCGCGGCTGGATCCACCAGGCCACTCTGACGGGCCGCCGCACCTTCCTGGTCACCAGCGCCGAGGCGGCTGTGCGGAAGGACCCGAAGGACACGGCCCAGACGGTCGCGATCCTGAAATCGGGGGTCATCGGCCGTGTCCGGTCGTGCGAGGCGGGATCTGACTGGTGCCAGATCCAGGCCGGCTCTTATCGCGGGTATCTGCGGCGCAATCAGATCTGGGGTGTCCTCCCCGGTGAGGTCGTGGCGCCCTGAGCCGGATTGTTGGTGACAGATCCGAACCGCCGCGCCGCGATCGCCGGTTCGCCCGGGTGTTCCGATCGCGACACATGAGTTCCGCCCGTCACGTGAATCGCACCACCCGATCAGTGAACATGTGTTCCTGGCCAAGGCCACGATCCTCCGGAACCGGAACACTGGCCCCCCGGGGGCACCGCGACGTTCGGCTGCTCAACCGACGAGAAGCGATGATATAGTCCTGATCTCATGGCGTTGGCGGTTGATGCGGTCTTCCCGCCGCCGTGGCCGATGCGCGCTGGTCCGCCCGCAAGGCCCTCACAGGGAGGGCACCAAGGATCACGATGGGGAAGCGGAGGCGTTCGGCCATCAATGGGGCGACCAACGGGGTAGCAACAGGATCCCACATTCGGTCGCGTGCCATAGCCAGGGGAACCAGCCGGGATCAGCCCGACGCTTCCGTCTTCATCAACAGGCCGGCCTCCCTGACCGACGGACGCATGAGACGGGATATCTCAGGTTTGCCTGTGGATGCCCCTAGACATAAGGACATGTTTATGTCATTAACTATGACATGCAGTCCCTGCTGAACAACCTGCGTGCCGCTGCCGAATCAACCCGCCTGCGTCTTCTGGCGCTCGCGGCGCGTGGCACGTTTTGCGTGATGGAATTCGGCGAGATTCTCGGCCAGTCGCAACCCCGGCTGTCTCGCCATCTGAAGCTGCTGTGCGAATGCGGTCTGCTGTCTCGGGATCGGGAAGGCGCCAATGTCTGGTTCACCCTGCCCGACGACGATCATGGCGCGCTTGCCCGTGACCTGATTGCCCGCCTGCCCGCCGACGACCCGGTTCTGGAAGCGGATCGCCGTCAGGCGGCGCGGGTATTGGCGGAACGCGCCCGTATCGCCTCGGACAGTTTCCGCCGCAGGGGGGCCGATTGGGACGAAATGCGAGCCCTGGAACTGCCGGCCCAGGCGGTGGAAACGGCGTTCCTGGAACTGCTCTCGACCGTCGACACCGAGCGTTTGCTGGACATCGGCACCGGCACCGGGCGCGTTCTCGAACTGCTGGCCCCCCGCGTCCGGCGGGCGTTGGGGATCGATGCGTCCAAGTCCATGCTGGCTTTGGCGCGCGCCCGTCTGTCCAGCGCCGCGTTCTCCCACTGCACCGTCCGTCTGGCCGACATGTATCGGCTGCCGCTGGCCGATGCCTCCTTCGATACCGCCGTGCTGCAGATGATCCTCCACTATGCGGAGGACCCGGCGGGGGTTCTGGTCGAGGCCGCCCGGGTGCTGCGACCCGGCGGGCGCATGATCGTGATCGACCTCGCTTCCCATACGCGGGAGGACGTCGTCAGCCGCCTGGCGCATCGGTGGCCGGGTTTCACCGATGCCAGCATGCACGCGCTGTTAACCAGTGCCGGACTGGAATGCGCCGATAGTGTGACCATCCCGGGACCGCTGGATGTGCGTATCTGGTCCGCCGTCCGCCTCGCCACCGTACCGACCGCCGACCGCCACGCCCTCGCCGTTTGAAAGAGCCCCCACGCAATGAGCCGTCCCCATCTCCTCGATAGCCTGCGCGACACCGTCCTGCTGTGCGATGGCGGCATGGGAAGCCGCGTGCAGGCCCTGACCCTGGACGTCGAGAAGGATTATTGGGGGCGGGAGAACTGCACCGACGTGCTGGTCCTGTCCCGGCCGGACCTGGTCCGCGAAATCCACCGCGGCTATTTCGAGGCCGGGGCGGACATGGTGGAAACCAACACGTTCGGCGGCTCCCCCGTCACTTTGGCCGAATTCGACCTGGCCGACCGCGCGTTCGAGATCAACAAGATCGCCGGAGAACTGGCTCGGGAAGCGGCGGAGACGTTCTCCGACGGCCGCCATCGCTGGGTGATAGGCAGCATTGGGCCAGGAACGAAACTGCCCAGCCTGGGAAATATCGCCTACGATCCGTTGCAGGCGGCACTGGCGGAACAATGCCGCGGCCTGATTGCCGGTGGGGTCGACGCGATCCTGATCGAGACCTGCCAGGACACGTTGCAGATCAAGGCCGCGGTGAACGGCGCCAAGATCGCCCGCGCCGCCGCCGGCACCGATACACCGATATTCGTGCAGGTGACCGTCGAGACCACCGGAACCCTGCTGGTCGGCCCCGACATTGCCTCGGCCGCGACCGTCATCCATGCCCTGGATGTGCCGCTGATCGGGCTGAACTGTGCCACCGGACCGCAGGAAATGGCCGAACATGTCGGCTGGCTGGCGAAGAACTGGCCTGGCCTGCTGTCCGTGCAGCCCAATGCCGGCCTCCCCGAACTCGTCGACGGCCAGACCCACTATCCCCTCGGCGCCGCCGAACTGGCCAGTTGGATGGAGCGATTCGTGGCCGAGGACGGGGTCAACCTGATCGGCGGCTGCTGCGGCACCTCGATTCCGCATATCCAGGCGCTGGACGCGATGCTGCGCAAGCGTAGCAGCTTCCGCCCGACCCCGGTCCCGCGTAAGCCGGTCTGGGTGCCGGGTGTCGCCAGCCTCTATCAGGCGGTGCCGTTGCGTCAGGAAAACGCCATCTTCGCGATCGGGGAGCGCTGCAACGCCAACGGCTCCAAGAAATGGCGGGAATTGCAGGAAAAGGGCGACTGGGACGGCTGTGTGTCCATGGGCCGCGAGCAGATCGGCGAAGGCTCCCACGCGCTGGATATATGCACCGCCTTTGTCGGCCGCGACGAAAACGCCGAAATGACCGAGGTCATCCGCCGCTTCACCGCGTCGGTGAACAGCCCGCTGGTAATCGACAGCACCGAAACCCCGGTGATCGAGGCGGCGCTGAAACTGCATGGCGGCAAGCCGATCATTAACTCGATCAACTTCGAGGACGGGGAGAAGCACGCCGCCGATCGGCTGAAACTCGCAAGGCAGTTCGGTGCCGCCGTCATCGCCCTGACCATCGATGAGGTCGGGATGGCGAAGACGGTGGAAGACAAGCTGCGCATCACCCGCCGGCTGGTCGATTTCGCCTGCAACCAACACGGCCTCCCGCAATCGGACCTGTTGATCGACCCGCTGACCTTCACCATCGCCACCGGCAACGAAGACGATCGCAAGCTGGCGCAATGGACCCTGGAAGGCATCGCCGCCATCCGTGCGGAGTTCCCCGATATTCAGATCATCCTCGGCCTGTCGAATGTCAGCTTCGGACTGAACCCGGCGGCGCGGGCGGTGCTGAACTCGGTGTTCCTGGACTATGCGCAGCGCGCCGGCATGAGCGGGGCGATCATCCACGTCTCGAAGATCCGGCCGATTCACCTGATCGCGCCAGAGGAGGTGAAGGTTGCCGAAGACCTGATCTTCGACCGCCGGTCCGAAGGCTACGATCCGCTGCAAAAGCTGCTGGAAATCTTCTCCGGCCGGAAGCTGGCCGATGCCGTGGTGAAGAAGCGTGCCGAAACCGTCGAAGGCCGTTTGAAGGACCGCATCGTCGATGGCGACCGCAAGGGTTTGCAGGACGAGTTGGACGACGCGCTGAAGCTGATGCCGCCGCTCGATATCATCAACAACGTGCTGCTGGACGGCATGAAGGTGGTGGGCGAGTTGTTCGGCGCCGGCAAGATGCAGCTTCCGTTCGTGCTGCAAAGCGCCGAGACCATGAAGGCCGCCGTCGCCCATCTGGAACCGCATATGGAACGGGTGGAGGGCCAGGAAAAAGGCACCATCGTCCTGGCGACTGTGAAGGGCGACGTGCACGACATCGGCAAGAACCTGGTCGATATCATCCTGACCAATAACGGCTACCGCGTGGTCAATCTCGGCATCAAGGTGCCGCTGGCCGACATGATCCAGGCGGTCCAGGACAATCACGCCCATGCCATCGGCATGTCCGGCCTGCTGGTGAAGTCCACCGTCGTGATGCGCGAGAACCTTGAAGAAATGTCGCGTCAGGGCCTGGAAATCCCGGTTCTGCTGGGCGGCGCCGCGTTGACCCGCAACTATGTGGAGGACGACTGCGTCCGCGCCTATGCCAGTGGCCGCGTCGCCTATGCGCGCGATGCCTTCGACGGGCTTCATTTGATGGACCGGGTCACCGGCAACGGTTTCGACGACTATCTGGCCGCGGTGCAGTCCAAGCGCGTCGGCAAGGCGCGCAACACGTCACGCACCCTGGGCCAGGCCGACGCACGTGCCTTCCAGCCCGTCGATGTCGTGGCCGTCCAGTCCCGTCGGCGGCGTCTGACCCGCGATGTCCCGGTCGTCGAGCCGCCGTTCTGGGGTGCCCGGATCATCGAGGCGGCACCGAAAGCCATCGTGCCCTTCCTCAACGAGCGCAGCCTGTATCAGTTCCAGTGGGGCTTCCGGAAACAGGGCCGCAGCCTGGACGAGTTCCTCGGCTGGGCGAAGCAGGAGCTGCGCCCGGTCATGCGGCGCATGTTGTCACTGTGCGAGGAGCGCGACATCCTGAAGCCTCAGGCCGCCTATGGTTACTGGTTGGCGGCCGGGCAGGGCAACGACCTGATCATCTTCGATCAGGACGGCTCCACCGAACTGGCTCGTTTCGCCCTGCCGCGCCAGCCGAAGGAGGATGGCGAGTGCATCGCCGATTTCTTCCGCGACGTCGACGACGCGCACCGCGACGTGATCGGGTTGCAGGTCGTCACCGTGGGCCAGAAGGCATCCGACGTGGCACGGGAGTGGTTCGAGGAGAACCGCTACCAGGACTATCTTTACTTGCACGGATTGTCCGTCGAGATGGCCGAGGCGATGGCGGAATATGTGCACAAGCGCATCCGCGCCGAACTGGGCTTCGCCGGCGAGGACGATCGCGACATGGAGAAGATGCTGAGCCAGTCCTATCGCGGCAGTCGCTACAGCTTCGGTTATCCGGCCTGCCCGCATCTGGAAGACCAGGCGCCGATCCTGAAGCTGTTGGGCGCAGAGCGGATCGGGGTGGATCTGTCGGATGAGTTCCAGTTGCATCCGGAACAATCCACCAGTGCGATCGTCGTGCTGAACCCGCACGCGAAATACTTCTCGGTCTGAGTGTCCGTCCGGGAACATAGTGTGCCTTTTCAGAGGGATACCGTGAGGCGGCTGGCAGGCGCGGCCCCGAAAACGATGCGGGGCCATCGACGAGGGGCCGCAACGCACCAGGCGGCCACGGTATCCCTCTGAAAAGGTGCTCTATGTTTCCGGACGGACACTTAGACCGGGCGGGCGGGCGCGGTCCCCATGGATCAACGCCCCACCCGGGTCCACCCAACGACCGTCCCTGGAAACAGGCGTCTGCCCAATCGGTATGCAGTTATGAATGGCGGAGTTAACCGCATGGAAGCGGAACAATACCCCCCGATTCCCGCATTGCCTCGTAACGAAAACCCGCCTTATCCGCGCCTGATCGGAATGGATTACCAAAGATCCATACTTAAAGTAGAATCTTAAGAGCCCCAATAAATCTCGTCATATCAGATACTCGCAACGCAATCTGAAACCCAGATATGAGCTTCGGCGAAAAGCGCCAATAGCCGGCTTCGCGCTAAATTAACCATTCGGCGATTTTGTTAACCATCGCCCAAAATCCAGGCAAAAGACCCCAATTCCGCGGGTTCTGACCCCCAAAACCCGCATTTTACCGCCAAAATACACTTTCTGCTTGCCACCGGCACCGCGCGCAGTCTAGAACAAAAAGTAAACATTCAATCGCTTTCCATGCCCCAGCATCCCGGTACCCAGCCAGTGACCCCCGTTTCGTCCATCAGAATCGCACATGGTCGTTCGAAAACGCCGCGAAGAACCGGGGGCAAGGCCGCGCATGAGGGGGAGAGCACCTCATCCCGGAAAAATGAGGGGCCGCTCGGTCCTCCCCGCATTTGACAGCCCGCCCCCCGCTTGGTTCCGTGGCTCCGACATAACCCGGGGGAAACCGCCATGAGCCTGAGTCTGGACGGCGTGCGTGTGCTGGAACTGGCGCGATATCAGGCCGGCCCGCGTGGCGGCATGATCATGTCGGACCTCGGCGCCGAAGTGATCAAGATCGAGCGCCTGGGCGGCGAGGAAACCCGCAACAACCCGCCCATGGTGCGCGGGCAGAGCATCTATTTCACCGTCTACAACCGCGGCAAGAAAAGCATCTGCCTGGACATGCGCAACGATCGCGGCAAGGCGATCTTCGCCGACCTGGTCAAGACCGCCGACATCGTGCTGGAGAATTTCCGCCCCGGAACCATGGACACGATGGGCTTCGGGTATGAGCAGCTCAAGGCGATCAATCCGGGGATCATCCTGGTCTCCGTCTCCGGCTTCGGCCAGCAAGGTCCCTACCGCGACCGCCCGGCCTTCGACCCGCTCGGCCAGGCCATGAGCGGGCTGATGTCGCTGACCGGCCAGCCGGTGGGCCAGCCGCTCGGCACCGCGTCCTCGGTCGTGGACCGCTACACCGCCCTGCACGCGACGATCGGCGCCCTGGCCGCGCTCCGCCACCGCGACCGCACCGGCGAAGGCCAGGTCGTCGATGTCTGCCTGCTGGATTCGGCGCTGACGATGGTGGAAATCCCGACGTCCTATTACCTCTCAACTGGCGAAATGGGCGGCGAGGGCGGCCGTCCGCCCTATCGCGCCAAGGACGGCTGGGTGGTGATCGCCGCGGTCGGGCGGGAGATGGCGGGCCGACTGATGGGCCTTGTCTCGGGCGACGCGACGGATGCCGGCCCGATTACCTCCGGGGTCGGTGCCGCCGGCGGCCCGGATGAACGGCGCCGCAAGCTGGATGCCTGGTGTGCCGACCGCACGGTGGACGAGATTTGCACCAAGCTGCTCGATCTCGGCGTGCCGGTCGCTCCGGTGAAGACCATTCCCCAGGTCGCCGAGGACCCTCATCTGTGGGCGCGGGAAATGCTGGTGAAGATGGACGACCCCGTCGCCGGCGAAGTCTACGCCCCCGGCGTCACCATCAAAATGTCCGCCACCCCCGGCCAGCTCGGCCCCGTTCCCACGCCGGGGCAGCACACCAATGAGGTGTTGGGCCGCCTGCTGGGCTATGATACGGCGGTCCTGGACGAATTGCGGGCCGCGAAAGTTATCGGGTAGAGCGTGATCACGCCGCACGGAACCTGGCAGCGTGTGTATCGCGCAACGGAACAAAGGTTCAGAGCGGTTTACCGTTGCCAGTCATGGTTAACCGCTCAGACGGATCGCCCGCACCGACCGGACACATGGAGGCGACTATGGATGCGGTTACGACGGATACGACGATCGCCGACAATCTGGCCCGCGTGCGCGAGCGGATTGCCAACGCTGCCATCGGCGCCGGACGCCGCCCGGAGGACGTGACCCTGGTCGCCGTGTCGAAGACCAAACCGGTGGAGGCGGTGCTCGCCGCCATGGCGGCCGGGCAGACGGTGTTCGGGGAAAATCGCGTGCAGGAAGCCGCGGGCAAGTTCCCCCCGCTCCGCGCCGACCACCGATTCAGCCTGCACCTCATCGGCGGCCTGCAAACCAACAAGGCGCGCGACGCGGTGCGCCTCGCCGACGTGATCGAGACCCTGGATCGTCGGAAGCTGGCCGAGGCGATCGCCGCGGCGATGCAGAAGGAAGCCCGATCGCCGACCCTGCTGATCGAGGTGAATACCGGCTCCGAGGCGCAGAAATCCGGCATCGCCCGCGCTGAGGCCGACGGCTTCATTGATGAATGCAAGGGCCGTTTCGGTGCGGCGCTGGTGGGGCTGATGTGCATCCCACCGCATGACGAGGATCCTCGGCCGCATTTCACCTGGCTGGCGGAGCGGGCCGCCCGCCACGGGCTGTCGACCGTTTCAATGGGTATGTCGGCGGATTACGAGATCGCGATTGCCTGTGGCGCCACCTTGGTCCGGGTGGGCAGCGCGATTTTCGGGCCTCGATAGGCCGTGGCCGGGTCATGGTGTCCGTCCGGGAACATAGTGCGCCTTTTCAGGGGGATACCGTGAGGCGGCTGGCAGGCGCGGGCCCGAAAGCGATGCGAGGCCATCGATGAGGGGCCGCAACGCACCAGGCAGCCACGGTATCCCTCTGGAAAGGTGCTCTATGTTTCCGGACGGACACAATAGATCGGGGGGGCGTGCGGCCGGCGGCGTAATTCCGTGGCGGATGACGCAGATCAATGCGGATCGATCCATCCGGCACGAAACTTTTCTCGGATCATCATAACGGAGGCTGGGAACATGGCCCTGAAAGACATTCTCGTTCAGCTCGATACCGGGGATCGGAGCAACGCGAAGCTTGCCGCAGCCTCCGGTCTCGCTCGACGCCATGGCGCGCATCTCACGGCGCTGTTTGTCGTGGACATCCCGGAATCGGCGTTTTTCTATGGCGGGGCCATGCCCTATGCCAGCGGCGGGCCCGACCTCGTCGCACAGACCCGCGCCGATCTGCTGGAAGGCGCGCAACGCGTTGAAGCGCAATTCCGGGAGACGGTACGGCGCGACGGTCTGGAAGGTGAGTGGCGGTTGGCCGAGGGTGAAACGCCCGCCGTGCTATCCCTGCATGCTCGCTACGCGGATCTGACCGTGGTCGGCCAGCCCGGACCCGACAGTGGCAGCCGAGTGGAGGAGATTGTGGTGGGACCGCTGATGTCGGCGGGGCGGCCGATGCTGGTGGTGCCGTATGCCGGGTCCTTCGCGCAGATCGGCGACCACGCACTGATTGCCTGGAATGCGAGCAAGGAGGCCACGCGGGCCGTGCATGACGCGTTGCCTCTCCTGGAGAAAGCGTCAAAGGTGACGATCCTGGCCATCAATCCGCGCCGCGGGGTGCAAGGCCATGGGGACGTGCCGGCCGCGGATATCGCCTTGCATCTGGCGCGCCACGGTGTGCGGGCCGAGGCGTCCCACACGGTGGCGACCGACATATCCGATGGTGACGCGCTGTTGTCGTACGCGGCGGATATCGGCGCCGACATGATCGTTGCCGGGGGATACGGACATTCCCGGGCACGGGAGATGGTGTTTGGTGGGGTTACGCGGACCCTGATGCAACAAATGACCGTGCCGGTCCTGCTGTCGCACTGAATTTACTCCCGGCCGCCGGGTTCACGGTTGGGCGAATGGCGGGCACACCGTCCCCTTTTCGGTGGAATTTGGCCCGCACGCCCTCTCTGGCCTATACTGTCGCGTCGGTTGGCGACGGGAGAGGGCGGATGCACCTGTTCAAGCAACATGCGGTCAAGAACGTCGCGGAAATCTCCGCGCTAATCCCGGTCATCGACTACGGCCCCTATTTCGCCGGAAAGCCGGGCGCGCTGGACCCGTTGGTGGAGCAGGTCCGCCATGCCTGCGAGAATGTCGGTTTTCTGTATGCGCTGAACCATGGCGTGCCGGAAAGCGTGATCGATCGCGCCTTTGCCGCCTCGCGCCGGTTCCACGCCATGTCGTTGGAGCGTAAGCTCGCTCTGCGGCTGAACGAGAACAATATTGGCTATATGCCAATGAACGCCTCGGTGCAGGGCGCCTCGACGGTGCACCAGGCGACCAAGCCGAACCAGAACGAGAGTTTCTTTGTCAGCCATGATCGCGGGGCCGACCACCCGGATGTGCTGGCCGGCCTGCCCTTGCGCGGCCGCAACCAGTGGCCGGACGATATGCCCGGCTTGCGGGAAGACATGATGGCCTATTTCGGGGCTCTGGGGGCCATGTGCGACCGGATGCTGCCACCGTTCGCGGTGGCTCTGGGCATGCCGGCGGATCATTTCGCGCCGTACTTCGCCAATGAGGCGCACGCCAATCTGCGCTTCCTGCATTATCCGCCGCAGGAGGACATGAGCGAGAATACTTTCGGCGCCGCCCCGCATACCGACAACAGTTTCATGACGGCCCTGGCTCGTACCGAGGTGCCCGGTCTGGCGGTGCGGCTGCAAACCGGGGAATGGTTCGCGCCGCCGCTGATTCCTGGTACCTTCCTGATCAACCTGGGCAACATCATGCGGCGCTGGTCGAACGACCGGTTCCTGTCCACGCCGCACGGGGTGATCAACGAGTCCGGGACCGACCGGTATTCGATCGCCTATTTCCACAGCCCCAATCCCGCCAGCACGATCGAGTGCCTGCCAAGCTGCGTGTCGGCCGACAATCCGGCTCGGTATCCGCCGGCGGTGTATCGGGACTTGGTGCTGGAGTTCTATCGGAAGAACTATTTCCACCAGAAAGGACACCAGTCGGAGGCGGCGAAGCTGGTCGCCGCGGAGTGAGGGGCGCGGGGCTCCGCCCCGATACCCCGCCAGGGGGCGTTGCCCCCTGGACCCCCACCAAGGCCGACGGGCCTTGGAACCGGAACATTGTCGTTTGAACCCTGGGGGCCTACCCGGACGATGAGGAGTCCGGGTAGGCCCCCAGGGTTCAAACGACAAAAGAATCGCATTCCAAAGGCCGTCGCCTTTGGCGGGGTCCAGGGGCAGAGCCCCTGGTGGGGTTCCGGGTCAAAGCCCCGCCCTTGCCACACCGCCCGCTCAGCGGGACAACGCTGCACAGAGACGATAAAACTAGGGGAAGAACCACGATGAAAGCCTACGAAGCAATTGCCCAATCCCTCCTCGCCGAGGGCGTGACCGACTTCTTTGGCCTGATGGGCGATGGCAACATGTGGCTGTGGGGCGCACTTTGCCGCGACCCCAAGGTCAAGCCCTATAACGCCCGCCACGAATCCATGTCGGTCTCGATGGCCGACGGTTATGCCCGCACCACCGGCAAGGTCGGCGTCTGCATGGTCACCTGCGGCCCCGGTCTGACCCAGTGCGCCACCTCGCTGATCGCGGCCTATCGCGGCAAAACCCCGGTCGTGCTCATCGCCGGCGAAATCCAGCAAGGCGCCAAGAACCGCACCCAGTCGATGGACCAGCGCCGCTGGGTCGAAGCCTCCAGCGCGCGCTTCCACACGGTGACCAGCCTCGACAACATGGCCGAGGAAATCGCCGAGGCGTTCTATGCCGCGCGCTTATATCGCGGCCCCGTCGTATTGAACCTGCCGATGGACCTGCAGGAGATGGAGATCGACTGGGACTACAGCTATCGCCCCTCCACCGATTTCATGCCGCCGCGCATGGAAACCCCAAGCCCCGACCTGCTGGCTCCGGTGATCGAGAAACTGATTGCCGCCGAACGCCCGGTCATCATCGCCGGCCGCGGCGCGCGGGCCTCGGGCGCGAAGGATGAGATCATCAAGCTGGCCGATCGGGTCGGCGCGCTGCTGGCGACCTCCCTGCAAGGCAAGGGCTATTTCGCCGGGCATCCCTGGGACGTGGGAATCGCCGGTGCCTTCGCCTCGGCCCCGTCGGAGAAGCTGCTGGCCGAGGCCGATTTCGTCCTGGGTGTGGGCGCCGAGCTTGGGTATTACACGACGGAAGGCGGGCTGCTGTTCCCGTCGGCGGAAGTCGCGCGTATCGACATCAAGCCGATGCCCGAGGAAATCGGCGTCATCCCCGGCATGTATGTGCAGGGTGATGCCAGGCGAGCGATCGCCGCCATCAACGAAGCCGTGGAGGCTCGCCAGGTCCGCAAGGAAGGCATGCGGACGGCGGAGACCCGGGCCGTGCTGGATGCGCCGGATCATCAGTTCACGCCGCCGACTGACGGTCTGGACCCACGTGCTCTGGCCCGCAACATCGGTGCCGCCCTGCCCAAGGGCGTGCTGCTGACCTGCGGCGCCGGCCATTTCTTCACCTGGCCCGCGATGTACACCCCGCTGCCGGAAGGTGCCGAGATCCAGTATTCGTACGGCTTCGGCGCGGTCGGCCAGGGCATCGGCGTCGCGATCGGCACTGGCGCCGGCAATCCCGGCCGCCAGCACGTCGCGATCGAGGGCGATGGCAGCCTGATGTTCAACATCCAGGAGTTGGAAACCATCGTCCGCCATGGGCTGAACATGGTCCTGATCGTGTGGAACGATGCCGGCTACGGCGCCGAGGTCCATAAGCTGGTCGCCAAGGGTTTCAACGAGAAGCTGGCGCAGTGGGATTCGCCCAACTTCGTGGCTCTGGCCAAGGCGTTCGGCGGCGATGGCGTGCTGCTGAAGGACGCGTCCGAAGTCGGCGCAGCGGTGGCAGAGGGCCTGCGCAAGGGTGGCCTGTATCTGATCGATGCTCGCGTGTCGCCGTCCACCCCCACCGAGCCCTATGCGAAGGTGTATTTCGGCACTGAAAGTCAGGCACCTCTGCTGCGTCCGGTCGCGTAACGGCCCATGCACTTCGAAGGCGAATTCAAGGTCCCTGGCAAGGCGTCGGATGTGATCCGGCGCTTTGCCGACGTGCCGCGCATGTCAGGCTGCATGCCAGGCGCGGTGCTGGAAGCCCAGGCCGAGGACGGCTCCTGGCCCGGCGCGATGGTGGTCACGTTTGGCCCCAAGAAGGTCAACTTCAAGGGGCGGGCGACCTGTGAGTTCGACTTCGATGCGCTGACTGGCAGCGTGCATGGCCGCGGCACCGCGGACATGCGCGCGGCTCGGATCGGGGTGAAGGTCTCCTTCGCCCTGCGTGACGATCCGGCGGCGGCGACGCCGACCACGATCGTGAAGATCGTATCCGACGCGGAATTGGGCGGCGTGCTGGCGGACTTTGCTCGTGCCGGCGGGACGGCAGTGGCCAATGTCATCATGGCCGATTTCGCACGCCGAGCGGCCGCGGAGTTCTCCAAGGACGAGGTTCCAGTGGAACCGGCGGTGGACGAACCCGTCGCCGAAACACTGCCCGACCCCTCCACGGAGCCGACGATGAGGATGGCGGCCCCGCCACTGCCGCGTCCTGCCCCACCGTCGCGGGCAGCCGAGCCGGTGCCGCTGGCCGCTCACACGTTGTTGTGGGCGGTGATCAAGTCGCAGTTCGTTCGGCTGGGGCGTTGGTTGGGGTTGGTTCGGTAACGGGCCGTTTGTGGCAGGGGACGCCATGATGGCAGCCGGTGCCGCTGATGATTTGATCGCCTCGGCCAGGACGCTTCCGCCCGGACCATGAATTGGCCCTTCGGGCCGCGCCTCGGGCTTCATTCATGGCGGGTCGAGACCTTCGGTGGGTAACTGACTGGAACCGGAGAACGCACCCTAACCCTTGTCTTGCCGTGTGATTGCAGCGCTGTTCCGCGCCGCTGAGCGTGATGACGGGCCGAGGATGCGGGGGCATGACTGCCCCCGCACGGAACCTATCGCATCAATCCGCCATCGATCGCGATGCACTGCCCCGTCACGTAATCCGACAGATCCGTGCACAGGAATTCAATCACTTTCGCGCAATCGTCCACCCCGCCGAGGCGCCGGAGCGCCACCCGCTCGGTCTGGTCGTTGTTGGCGCCGACGCGGTTGGGCATCACGGTGGCGACGACACGTCCAGTCGTGATGGTGCCGGGCGCGATGCAGTTGGCGTTGATGCCGAACGGCCCTAAATCCTGCGCCAGATAGCGCGTGTAGTGCAGGATCGCCGCCTTCGCGGCCCCGTAATGGGCGTAGCCGCCATCCAGCGAGGGGTTCAGGCCCGCCACCGAGCTGACGGTCACGATCTTGCCGGACCGCTGCGCCTTCATGATCGGCGCCGCCGCGTTCACGCAATAGACGGTGCCATAATAGTTCATCTCGGTAACCAGATGCAGCAGAGAGGTCTCCAACGTGCTGGCTTTGGTATCCAGCGGCCGGCCTCGCCCGCCACCGGCATTGGCGACCAGGATGTCGACTCGGCCCCATTTATCGACGACCTGCTTGACCATTGCCTGGACCGAGGCCTCATCGCGGACATCCGTCTCGATGCCGATCGCCTCGCCTCCGCCGGCGTTGATCTCATCCACGGTGCTGTCGGCGGTCATCGCCTTCGCTTCGGCCTCGAACTCCTCATAGGATTTCAGATTGAGGTCGGTGACGGCGATCTTTGCGCCCAGCCCGGCCAGCCGGCGCGCATAGGCGCGTCCCAGGCCGCGGCCGGCGCCGGTGACGATTGCGACTTTCCCATCAAGTTTGCCCATCGATGTCTCCTCCATTCCGCATGGTGCCCGGGCTTAGAGCATGCTTGCCTTGAGCGGAACCGTGTGACGTGCGAGTCACGCTCAAAAACAACGAACCAGCGCTGCTCCGTGCGTCCGGTCTGGTTGAACGCGCGCCCGTACACCTCGCCTTGCCGACCCGGATCGGCAAGGCGAGCCGCTGGGGGTATGCCCGCGGGGGATCGTATTTCCCGCGAGCTGTACTAGCATCCTGGCGCACAGGTGCAGGGTGGCAACCCGAGGAGGACAGGATGGCGATTTCCGTGGCTGACATTGGCAGTTTCCACATCGGCGGGCGGGCGGTGACCCTGTCCGGCCTGCCACCCCGGCGCCTGGTGCTGACCGCGGGTGCGCCGGCCCGGGACTTCCCAGCCGATGGCGATTTCGAGACCGGGCAGATGTATGTCCAGTTCGTGCGCCTGACCGCGCCCAAGGCCCGCTATCCTCTGCTGTTGTGGCATGGCGGCGGGATGACGGGCGCAACCTGGGAAACCACACCGGATGGCCGAGCAGGGTGGCAGTCCTATTTCCTGAATGCCGGCCATGACGTTTATATCTCGGACGCGATGGAGCGGGGACGCGCGTCCTGGTCGCGCTATCCGGAGATTTACAGGGACGAGCCGCATTTCCGTTCCAAGCGCGAATCCTGGGGCCTGTTCCGCATCGGCCCGCCAGGCTCCTATGCCACGGATCCGGCCCAAAGGCGGCCTTTTCCAGGCCAGTTGTTCCCGGTCGAAGCGTTCGACCAATTCGCCAAACAGGTCGTCCCGCGCTGGGCGAGCAACGACGCCCCGACCCAGGCCGCCTATGACGCACTGGTCCAACGGGTCGGTCCCTGCGTGATCGTCACCCACAGCCAGGGTGGCAATTTCGGCTTCAACGCCGCCTTGCATGCGCCTGATCTGGTGAAGGCGGTGATCGCCATCGAGCCATCTGGCACCCCGGACCCGTCCGCCGTTGCGCTGGGTGGCCTTCGGCACGTCCCGCATCTGGTGGTCTGGGGCGATTATCTGCGGGACGACCCGTTCTGGCGCGGTCTGCGGCCGAATGTGGAACGCTACCGGGCGGCATTGGAAAGCCAGGGTGGTACCGCCGACACGCTCGACCTGCCGGCCGAGGGCATCGCCGGGAACTCGCATTTTCCGATGATGGACCGCAATTCCGACGACGTGGCGGATAGGGTGCAAGCCTGGATGGGCCGGCAGGATTTGATGACGTAGGGAAGGAACTTCGCGCGCCCCGCCTCTCAACCGCGATGCTCGGGCGCGTCTCGAGCATCCTCCACGGCACAACGCTTTGAGTCGTCCGGCGACAGCGGAGAACAGGGGTTCGCGGGGATGCTGGTATCAAGTCCCGCCATAACGAAAGGGAGGCCACCTGATCGATCAGAGCTTGATACCAACCTCCGTCACCATTGACTCTCGCACCGCTTGCTTATCAACCGTCATGCTTGGGGCAGGCCCGAACACCACGACGGGGGGCTGCCAAATCGGTCAGCAATTGCATCGGCTGGAATAAGCGGATTGGGCTCAAGCGGCGCCATCGGTTTTCACGCAGCAAGAGTACGTTTTCAGGGGTGCCGACCATGGACCTGAGTTTTCTCTCCGCCACGGCCCTGACCGAATTGATCCGGTCGCGCCGGATCGGCTGCCTTGAAGTGTTGGAGCATTTCATCGACCGCGTCGAACGGCTCGACGGTCCGATCAACGCCGTCGTGGTGCGGGATTTTGACCGTGCGCGTGATCGTGCGCGCCTATTGGACTCATCAAAGACGCGGAATGCGCCGCTGTTCGGCGTTCCGATGACGGTGAAGGAGAGCTTCGACGTCGCGGGTCTGCCTTCCACTCGCGGGCATGTCGCCAACAAGGACCACCGCGCCATGGTATCGGGCCTAGCGATCCGGCGGCTGGAAGATGCCGGAGCGGTGATTTTCGGCAAGACCAACGTCCCGGTCGATCTGGCGGACTGGCAGAGCTACAACCCGCTCTATGGCACGACCTCCAATCCGTGGAATCTGGCGCATACACCGGGCGGGTCGTCGGGCGGGTCGGCAGCGGCTCTGGCAGCAGGATTGTCGGTGCTGGAAATCGGCAGCGATATCGGGGGCTCGATCCGCGTGCCGGCGCATTATTGTGGCGTGTTCGGTCACAAGCCGACCTGGGCCTTGCTGCCGAATTACGGCGATCCGGCGACCAGCGCGGCCGCCCCAACCGACATCGCCGTGATCGGCCCCCTGGCTAGATCGGCGGCCGATCTGGCAACCGCACTCGATCTGTTGACGGCACCGGATCCCGCCGAGACCGGCTT
>Ga0082335_1002271_pt1 | contig 36633 bp, 35 predicted proteins | sample Subgrocontami58m_FD_72375 | JGI IMG/M metagenome (GOLD analysis project Ga0082335, IMG submission 72375) | Subsurface groundwater microbial communities from S. Glens Falls, New York, USA - GMW37 contaminated, 5.8 m (SPADES assembly) (version 2) ... | reverse complement strand
CGACCATGATGCCTGTCGCCTGAACAACGGATTGGGCCAGGGACGCGTCGTTTTGCATACTCTGCGCCACGGTATCCAGCGTCACCATATTGGAGCTGTCCACATTGTTAAGCTCAATCACGGGGTGTTCACTGCCGCCGATTCCAATACCCAGGCTGTATCCCCAGCCGGAGGCAGCGGCCTCCGCAGCGGCGGATGGGGCGCCGCTTTGCAGCGCCAGGCCTACCACGTAGCCCTGCCCACCGGCAGATACGTGGTTATTCCTGACCAGGATAGTGTCTACACCCAGGCCAATGATGCCTTCGGCGTCTGCGGTGCCAAAGCCCCAGCCTTGCGCAAGCGCGGGCTTGATGATCTGTTCAGCCCCAGCCGCAGTCGCGATGCCGAAGGAATGGGCATTCACGCCGTTATTCGCAATGACCACCTTCTTGGAGCCTTCCACTACCACGCCCTGGGCTTCGGCGTGCATGTCGGCAAGGCCGAAGGGGCCAAGCACCGGTATGGAACTGGTCAACACCTGATGGGACTCGCCCAGAACCACGCCATCCGCCTGAGCGGAGATGTTGGAGTTATTGATGATTTGCAGTTTGTCCGTTGCCAAGGCATGAACGCCGGTGGCAATGGCCTCGCCGACCGCCGTCGCCTGTATGCTGGACAGACCTGGAATCGTAGCGCCGGCCAGCGCCGTGACGGACACATCGCTATCCGCGGTGATGACGTTGGAGCTCACAAGCGCATTGAGCGCTCCGATGATCTCAACGCCCATCGCCTCAGCGGTGCCCCATGCATTGGCAAACTTGTTGTTGCCGAGGCCGGACACGGGTAGGCCCCTGGCCTCCGCGCCGCTCTTTGCCACCTGCTGTGCTGCCAGCGCCGAGGAAGGCGTCGGCCAGTCGCCGACGATCATTGGCGAGGTTCCAGTAAACACGCCGGCGATAACCGCCAGCATCGTGGTAGCCGTCGCAGCCACGTTGTTGCTCTGAATGACGATGCCGTCGTCGCCGAGGGCTTGCACGCCAAAGGCAACGCTGTGGCCGCTGCCGTCCACTACCGTGGAGGCCAAGCTGCCCACTCCACTGCTGCTCACTAGCTGAAGCGGCGTCTCCACGTCGCCTTCAACACGGACCATATTGCCCTCCACCGTACTGAGGGGCGACGCCACCACGCCGATGCCGAGGGCGCGGCTCACGCCTTCGCTTATGACAACGACAGGGGTGACAAGGGACAGATGGGCCAGGCTCCACACCGTGTTGGTATTAACGTGGCTATTCGGCGACAGCACGACCCAGACACCGGCGCTCTCCGCCATTGCACCCGCCACGCCGGGCAGGCTGGTGGCGCCGGCCTTTACGGCTTCCGCCTTTACCTGCTGGAAGAGACTCGCCAGCTCGCCGACAGCCCCGGACGGGCTTGGCGATGCCACGGCCAACTCCTTGCCGGAATCAGCCTTGATGGTATTGTTGCTCACGATCAAGCCCGGTGCGCCCAGACCAACCACGCCGACGGAATCGGCGATCCAGGGCATACCGTCATGGAGGATTTCGCTCACGGCGCTGATGCCGGGAATCCCCGTGCTGCCCACGTTGCCCACGACTTTGCCGTTCTTCGCGTCCACCAGGACTACTCCGGCAGCGTTGCGGGATTCGTGGGTGCTCATCATGCCAGGCAGCGGATGCGCCAAAGCGCTAATCGTGTTGCCAGGGCCGCTGGTACCCGCCTTCGGCCCAATGAGGGCCTGGTCCGACCCGCTCACGAACACGCCCACCACATCGTCGTCGGCGTCCGCCCGGATGGAGCTCGCCGACAGTGCAAAGTTATGGGAACCGTCAGCTACGACCACGCCCGATGCGCCCTCCACGGCCATCACCGCTACCACGCTCTCATTCACTGACACGTTGGGCGAACCCAAGACCAAGATGCCGATGCCCTCCACCGGGTCCAGCACACTCACCGTAGCGAGGTTGATTACCGTGCCGGTAGAAGCATCCACCAGGATGCCTGTGCCCGTCATAAAGGAATCCAGAGTGGGCGTCACCGTAGCGCCAGCGACCATCGCCAGTCCGGTGACCGTGACGACGTTCTTCACAATCACCACTTCTGAGCCTGGAACCTCAGCGATTATGGTGCCGGGCGACTTGTGGACTTCCATTCCCGCGCCTTCGTTGGCCGTCCAAACCAGGACCTGGTTGCCATAGAGGGCAGACCCGCCGGCGTTGAACAAACGCACGCCCGTGGCGTTTTCCACGCCAGTCACGTGCAACTGGTTAAGGGCAATAAGGGTTGGCGCAGAAGTGCCTGGCGCGCTGGACACGTCAATGCCCACCGCGTTCAGGGCGACTACCGTGCCGCTCACGCCATTGACAATACCGTTAGCGGAGTTTGTCATCCGCACGATTGTGCCATGTTCAGCTATGGGCGCAGAAGGTCCGGCGTCCACCTGAATGGAACCGCCGTCCACCTCAGTCCCAGGAGAGTTATTCACTGATATGCCCGTCATGCCCAGCGCGCCGTGCACCACGAACTCGCTGTTCTGCACGCTGCTGTCCGGGGAACCGTTCAAGACACCGCCGTTGCCGGCAATCTCAAAGAACACGTCAAAGAAGCTGTCCACCACGAACAACTCAGTAGACGAGACGGCTACAAAGCCGCTGCCAGTGCCGCCTTCCAGGTGGACCGTACTGCGAGCCACCGTGGAATTGCCCGAGCCAACGAGCGAAAGGCCATCTACGCTAAGCTCGGTGAATACGTCAAAGAAGCTGTCTGCAATGGTCCCACCCGGCGAGTTCATCAGGCTCGCGCCGGTGGCGATGCTCAGCTCTGTGAAGATGTCAAAGAAGCTGTTGATGATGCTCGCATTAGGCGAGTTCGTCAGCTTCGCTCCGCTGGCAGGACCCATGGCCGCAACGGTGAAACCTGCCGCCACTGAATGCAGCGTACCGATGCCGCCGTTGTCAGTGATAACCACGCCTGAGGAGTCTATGACTTCTACGCCAATGCCAGCGCCCGTGGAATCCACAGCTACAGCGTTGTTCTGCACCGTGGAGTTAGTCGCCCGCACCAGCGAAATGCCAACGCCGGTTATCCCTGCGTGCAAGTCAAGCGCGGTAAGCCGAATGGTGGTGCTGGTAGCATCCACGGCGCGCACGCCCCAAGCGCTCTGGCTGGCGACGACGCCGGCATTCACGCCTGTGACCAGGGTATTGGCAGACTGGGACACCCACACGGCAGTGCTGGTAGCGCCGCCGGCAATGGTAATAGTTGTCCCGGAAACCGTGCTGTTGTCAGACGTCCGCAGACGCACGCCGGTTGAGGTAAGCGTGCCGCTCATGCTGATCGTGCCGCCCACAATTTGCGTCCCAGGAGCATTTGTGGCGTCAACGCCCGTGCTTCCCACGGGCGAAATGGTGTTGCCAATGACCTTTAGGTTCGCCGCGTTGGTCGCCAAGACGCCCGTGCCAGAACCCGTAAGCGTAAACCCAACGCCCACGCCGCCAATGGTCACGTTGGCCGCCGTCACCGTAATAGTTACGGTGCCTTTGCCCGTGGAGTTGATAGTGCTCAGGCCGGAGCCGCCTGTGCTCTTAAGGACCAGGCTCTTGCCGATGGTCACTGCCTCGGCATAGGTCCCGGGGTGGACAAGGACGGTGCTGCCGCTGACTTCGTTGACACCCTCTTGCACACGGCCCGCAGTGCCTGTCTGGCCGCCAAGAGCGGTGACGTGAAGGGTGCTGAAGTCGCCGGCAAACGCCTTGGAGGAACTGTTCGTGCTGGTGTCCAGATAGGGTGTGAAGTCTACAAAGCCGACCATGAGCGCGTTGATCGCGCTTTCAATGTTCGTGCCCCACCAGTTGCCGCCAGCGCTGGCCGTGGAAGGTCCGGGATTGCTGACGCCAAGGGTGTTGCTGCTGATGTTGTTGTCTCTGATAAGGGAGGTGACAGCGGGCCCAAGCACAATGCCCGTGCCATGGCTTTGGATCAGGTTATTTTTGACGGTGACGCTGGTGTTACCACTGTCAACCCGGATGCCTGCGCCGCTGGCCTGAACGATCCTGTTGCTCTCAATGTTAATGCTAAGAGGCAGGCCGGTAAGGGTGTTGCCTTCCACCAGGATGCAGTTATCAGTCGGGAAGCTCTGGTACGTGCACTGGAAGTTGCTTCCAAGAATGCTGATGCCGCCGAGGCCGGAGTGGATCATCACGACCGACGATATAGTGCTATGGGAGTAGTTGCCAAGGATGAACCCGTTTAGGGTCACATTGCTGGCGGTAATCATGACCGCGGACGTTCCGGTAAGTCCGCCGTTTATCTGGGATAGGCCTAAGCTTGTATCCACGTAACGGTTGAGGGCCTTCAAGGTCAAGGCGCGGTCAATGTTGATGTTCTCATCGTAAGAACCTTGGCCGACAATAAGGGTCGCGGGGGTAGTGGTGGAAGCGGCGTTGATGGCAGCCTGAATGGTGGCATAGTACGTACTGCCGTTCATGACGCCAAGGAGTTCAAAGCCGAGGTCGTCGCTTTGTCCCATAGAATCGGTCGCTACGACCAAGTTGTCGCCCAGGTCGGCAGTGCTGCTGGGGGTAGGCACTACAAAGGTCGCAGAGAAGGCTCCAGAACCGTTGGTAGTGACAACCGCCGGCGTGGTACTGACGGCAGCGCCGTCATAGGTCAGCGCAATCGTAGACGTGGCGGCAAAGTTGGCTCCGGTGACGGTGACGACATCACCGGCATGGCCGGAAAGCGTAGAGGGGAAACCGTTCAGCATAATGCTTGCGGGACCAAAGAGTTTAAAGGTGTTAGATCCGCTTTCCCCGCCTGCGGAGGCCATGACACTAACGTTGCCAAAGTCGGCGAGGGGAGCGGCAAAACTACCGGCTATGCCCCCCGCAGCGGTTGTGGTACCGGTAAGGACCGTTGTGCTGCCAAAGGTCACGGAATACGCCGTGCTTGCAGGGAACAACGAGCCTGTGACGCTGATAGTGGTGTTGGGGACGCCGGAGATCGGGTCAATGATAATGCCACCGGGGCCAAGAAGGGTGAAGAGTGTGGAAGTGGTTGATGTCCCTGCGGTCGCAGCCACCGTGACAGGACCAAAGGAGGTGAGGGCTGCATTAAAGAGCGTGGTGATACTACCAGTCTCTGTAGTGGTCCCTGTGGCAACCTCTTGGCCGCCATAGGTAATTGAGATGGGAGTACCGGTGGGGAAGCCCGTCGCCGCCACCGTGAGCGGCGTGTTCGGCACCCCCGACGCCGGATCCACGGTGATGCCGGGGTCATCGGCCTCGGCTATGGCGCTTGCGAACAGCGCACCCAGAATGAGGAGAAGCGTTCCTACTACAGCGATGGGACCCTTACTTGTCATGCCCTTCATAGCAGTCTCCCTGCGTGCAGCTTTCGGCCTAGCGCCACTACGTAGCTATTCGGTTAGACTTGCGTCCATCAGGCCTGGAAAACCCAGGCCGCACCTTACCCCGCTCCATCTCTACCACATCCAGAATGTGCCGATGGGATTATTCCCACTAGCACCCCTGCGACTATATGGGCAGAACACCAACCATGTCAAGCGTATGCGTCCTTAAATGCGGGTTTCCCCTAGCCGAAAAAGGTTGGTAATATCGGCAAATCTTACGCTCTAAGCTCTCGCCAAAGGCCCTAGCCAGGGTGAACCCGCCGGTCTGCGTGGCCCAAAGCCTTGCCCGGCGCAACGATGTCCCGCACCCGCTGCTTCAGCTCCGCCGGCTCTGGGAAACGGCCCTCCGCCTTGCGAGACCACGCCGTTTGGCCGTTGGCCCGCACTTCAAACACCGCGCCCCGTCCGGGGATGAGCGCCACTTCACCAAGCTCTGCTTCAAACGTGGACAGCAGTTCCTGGGCTACCCAGGCTGCCCGCAGCATCCAGCGGCACTGGGTGCAGTATTCAATCTCAACACGGGCCTTGTCTGCCATGTCGTACCTCCATCAGGCTGATGCGAAACATTATACATGCCAAAAAGCACCAAAAGAGGCCGACACACAGCCGGCCCCACCAACAGGTCTTTGTCTCAAGGGGCTGGCAGGCCCAGTCTAACCTAACGTCCCGTCATGCCAGAAGGAGAGATTCGTCAGATGAAGTGTCTCGTTCCCTTTTTTGCCCCAAAGTACTACCGTGTACACTCCAACGCCGCGTTTGGACAACACAGGACGCAGGCTCGCGATTATGCTGAATGCGCTCTTGTCTACCTCCCACGACCCCGCGTTGACGTAGCTCACCACGCCTTGCACCGTCTCTACCGCTGCCGCCCCATGAGAAGGGATGCCGCTCTGGTCCGTGGAGGGCGATGGAGGCGCAGTCGCCGTGGGGAAGCTGCGCGGATCAGGACAGCGCTGCCAGGACGCATTGGTCTCGGTATCGGAATACGATCCCGGCTCGCGGATAATACCCGCTAAGCTGCCGATGTCGTAGCAGGCGCTGGCATTCAATTGGCCCAGGCTTAGCGGCGTCGGCCAGGGTTCGTACCACACCTGGAGGCTGTCAAACACAAACCCATCCAACGTCTGGCCGCTCAGAGCAAGCACGCCTGAGTTCAGGGACGGCGGCTGGGAATAGCTGACGTAGCTGCCTTCAAAGTCTTGCACCAGGGCCAGGGCAGCGCCGTTGTAGGCCACGCCCAGACTCACCTGCTTGTGCCATTTGTCCAGGATGGCGCTGCGGGAGGCAGCATCGGCCATCAAAGACTTCTCGGCGTCCTGGAGCAGTTGATAGGCGTCCTTGGCGGGTGAGGTCGCTGGGTCTACGGCGTTGGGTAACGCGAAGACGTTCTCCGTCACGTAACCCATGCCGCCGGCCTTTGTGTAGCGCATGTACGGTTTTTGGCCGTCCCAACTCCAGTGAGAACGAAACCCTTTGTCCAGCATGTCCTCTGCATGGGCCTGGGCGGCGCTGTTTGATCCCAGGGAAAGCGACGCCGCGCCGAACTGCTGCCTATCTTTGTTAATCAGGTTCAAGGCGTACTGGATGAGTTGCGCCGAGGTTGGCGGCGGGGTAGGCGTTGCAGTGGCCGTGGGCGTTGGCGTCACAGTAGGCGTGCGCGTCGGCGTAGGGGTACGCGTCGCGATGGTGAGGATAAGCGGCGGCGCTGCGGTTGGTGTGGCCGTAGGCGTTGCCGTTGCGGTGGGGGTAGGCGTCGGCGTCGGCGTAAACGTAGGGGTAGGAATGGGAAACAGGACGCCGCCCCCTGCGTATGCCGGGTCCGCAGTGGCCGTAGGCGACGGCAGCAAGGGGGCCGGCGTCGGAGTCGGAACGTCCGCGTTCAGCCCTTCCCCAAAGGGACTGGGCGTCACTGGGCTGGCCCCCGACCCGCAGCCCGATGCCATTGCCAGCACGAACATGCACGACGCAAGAAGAAGAAGGGGCTGGTTTGCCATCTATGTCCCTATCGTTGTCTTTCCGTTTGCCTATGCGTTCCCATCACCAGTTTTCCCAACGCCTCGCCCAGCACGGCAATATAACTACTGGATGCTACGTAGTGTTACCCACACTGTAGTACGCATGTGACCATTAAGTATACAAGGAATGTAAATAAAGTTCGGGCGACTCCTTGCTGGTCTAAGGCGGCAACACACCTCTGAGAATCTAGGGCTTTCGCCGCCACACGAGGCGATTGCCGCCGAGAACACAGGCCCCAGGTTTCACGCTGAGATCGGAACCACAAGGAGGTGCGCTCTTGACGCAATGAAGAGCGCGAGACCAGCGGCGACATCAATCCACTGCCTTTGCGCCCTGAGATGGCCATTTGTCCCTTGGACCTATGAAAGACGCGGCCTGTTGCGACCGCACTAAACCAGGTGCGGCGCACTAGCAGAGCAGCCTCGCGGTAAACGCTACTCCTTTTCCTCTGCGGACAACTTCAGCCCAAAGGTGGCTGCCAGCCCTTGCAGTAACACCTGTCTTTCCGCGCCGGAAAGTTTCGCCGATGGGTGCAGTAGTACGTATTGCAGCGGCGGCATTTCGCCTTCCTCTAGCTGCTCTCCTGCTTCCTCCGCACCCTCGGGCGTGGCGGCTATGTCAGAGAAATTAAGTGTGGCCCGTCCCTCGTCCACGTCCCGCTGCGCCAGCCAGGAAAGAGGCGCTACGTTGCTATACCACGGCCATTTCGTTTCGTTGCTATGGCAGTCGTAGCAAGCCCGCACTGCCAGGGCCCGCGTCTGGGGGCCATCCCAAGACGGCTCGGCGACAAAGGGCGGATTGGCATGATTTCGCCCGTAGGGCACAAGCTGGGCGACCACAAACGCCACAGCCAGGGCGCCAGCCCCCCAAAGCAACAGTCGCTTGACCATTGATCTTCCCTTCCGCTACGATTATCAGCTACGACACAGTGCTACGTATAGCTTGCCATTCTCACCTGAACGTTCCCTGAACATTTTTGCCCGCCGCCTGAACGTCGCCGGAACATCTATAGAAGTCGGTACGTCTTACTCGTCGCAGCCATAGTAACTTCTTGAGGGCGAGAACGGTTTCGTTGCAGAATTCGTCAGGATACTGGGAGTCTATTCAGGAAATTTTCAGGTACTCATCGGGTTCATTCATGTACGATTCATTGGCTGCCTTCTAAACTTGCCTTATGTGATAAAAAGGTCATTCAAGCCCGACGCGCAGTGCGGCGGACGGCGACATCAGAGCGCCGGCACGAGGGTCCAGCCAACGCCCCAAATGCAAGGAAGGAATACAGATGGGCCAGTCTGCACAGGATACTTCCCCCGAAAAAGCTGAGAACGACCGCAAGTGGCAGCTCAGTCGCCGCCGGATGCTCAAGGTCATGGGCGCTGCCGGGGCTACTGCGCTGGCCGTTCAGTTCGGCGGCGGGCTGCTGGGCAAGGCCGGCAAGTCTGCCGACGCGGCGGATGGGGATCCAACCCACACGGGAATGGCGGGCATGGGCGAGGCGGGAGTCGCCGAGGGCGGCTCCAAACGGCTGCGCCGCTGGGGCATGATCATTGACCTGCGCTACTGCGACGGCTGCCAGTCCCAGGGCACGCCTCCAAAGTGCACCACATCCTGCATTGAAGGCCACTTTGCCCCACAGCCCATGGAATGGATAGAGGTCTACGAGCACGAGTTGCCCGGCGGCGGCACGCAGTTCATGCCTACGCCGTGCCAGCAGTGCCAGAACCCGCCTTGCGTGAATGTGTGCCCAGTGGGCGCAACCTGGTCAACGCCGGAAGGCCAGGTCCTTATTGACCAGCGCCGGTGCATCGGCTGCCGCATGTGCATGGCCGCCTGCCCGTATGAGCGGCGCTTCTTCACCTGGGGCGAGCCGCCGGTCCCTCCGCAATCCCTCTTTGTAGAGTACAGCCCGGAGCACCAGGTCCCCATGAAGCGGGGCGTCGTGTACAAGTGCGACTTCTGCCCCGAGATGGCCCGCGCCGGGCGTCTCCCCTTCTGCTCTCAGGCATGCCCCCAGCACGCCATCTACTACGGAGACCTGGAAGAGGACCTGGCAACCAATGGCGTGGACGTGGTGAAGTTCTCCGACTTCGTCACCCAAGAAAACGCCTACCACTATAAGGAAGAGCTGGGCACGCATCCCCGCGTGTACTACATTCCAGGTCACGGCGAACTGGCGGGGCGCAACCCCGACAAAACAGGCAAAACGCCTACCGAATGGAAATGGCAGCAAACGTTACAAGGGAGCAAGACATGGAAGCGCTCAGGCCAGTAGACACATTTGAGGGACGACTGGAGGAGCGGGCCACCGCGCCCTTGCGGCGAACGAGCAAGGCTTACTGGGCCTTCATCGGGGCCTTGCTCTTCTTCATCGCCTGGGGCGGCTTTGCCTACTTCACCCAGACCAAGGACGGCCTGATCGTCACCGGAATGCGCGACCGCGTCTCCTGGGGACTGTACGTTGCGTTGTTCGTCTTTTTCATTGGCGCAAGCATGGCCGGCACCTTTGTTTCCGCCATCCTGCGCATTACCCAGGCCGGGTGGCGCAAGCCGGTCACCCGGGCGGCGGAAATGGTCACCGTCGCGGCCTTGGTTGTGGCGGCGCTTTTCATTACCTTTGACATAGGCAGGCCGGAGCGCATGACCAACCTGCTCCTGTTTGGCCGGTGGGAATCACCCCTGATTTGGGACGTGTACGGACTGAGCACCTACCTGCTGGGCAGCCTCCTGTACCTGTACGCCGCCCTCATTCCAGACCTGGCCTACCTGCGCGACCGCATGGGGCCGACTACCTGGGGCATCAAACGCTGGTTTCTGAATGCCTTCAGCATCGGCTGGACAGGCGCGCCCAAGCAACACAAATACCTGGCCATCGCCCTGTCCACCATGATGATCTTCATCGTCCCCGTTGCCGTGATGATGCACACCGTCACCTCCTGGATCTTCGCAATGACCCTGCGCGAACCCTGGGACAGCCCTCTCTTCGGCATCTACTTCGTGGGCGGGGCGATCTTTTCCGGCACGGGCATCATCATCATCCTCATGGCCGTGCTGCGGAGGACACAGCACCTGGAGGAGTACCTCACAGAGAAACACTTCCGCTATCTGTCCTATATGATGGTCACGTTTGCCGTTGTTATGGTCTTCTTTAACGTCAGCGAGTTTGTGACCGAGGCATACAAGCTACGAGGCGAAACGTCGTTTCACCTGCATTCAATGGTTTCCGGCAACATGGCCCCCTTCTTCTGGAGCTACTTCTGGGGCGGCCTCATCGCCCCGGTCGTCATCATCGCAGTGCCCTTCACGCGAAACATCACGGGCATGGTGGTAGCGGCGGTCCTGGTGAACATCGGCATGTTCATTGAGCGTTACCTCATCGTGTTTGGCGGAATGCACATCCCGTTGAACCCTTACCCCGAACCTACCTACACTCCTACATGGGTGGAATGGTCGCTGTTCGCCGCGGGAGTATCCGTCTTCCTCCTTATTATCAGCATCATGCTCAAGCTAGTGCCCAGCATGGCGGTGTGGGAGATGCTTGAAGAACCCGCCGCTACTCGTGAAGCCGTGCCGGTCCGGGCAGCAGGCCGCGCCCCGGCCGTCAGCGAAGGAGACTAGAGATGGCAAAGCGCCTGCTCATTGTGACTATTTTCAGCGCGCTGCTGGCCCTGCTGACCGCCGCATCCGCCGCGGCCGACCAGCCCGTGCCCTACATGACTCTGGGGTTCCCAAGCCCTGCCCCCACAGGCAACCGCATTGTCCTGTCCGCGTACCTCCTTGACCCGGCGGGAAACCCCATCAGCGGGCAGCGCATCTCCTTCACCAGCGAAGTTGAGTTTATGAACACCCTGGGGACCATCCATTTGGGCGACGCCACTACCGATGACAACGGTCTGGCGTACCTTCCCTTCATGCCCACGTCCCTGGGGATGGAAGCAATAAACGCCCAGTTCGCCGGCAATGAGATCTTCGCCCCAATATCCGCCACCAACCCCATCAGCATAACCGAGGGCCGCGCCGTGTACAGGGAGGAGGTCCCCTTCCGCATCCCGGGCGCGGACATACGCATCGTCGTTGTGGCGCTGACAGCGGTGTGGAGCATCTACTTCTTCGTGACCGTTCTTTTCTGGCTGATCAGCCGCTCAGGGGGACAGACCAGCCAGCCCGCAGGAAGTGACCGATGAATAAGTCCTTCGTTACCGCCTTCTGGTCCCTCCTGGTGCTCGCCATAGGTGGAGCGCTCATCCTTGTCGTGACCCTGCGCCCCTGGTCCGATGCCAACGAGGCCTATGACACTCACTTCAATACCAAGGAAGGCGTTCCGGGAAGCTATTCGCGCACCGTCCTCACCTACCTGGAGACCACGCCCGAAGCGCCCGCTCCGTGGCAGCCCACAAGCCGCCTTGAGACGCCTGTGCCCGGCTACGTGCTCTATGTGTCCCTCGCGTGCGCCGCCTGCCACGGCCTCAATGCAGAAGGCGGCGTTGCCCCATCCCTCCTGGGCGATGCGGAACGCAAGTTCAACAACGTCGTGCGCGACGGCACGGGCGGTATGCCCACCTATCACAAGGTGGAGCTTACCGACGCCCAACTGCTTGCCATCGTTGGCTACGTCCAGTCCCTGGGACTAGAGCCTGAAGAGACCGTAACGGCCAAGCCTACGGCGACGCCCTATCCTACGGCGACGCCCACGCCTGCACCGACGCCAACGCCCACGGCGACGCCGCTCCCCGGCGTCACGCCCACGCCGACGCCCAGCCCGACGCCCACCGTCGCCAAGCCTGTAGTCAGCCCCGAGGAGATGAAGAAGGCACAGCAGCTCTTTGCGGACGTAGGCTGCGATATATGCCACGGCGCAAACGCCAAGGGCGGAACGAAAGGGCCGACGCTTGCCGGCATGACCGAAGACGACATCATCAAGGCGGTCCGGGAAGGGCTGCGCAAGCCGGACTCCAAGTACCCACGGGCCATGGAAGCCGTTGACCAGACCAAACTCTCAGACGGGGAACTGGCAATCATTGTCAAATTCTTGCTGAACTTAAATTAGGGGGGATAACGTGAAATCGTTACTTGCCTTCGGAGTGTTACTGGCCAGTGCGGTCCTTTCCCTTTCTGCTTGTGAAGGAGCACAAGGACTCACCGGCCCGCAAGGCCCCATGGGGCCGGTAGGAGCGCCCGGTCCTAAGGGAGACCAGGGAATCCAAGGCGTTCCAGGCGAGCAAGGGACCAAGGGCGATCAGGGACTACAAGGCCCGAAGGGAGAAGTTGGACCACAAGGCCTTCAGGGGCCGGGTATTCCTCCCGATGACATCAAAGCAATGATTAAAGAGGCCACCGCCGGCATCGCCTCCGCGACGTTCACGGACACGGCGGTCATCTCCACGGGCGGCAAGCTGTACGACAACTGGATCAGCGAGACAGGGGCCGCAGCGCTCACCGGCACACACCCGTTGTGGTCGCTCCAGACGACGAACACCAGGACCGGCAATGACGCCTTCCGCTGCAAGGAATGCCACGGCTGGGACTACAAAGGCGTCGGCGGCGCTTATGGAAGCGGCTCGCACAAGACGGGCTTCCCAGGCGTTTACAGAGCATCCCAAGTGATGAGCAAGGACCAGCTCGTTTCCGTCTTGAAGGGCGGCACCGACTACCGCCACGACTTCTCTAAGTACCTGACCAATGACCAGATCAACAGCATCGCGGTCTTTTTGAAGGCGGGAGTCATCAACGACGCCCAGATCATTGACTACGCTACGAAGAAGCCAAAGGGAACCGTGGACATGGCAAACGGCCAGTCCAAGTACTCGCGCACCTGCGCAAGCTGCCACGGAGACGACGGCAAGAAGATCGCCTTTGGCCCAGCCACTGCCCCCGAATACATAGGGACTATCGGCGTCGGCAACCCTTGGGAGTACACCCACAAGGTGCTATACGGCCAGCCCGGCGATTCTGGGGCGGACATGCCCGTCGCAATCATCCGTGGTTGGACGATGCAGGACGTTATGGACGTTTTGGCTTACTCGCAGACCCTGCCCACCAAGTAGGCCCCGTGTAAGGGCAAGCGTTCCGGCCCAACGCCATCACCGCGCTCCGGACGGATGCTTCGCCCCGTGACAGGGTTTGCCGGGAACGGTTGGGGTCTCAGACACGGGTGGGTTGGACATTGCTGGGGGTCCAACCCACCCTGAATCCCAGTGTTGCTATCGTTGTAGAGCGACGTTCTATTGCGGGATGTCGCCGTTAGGCGCACCTTAACAACAAGATTGGCAGACACGACTGCCATTGGGCAAAACGTCTCATGTCGTTGCTACGAAAATACGAGTTCGGCTATCTTCATTTGCTCTTGTCATGCTGAACGGGCCTTGCCCTAAAAGTCCTTTTCGGCAGTGCCCCCTGACCCCCTCGCCTTCGGCGGGGGGAAGAAATTGTATCTGGGGGACACCCCCAGACCCCCGGCGGGAACTCACGTTCCCTGCACCCTCCTGACTTTTGAGGCAACGCTCCTCAAGGGATGGGGGTGAGCGTATGCCTGCGAACGACGCAAGCTATTCTGTTTATGACCTTACGGGAAGGGACCAAGGGGTTAGGTCATTATGTGTTGGAGACGGCAAGACTGCCTGGCAACGCGGTCGGCTACCGGCCTTCTTCCCCATCGGGGTCGTCCTCCAACTCCCAAGCGCCTTTGCCGATGAGGGGTACGAACCGGCACCCCCCCAGGGTTTCAACAATATAGCCGTTGTTGCTCTTGGTCACCTTCATAAGCTGCTGCTCCAGGCGTGAGCCGACGGGGATCACCAGCCGGCCGCCGTCGGCAAGCTGGTCCAGAAGGTCGCGGGGCAATAGCGGCCCGCCCGCGGCCACGATAATGCAATCGTAGGGAGCGGCTTCCGGGCAACCCAGGGCCTCTCCCGCCAGACGCACCTGCACGTTGAGATACCCCAAACGCAAGAGCCTAGCCCCCGCCAGCTCCACCAGTAGGGGAATGCGCTCCGTCGCTATTATTTGTCGCGCCAGCAAAGACAGCACCGCCGCCTGATAGCCGGAGCCTGCGCCGACCTCCAATACTTTGTCCGTAGGTTTGACTTGCATGGCCGACACCATCACCGCCACCATAAGCGGCTGGGAGATGGTCTGCCCTTCCTCTATGGGCAACGCCATATCCTCGTAAGCAAGATGGCGGTGGGTCTCCGGCACAAACTCCTCACGCGCTACCTTGCCCATGGCCTCCAGGACCCGCTGGTCCTTGGTCTCCCGGCGCAAAAGGTTCACCATACGCCGTCGCCGCTGCGCAAAGTCCATGGCCCCCTCCAAAACATCCTCTTAGAATATCAGGGGCTTTCTGTGTTCAAGTGCCTATGGGAGAAAGCCTGTCACCATCGCCGAAAGGGTGTGGCATCAAGCCCCCAGCTATCAGGCGGGTCCTTCTGCTGAAGGATCATTCTGAGCGGGTGAGTCCCGATTCCATCGGAGCGAATGCAGCGAATCCCGACCTGTCGGGACTAGCCTGTGACCATGCGCAAAGGCCATTTGCAAAGGTGAGTATCCCCGCATAGCAAGTGCTGACTAGCGGGTGAGCCTGCGTCTGGTTGTGTCTTCGTATTTTGTGGTTCGTTCACGACGCCTTGATTCCGTACCATATATGAACGTCCCTACTATAGAAACCAATGTGGTGGTGCCGATAGCGACTCCTGCCAGGTCATGCCCAGTAGAAACCAGTAAGGCGGCCACACCGAGGAAAAGCACGGCAACGAAGGCCCCAGCGATCAATCCTGCCCACGATCGCATGGTGTCTCCCCTGACAACCGTACTCTCAATTTTCTGCCGGTGTGCTGCCTGCCGTTCTGCTAGGGCGAGTATGCGCTCGGCTGCCCCAGGAATCACATCATCGTAAGCCTTTAGCATTGATGGTGGCGGGAGGGGACCGCTATAGGATGTAGATAGAGAAAGAGCCGTTCGCCTGTCCTGTGAGACAAGACCAGCCTCAGAATTCTGAGGCTGGTCTTGTCTCACAGGACTTTTCTTAGCTGGGTTCTTATTGCGACGTGGCATACTGCTTACTCTCTTGTGCGGCTACGAACTCTTGGTAGGCACGCCTAATATCAGCGCCTACGGCATTCCAATCCAGCCACATGGCAATCTGGTCCGCCTCTTCTTCGTTGCGAGAATAATTGTACTCGCACAGCGTATTCCCAAAGTCAAAGAGCCTAGCATAACCATCCAGAAATGACGGTCTTGCAACAAGATAGTCCGTGAAGTTTCCCATAGATCACCATCCCCCATGAGATTCCAACCCACTTCCCAATTGTACCACACCAACCATTTCCCTTGACGGGGCTGCATTATACTACACGGCACTTGAATTGGCTAGCCGCTTTGTATAAGATGAATCTATGGGCGGATCAAAGAAAACCAACCCGTTACGGCCTTCCTATGAGGAAGGCGAGTTACGGGACAAAACCTTAGACGCCAAGCAAGACGCCAGCTTCCAGCCGGAAGACTTACAGCGTCTTGTTGGCAAGGCGGTTAAGAAGGCCCCCGAAGGGGCCTCACCACCTTAACGTCGCTTGGGTCGCTGCCCAAGCTGCCGCCGGATTCAAAGATTCAGGGTCTGCCATTGGCTGACCTCCTTCCCGCAGCCCCAGGATGCTACTAACATCTCTGGGGCGCTCTTTATTCTAGTGGCTCCCTTTGAGAGCCGGTCTAGGCAACTTTACTAAGGGCCGCACCACTTGCGTTGGTTTGTTCTGCCTCTTTCTCCACATTCCAACGCCATGTACGTGGGCCTACTTTCTCCGCCAATGGAATGCTGTAGCACGTCCAATCCACGACACTCATTGGGTTCTTGGCAGTTGTCACAACGCCTAGCATCTCGCTCTGCCGCCAGATTTCCGAGACGTGCAGTTTTGCCCCACTAGCATCTTTAAGTACTTTCCCAACAGCCCCAGGCATACTCATAATGCCTTTGGAACGTCGCCCACCTTTGCTTTTGGCCCGTTTAGGCTTGCTGGGAACCTCTTGAATAACAGGGTGTTGCAACTGGGGCTGTTGCTCACTAATCTTGTCCAGTGAAATGAGGCTTTCATAGCCTGTCGCAAGAGTGACAAGGATTTCCCGCTCCTTTTCCAGGGCAGAAAGCCTACGCTTGACTTCCCCCAGGTGCTTTTGAAGCAAATCCTCTTGCATGATGGTTGCCCCCTTGACGAACATTGTCCGCTAGGATAAATTACATAGGTAGGCACATGAAAACTGCGCCTTCCCAAGACCTCAACGGGATGCTTTCTCAGGGCTGTCCGTTGAGGTCTTTGTTTATGCCTTAAATATAGAACCCGCTCACACAATCTGTCAAGCGGGTTCTATCCAGAACTTCTAGTATCCTAACGGGAACTGCCGTTCTTTTTTAGCGGTGAATAGCTTCCATGCTTCCCAGCCCGCACCTTAGCCGTTTGGTCCACCATCGTCTCATACATGGCTTCCGAGTCCTTGCGATGGTTGAAGCGGAACACGTAGGCGTCCAAGTAGCTTTGTAGATGCTTCGGGCTGACGGCGTGGTTCACGCCATCAATCCCGCGCTTGGTATTGCTCCACATGGATTCCATGTTGTTGACGTGGGCCAGTCCATTCACGTATTGCTTAGCGGCGTGTTGGACTGTCTCATGGGCATAGCCTAGAGAGGCGAGCTTATTGTAGGAGTGGAGTTCGTCGGTGTAGATGATGGTCTGGGGATCGGTAGGGATGTGCTCCTGAATGATAGGGAGCAAGGTCTTGGCTTGCACGTTTGGGGCCACAGTGACTAAAGCCTTGCCCTTGCGCTCTATGAGGCCGACCACCACAGTCTTGCCCGTCGCTCCCCGGCCACGCTTCCCATCCCGTTTGTTAGCATGGCGGTTCTTGGAATCTCCACCAAAGTAGCTTTCGTCAATCTCTATCTGCCCAAAGAGCGGTTCGCTATCTTGGGCCAGGAGCTTGCGAATCTGGCTGAACATGCGCCATGCCGTCTTATAGGTGACGCCCAGTTCACGTTCTAGTTGCTTGGCAGAGATGCCCGTGCGGGTAGAGGCCATAAGGTACATGGCATAGAGCCAAGACTTTAGAGGAGTAGAGGACTTCTCAAAGATAGTGCCAGCGAGAGGATAGACGTGCGTGCCGCAATCCTGACAAGCATACGCCTTGCGCTGGGACATCTTGGAGTGTTTCAGCCCGCCGCACTTGCGGCAGGTTATCCCATCGGGATAGATGATGTCCTTAATGTAGGCAAGGCAAGCATCTTCGTCAGGGAAGAGTTCGTTGAACCGAGCTATGGTAAACTTGTCCATGTATCACCTCTTTGATACCAACAAGTTTACCAGATACGTTACTTGCTGTCAAGGGATACTCACCTTTGCAAAAGGCCCCTGCTTAATTGGCAGAGCAGGAGAGATTCTTCATGATGTTCCGATTGCCATCGGAACTCATTCAGAATGACAAGACCGGCGGGCCATGTGTCAAGCGTTACTTCGCGTGTCACAACACCAAATCGCCCGCTTAGTAGATTGACCTGCGGGCCACTGGCTGCTATGTTAATGGCAGGGTGTTTCACAATAGCAAGGATTAGTCAGATATAGTGAGTTTTTCAAGATGCAACGCGTGCATGGAGTAGAAACGCCTCAGTGGGCAGCCCTTGGCGAAGCCTGCCAGATGCTTCAAGTTAACGAGGCCACCTTGCGACGCTGGGCTGACCGAGGTCTGGTCCGCTCCTATCGCACACCAGGCGGCCATCGCCGCTTCGCCCTGGACGATATCCGCGCCCTCACCGAGCAGACGCAGGTTGCGCCCCCCCAGTCCAAGGAAACCAAGATGGACCTGGCGGAGACTGCCCTCAAACACATCCGGCGACGGCTCCACCAGCGCGCCGTGGCCAGCCAGGCATGGTTTGACCAAATCCCCGAGGCCGACCGCACGCGCCTGCGTCTCTTCGGCCATCGCATCCTTACTCTGGCCTCGGACTTTGCCATGGGGCGCGGCAAGCGTCAGCAGCTCGTCGCCGAGGCCCGCGCCGTAGGCGAGGAGTACGGCGGGGAGATGGCTCGCCTGGGCCTTCCCCTGGAGCACGCGACCCAGGCATTCAACTTCTTCCGCAACTCCTTGGTGGAGGGCCTCCAGGAAGCTACGCCCGAAGCCGACTCTCCAGAGGTAGTCTACCGCATTTGGCGGCAAGTCAACATCATCACAGATGAAGTCCTGCAGGGCATCGTCCGGTCTTACGACCGGCAGTATGCCAGCTACCGGTAAGAAGCACGATCCCAGTACATAGGACGTGCTGCTCCAGCCAAAAATCGGTCATATCTCCCCCGTCAATGGGGGAGAGACCTTGTATAGGGGGAATGCTATGGCCACTCAGACTTTGGAAAGCGTTGACCAGCGGCTCCTCAACAAACTCCAGGCATCCTTTCCCTTACTCTCTGAACCCTTCAAGGCCCTCGGCCAGGACCTCGGCGTCACAGAAGCCGAGGCCATCCAGCGGGTCGCTTCCCTCAAAAAGCAGAACATCGTCCGGCAGATCAGCGCCATCTTTGACACACGCCGTCTGGGGTACACCACCACGCTGGTGGCCATGCGTTTCCCCCAGGAGCGGCTGAGCGCCGCTGCACGCCACATTAACCAGCACCCCGGCGTCAGCCACAACTATGCCCGCAACGGTTACTTCAACCTGTGGTTCACCATCGCCGTGCCACCGGGGGAAGACCTGCGAGGCACCGTAGAACGCCTTGGTTGCGAGACCAGCGCCGAAGCGGTGCGCATCATGCCCACCCTGCGCTTCTTCAAGATAGGCGTCAATTTTGACATGGAGTCCGGGGAAAGCGCCGCCCACGACTACTACTCCCCCGATGGCTACAAGCAGGGTCAGGACAAGTGGAACAAGGTGGAGCCAATCACACCCTTTGATGTCCGGGTGATACAGGAGCTTCAGGAAGACCTGCCCCTGGAACGCCAGCCCTTCTTCCCCATGGCGGAACGCCTTGGTATCACGGAAGACCAGCTTTTCGCCTACGCCGCCGACTTTCAGGCCCGTGGCGTCATGCGCCGATTCAGCGCCGTGCTGCACCATCGCCGCGCCGGCTTTACTGCCAACGGCATGGCGGTGTGGAAGGTGCCAGCGGAACGGTCGGAAGAGGTGGGCCACATCATGGCCGGCCATCCCGCCGTCACCCACTGCTACGAGCGGCCAACCTTCCCGGACTGGCCCTACACCCACTTCTCCATGATCCACGCCACCTCTAAAGAACGGTGTGAGGACATTGCCAGAGAGATCTCCGCCCGCACCGGCATCACCGACTACCAGGTGCTGTACAGCTACCGCGAGTACAAGAAGACCAGGGTAAGGTATTTTGCTCCGTAGGGGCGTCCCGACGCATCGGGACTGCGCCCTACGATAGCCAGTACGGGGGCGCCGCACCAATCACGCTGCACATCTCATTGAGTTAGCCACCGAGGGACATCATGCCATCCTACTTCCCAGTCTATCTTGACCTGCAAGGCCGGCCCTGCGCCGTTATCGGTGGCGGACACGAGGCCGAGCGCAACGTCCAACGCCTGCTGGAGGCCGGCGCCGAGGTCACCCTCATTGCAACATCCGCTTCCACCGTCCTCACCGACCTAGCAGGGCGCGGCCTCATCCGCTGGCTCCAGCGTGACTACCAGACCGGCGACCTGGAAAACGTCTGGCTGGCGGTGTGCGAGAACGACAGGCCACGGGTGTTCCAGCTTGTAGCTACCGAGGCCGCAGAGCGCCGGACACTGCTGAACGTTGTGGACACGACGGAGCTGTGCAACTACATCACGCCGGCCATCGTCCACCGGGGGAACATTACCTTCGCCATCTCCACATCGGGCATCAGCCCTGCCCTTGCCCGCCGGCTGCGGGAGGAGCTTGACGGCTGTCCAGTGCTGCCCGCTGCCGGATCAAAGCGCGTGGACCCCTGCCCTGTCATGCAATGGGCAGAGGCCGCCGGCGTCCTGGGCGAAGTACGACAAGAGTTGCGTGGCAAAGGTCTCCGCCCGGAGGCAGACCGCTGGCAGGAGTGTATGGATGACCAGTTCTTGGAGATGTACTTCGGCGGCGACCGCCAGGAGGCCAAAGCCCGCCTCCTGCGCATGTTGACTCAGCAGCCGCAAGCAACGAAGACCGGCCCGCACAGTTGAGTGAGCCTTGTTATTCCCCCTTCCCTTCAGGGAAGGGGCAAGGGGTTAGGTAAGGATTATGCCCATCATCGCATTGGGACTCAGCCACCATACCGCGCCGGTAGACCTGCGGGACCGGGTCGCCGTGCCCGCGGCCCAGCTACCCGATGCCCTGCGCTTCTTCCGTTCCGCCATGGGCAAGGGCGTCATGCTTTCCACCTGTAACCGCGCCGAGGTCTACGCCCTCACGCCCGCGATCAATCGCGGTGTCGCCGCCCTCAAAGACGCTTTCGCCGCCTACCACGGCGTGCCTCTGGACCAGTTGGAACCGCACCTGTACGTCTATTCCCAGCGCCAGGCCGTAGAGCACCTGTTCAGCGTCGCCGCCGGCCTGGACTCCCTTATCCTTGGCGAGTCCCAGATCCTGGGCCAGGTGCGGGACGCCTACGCCGCCGCAAGCCGCAGCGGCATGACCGGCGGCGCCATCGCCCGCCTCTTCCACCAGTCCCTCCGCGTCGGCAAGCGCGCACGGCGGGAGACGGCTATCGGCCATAACGCCCTGTCCGTTAGCCGCGCCGCCGTAGAGCTTGCCCGCCGCACATTGGGCGACCTCTCCCTCAAGCGAGTCCTGGTCGTCGGCGTGGGCGACGCCGGGGCCATGGCTGCCCGGGCACTGGCCGACGCGGGGGCCGCCGACATCGTCGTTGCCAACCGCACCTACGCCCGCGCAGCGGAGCTTGCCGCGGAGCTGAACGGCAGCGCCGCGCCCTTTGACCGCCTGCCCAGCCTCTTGCAGGAGACCGACATCGTGGTCTGCGCCACCGGCTCCCCCGGCTACATCATCACGCCGGAGATGGCCGTCCACGCCCGCAGGGACGCCTACCGCCCTCTGTTCCTCATAGACATTGCCTCGCCACGGGACATAGACCCTGCTATTCGCTCCTTGCCCTTCGTACACCTTCACGATATTGACGATCTGGAAGCTGTTGCCGAGACCAATCGCCGCGCCCGCCAGGCCGAGGCCAAGAAGGTGGAATCCATTGTTGAGCAGGAGGTAGACTCCTTTATGGGCTGGATGCGCTCCCTGAGCGTGGTGTCCACCGTGGCGGCGCTGCACCAGCAGGCCGAGACCGTTCGCGCAAAGGAGCTGGCCCATGCACTCCAGCGGTTGCCTCACCTGGGCGGCGCAGACCAGGCCGTCCTGGACGACTTCAGCCGCGCCTTGGTCAAGAAGCTCCTGCACAAGCCGACTACCACGCTCAAAGCCTATCGTGACCCCTCACTTACCGAGGCGGCCCAGACGCTCTTTGGCGCAAACGGCAAGCAGCGTCACACAGAACCTGCTTAATGCTGTAGTATTCTACTAACTGGGTTCCCCTTCAGATATTGGGCCTGTTCCCTGCCTTCATTGACCGAGGCCGCCCAAGAGTCGTTTGGGTCGGTGTAAAAACTTCTTCCCCTCCCAAGAGGAAATATGCGCCTAGTGGAGTACAATAGCCCTACGCAGCCCACATCCAACGCGGGGTACAGCATGGCCTCACCAAGAACGCTCCTCACAGCAGACGACTTCTACCGCGAGTACAGCGGCAAGGAGGGCAAATACGAGCTGGTTGACGGAGAGGTAATCACGATGGCCCCACCGGGATATGAACACGGCGAAATCGCCCTTGCAATTGGCAGCCTCCTGCGCGCATACGCCCGGCTGCACCGGCTAGGCCGCGTTTCTGTGGAGAGCGGTTTCATTCTGGAACCCGGTACCGTGCGCGCACCTGACATAGCCTTTGTCAAGCAGGAGCGCATCCCATCGGAGGGTCGGCCCAAAGCCTTCTTTGAAGGCCCGCCAGACCTTGCCGTGGAAGTCGTCTCACCTTCGGACACCGCCGCTGAGGTGGAGATAAAGGTACATGATTACCTGGAAAGCGGCACAAGCCAGGTCTGGGTGGTGTACCCGGAGAGCCGGCGGGTGCATGTGTATGCCCAGGGCAAGGCGAGCGTTTGGTACAGCGCTGAGGACACCCTACGTGGCGGCGACGTCCTTCCCGGCTTCTCCGTCCTGGTCGGCGACCTCTTTGCCCTTTAGTCCTGAAGGCCGGCCCTGCAAATTGCGGCTATGTTTAACGGACACCTGCGCCCCACACCGTTGCCGCATACTTACCCCAGCCGACATCGTTTCCCCCACACAGTGGATGGCAAAGCACACCCCGTTGGCATAGCCTGAGATAGGCTACAATAGAGGATATAGAGTCCGCTTGGACCCACAGGAGCGTGCCTTTGTCCACCACACCACACACCATCGTCATCGGTACGCGGGGCAGCCGTCTTGCAGTCCGCCAGACCAACCTTGCCCTGGCAGCGTTGCAGGCCGCCAATCCGGACGTGCGCTTCCAGACCAGCATCATCGCCTCCAGCGGCGACGCTCATCCCGACGTGCCCATTGAGGGCCTGGGCGTCGGCGCCTTCGTCAAGGAGTTGCAGGTCGCCCTCCTGCGCGGCGACATAGACCTGGCCGTCCACAGCCTCAAAGACCTGCCCGCAGCGGCCACGCCCGGCCTGGCCATCGCCGCCATCCCCGATCGGGAAGACCCACGCGAGGCCCTGGTTGACCGCTGGAGCCAGCCCCTGGAGTTGCTGCCCCCCGGCGCGCGCATCGGCACCGGCAGCCCACGACGCATGGCCCAGCTCCGCCGCCTGCGCCCCGACATTCAGGTTCTGCCCATCCGCGGCAACGTCACCACCCGCCTGGACAAAGCCACGGGCAACGACTACGACGGCGTGGTGCTGGCCTTGGCCGGCCTGAAGCGCCTCGGCCTGGACGGCAACCTGTCCCAGATCTTTGACCCGCACGTCTTCCTGCCCGCCCCGGGCCAGGGTGCCCTCGCCCTGGAGACCCGCGCCAGCGATCAGGCTACCATCGCAATCGTCCGCGCCATCCAGCACCAGCCCACCGCCGTAGCCGTGGCCGCCGAACGCGCCTTTCTGGCAGCCCTGGGCGGAGGCTGTCGCGCGCCTTATGGGGCCTACGCTTCGGTGCAGGGCAACCTGGTCACCCTTACCGGCATGGTGGGCAAGGACGACGGACGCCGCCTCTACCAGGCCACCGTTTCCTCCACTGCCGGCGACCCGGACGCCGCCGCCCGCGCCGTCCTGGACGCCCTGCGCGCTCAGGGCGCAGGCCCGCTCATAGACGAGATAAAGGGCCAGTAAGCGCCCTATGCTACAATAGGCGCCGAAGGAGAGGCGCATCATGACAGAGAAGGAAAAGGCGATCAAAGAAATCCTTGAATGGATAGACCAGCATGGTGGAGCGAAAGCCTTCGCCGAGGAGGCAGACGAGTTCCAAAAGTCAATTGATTGGTTCTATGCCCATCGTGAAGAGCTCGTCAAGCAGCACCCCGACCAATGGATAGGCATGTACCAGGACAAGATTGTCGTTGCTAGCGAGCTTGAGCAATTGATTGAGCGAATGGAGAATGCAGGCATTCCCAGAGGCAAAGCGCTGGTGGAATTTCTCAACACCAAAGAAGAGAACTGGATACTCTGACGTGCTGACCGGAGTCTTTGATGAGCGAGGCCGTCCGGTTCTAAAAGGACGTCTTATCCTCCCAGAGCTAAGTGTGGATGGACGAATAGACTTTCGCGTTGATACCGGCGCGGACTACACCTCTATTCACCCCTTTGACGCCAGGAATCTAGGCTTGCCTTTTCATCTGCTCAGGAATCCTGTGTCCCTGCAAGGCATCGGCGGCGCTCCCATCTATTACTGGCAGCCCGCTTACCTGACCTTTACCGGCGATGGTGAGACCTTCGGCTACCGTTTACAGATCGCCATCGCTGCGCCTAACCGGGCCAATGCCACCTTGCCGTCCTTGCTTGGTCAGGACGTGCTCCGCCACTGGCAAATGCTCCATGCGCCCGCACGCAACCGCCTGGAGTTTGAATCGCTCCACGCAGATTTCACACTCATGGCATGATTCTCCCTTCTCTTACGGGAAGGGGGCTAGGGAGTTAGGTGGCTATAGTTTAGGAACTTCAAGCCGCACCGTTCACTGTGCGGTAACATAATGTGCCTTCTTCATGGGAAGAGGGCAAGGGGGTTAGGGAATGATTCGCAAACGCTGTGTTTACCTCGTCGGAGCAGGCCCCGGCGACCCCGGCCTGCTCACCTTGCGCGCCGCCGAACTGCTCTCCCAGGCCGACGTCGTTGTCTACGACCGCCTGGTGGACGAGCGCATCCTGCGCCACGCCCGCCCGGACGCCGAGCTGACCTACGTCGGCAAGTGGCCTCGGCGGTCCTCCAACAGCCAGGAGGACATCAATCTGCACCTGATTGACTACGCCGAGCAGGGCAAGAGCGTCGTGCGACTCAAGGGCGGCGACCCCTTCGTCTTCGGTCGTGGCGGCGAGGAGGCCATCGCCCTCCTGGAGGCCGGCATCCCCTTTGAGGTCGTCCCCGGCATCACCTCGGCCATCGCCGTCCCCGCCTACGCAGGCATCCCCGTCACCCACCGGGGCGTCGCCGCGTCATTCACCGTCGTCAGCGGCAGCGAGGACCCCGGGAAGCCCGAGTCACAGATAGATTGGGCCGCCCTGGCCGCCAACTCCGGCACCCTCATGGTGCTCATGGGCTGGGAGAGCCTCCCCAACGTAGTTGAGGCGCTGACGGCCCACGGCAAGCCCGCAGATACCCCCGCCGCCCTCATCCAGTGGGGCACGCGCCCCGAGCAGCGCGTCGTCGTTGGTACGCTGCGAGACATCTTGCAGCGCGGCAAGGAGACAGGGCTGGAGCCGCCCGTCATTGCCGTCTTCGGCGACGTGGTGGCCCTGCGCAAGCAAGTCCAGTGGTACGACAGCCGCCCCCTCTTCGGCAAGCGCGTCCTGGTCACCCGTGCCCGCGCTCAGGCCAGCGCCCTGGTGGACGCCCTGGCAATGGAAGGCGCCGAAGCGATAGAGGCCCCCGCCATCCAGATTGAACCCCTGGCCGACGACGCCCGCCTGCGACAGGCCGCACGAGACCTCGGTAGGGGCGACCCGGCGGGTCACCCCTACTATCGCTGGGCCGCCTTTACCAGCGCCAACGGCGTGGACGCCTTCTGGGACGCCCTGCGCAAGGAAGGTATGGACGCCCGCGCCTTTGGAGGCGTGCGCATCGCCGCCATAGGCCCGGCAACTGCCGCCGCACTGGAGCGGCGCGGCCTCACGCCGGACTTGGTGCCGGACGAATACGTGGCCGAGGCGCTGGCCGCTGCACTGCAACCGACCCTGCGCGCCGGCGACCGCGTCCTGCTGCCACGCGCCGCCGAGGCCCGCGCTGTCCTGGTGGATGCGCTTTCCGCGATGGGCGTCGCTGTGGACGAGGTCCCCGCCTACCGCACCATCTCCCCCAACTCTCTTCCTTCACCCCTTACGGGGGAAGGCCAGGATGGGGGTGCGCCCTCCCTCCTCGGCATCCATATGCTCCGCGAGGGCCATATAGACGTCGTCACCTTCGCCAGCAGCAGCACCGTCCGCAACCTCGTCCAGCTCCTCGGCGGAGATGTCACGCCACTGCAAAAACCCCTCATCGCCTGCATCGGTCCCATCACCGCACAGACCGCCCGGGAACTCGGCCTCCGCGTAGACATCCAGGCCACCGACTACACCATCCCCGGCCTGGTGGAGGCGATCAAGGGGCACTTCGCCTAACTCACCGTGCTACAATTGCCTTGTAACCCATGAACACAGAACCAAAGCCTTTCAGGATCACGCGCCATGCCCGCAACCGCATGCGCTGGCATCGCGTTACCGAGGCGGAAGTGGCCGAATGCCTGCGTTCCCCTATCTTCCAAGAGCCCGGCATAGAAGATACAACCCACTCCTGGAATGCCTCAAGGAACGCCTTCGTCAGGGTGACATGGTTAGAAGAGGTCGGCGAGGTCATGGTGATAACTGTCGTGAGAAGGCAGAAAGGGCCACAGGAGAAAGCCAATGAAGATTGAATACGACCAGGAAGCCGACGCTCTCTATATTCAGTTCCGAGAGGAGCACCCTGCCGATAACCTGGATATTGAGGAAGGCATCACTATTGACGTAGACGCTGAAGGACACCTCATCGGCATGGAAATCCTCAAGGCCAGCAAGCGTATTGGTCTCAAGAATCTGGTCAACATAAGTTTTGAAGGCTTACTTGCGGAAAAAGTAGGCTAACACACCCCGTCTCCCCCCCGCTTTAGGGGAGGGAGACCACAGAGGGCGAGGTAGCCCAGACCGCCCGGGAACTCGGCCTCCGCGTAGACATCCAGGCCACCGACTACACCATCCCCGGCCTGGTGGAGGCGATCAAGGGGCACTTCGCGGCGTCAGCTCTCACAAATCCGTAGGGGCACGACGTGTCGTGCCCCTGCCCCCCCCTCGAGCCGACCTCCGCGTGGACATCGTGCAGGAACTCTCCAAGCGGTCTGCACCTCGACGGCTACACGTCCTTTCCTGACTTGGAATCTCCAGCGATGTTCGCTATGCTTTGAACCCTTTTCAATACCATGAGCAGAGTAAGAGCAAAATTGCAAGTCAAGTAGTAGACGAAGGAAGATAGGATTTTGGCTACAAAGCCATGAGACACAGCAGTCGCAAGTATGAAGAGCAACGCGACTACTGCCGTCAAGACGCCAAACGAGATGTTCCGAAACGTGTGATGAAGCAGTTTCCCAACCTCGGCGTCAGGTTCTTTTCTTTCAGACCAATGCTGTAACGATTCATAGACCAAGATGAGCAGATTGAGCAAGAGGCCTCCCAAGATGGAGAACACAGTAGCCCCTATGGTCAATACCTGGTCTTCAAGACTGCCAAGCCCTGCTAGCAAAGAGACCGCCACTACCACTGGTATGCCGAAGAAAAGGACCAAGTCTATAGGTCTAACATTGCCGGTGTCATTGTTAGTCAGAGTTTCCAGGTGATCCGTTATTATTTGGATTACATCTATCTTGTTAAACATCATTGTTTCATATAGGAATCTGGGCTTGAATTGCCTTTGCCACTACATCGATGCTGCCAAACGTGGCATGTCCACTTGCGTTGATCTCTATTTGATCCGTGATATCGTACCAAGCCCGTATTCTCGTTGTATCGTTGAGATCAACCGTCCTTCGTCGGCCACCAACAACCAATTCGACCTTGATCTGGTCAGGTTCAAAATTAGGCATCTCAATGACATTGTGGAAAGCCACGCCTCCGTTCAAAACGTCAACGAAACGCTGCGCCCAAGCGGGCGGAAATTCCAAACCGCGCCCGACATTCATTTGCAGTTCTACATTCTTTAGACTCGGTAAGGGTAGGTTGGCCCTATTAGCAGCGTCTGCAACGTCAGTGGGGATTTGATGTTTGACTAGGCGGACATTCACAATCCTACCTTCCTGTAGCCAGGATGCCGCTGTTTCTGGAGGAGCTATTGGACTAAGCTCGAGAGCTAGATGTCCTCCACTAGCTGCCGCAGGCAGGAAGGAGTTGAAATCACGTTCCAAGGCCGTCTTCGCGCTAAAGACGCCGAATTTCTCTAATAGCACGACTCCGCATTCCGAGTCATCAGGAAGGTTGAACAGAAAATAGAATGGTAGTAGCTCGGCATCAGTAGTCTGTCTGCTATAGGTGATCTCTCCTGTGGTGATGTCCACAAGATCAGATTCGTAGCCGTATTCCCCCGTGCGAAACTCTCCGCTCACCATTGCGTCCTGGCAGGCATATTGGTTAACCCCCAGGATTTTCCGTTTCTCCTGGTCGTTTGCCGGCACCCCTGTTCTTGATTCTAAGTACTCCACAAAGATGCTGCGCAAGGTCTTGTTGTCAGGCAATGCTCCAAACTGTAGGTAGCCTTCTCCGTTTGGCTCTTTGACTCTGACATAGTATGGCATTAGGAGGATACTTGGCATCAATTCGCTCCTTGTCTTTGATAACGGCCTGTGACCTTGCCTAGTCGCAAGTGGAATGCATCCGCATTATACCCTCTGCCGTCAGAAGACGCGCCGCTCAAACTTGCCCACTCTTCAACGTAGTTCCCCCCGCCACCCTCACAAACGCCGCCGGCGGCAGGATCTCAATGCCCTGGTAGCGGCCCAGGCCCAGCAAGTGGCGGTCGCCGCTCACAATATAGTCCGCTTCCCCTTCCACCGCGCATTCCAGGAACTTGTCGTCGCTTGGGTCCTCGGCTATCACGTGCAGCCTGGTCTTGGGTTCCAGAAGCAGTGCCACGGCCCGCAACCTCGTTACGGCTCGTTCTACCTCTTCCATAGAACGCCTATGCCGTCGCATGATCCGCTCATACAGAAGCGTTCGCCTGTATTCTTCAAGGATGGCGGCGGATGCTACTAGCTGAAAGGCACTTGCTTCAGCCAAGGCAAGCACCCGCGCCGGCGTTCCTGCTGGATTGAGGAACCGGCTGACCACCACATTGGTGTCTATGACAACCTTCACTACTTGCCTGCCAGCATTTCTTTCTTTCTCGCCTCCTCAGCCCGCACCGCCTGCACCGCCTCCTCCGCCAGCGCCATCGCCTCCTCTTCCGACATATTGGCCGTCTCAGCAGCCAGGCGCATGCTATCGAACAGCGCCTTCCGCTCCTCCTGCCAGAACCGGTACACCTGCACCGGCACGATGGCCGCTACTTCCTCCCCGTGGCGCTCCACCACAAAGGCGTCGCCTTTGACCAGAACATCCTGTAGAATCTTCCCGAACTGCCGCCGCGCCTCGAACGCCGCTACCTTCTTCTCCATGCCTCACCTCACGTCTGTGCTATTTGCGCTATCATCGCACAAAGCGCTTTATTTTTGCCAGCCCCGCTTCATTGAAAGGAGAGGGGACGATGTAAGCCTCACTCCCATAAGCACACCCCGTACACCAAGAAGTCTTCGGCATGGCGGTGAAGCACATGCCTCGTGCATCAGTCATGAGATGGGCAGTGGCAATGTGATGAACCGTTTGTAAGTTGCTAGGACATCTTGATGTGGTGCTATGATGAGAAGGCGCACCGTGGTCCGGTGCGCTACCGCCTCGCTACCCCGTCAGCACAAGCCACAGGAGGCTCCTTGAAGTCCAGCCTGGCCTTCTCCCTGTTGCTACCTCTGTTGATAGCGCTTTCAGCATGCGTCCTCTCGGAGCAATCCAAGCCCCCGCCAACGCCAACGCCTCAGGCCAATGCCGCCCAGCAGCCCACCCTTGTTGTGGCGGTGCCTGTGATGCTCCGGTTGCAGGGGGCCAGTTTTCACCTGGCTATCGTCGGCAAACATTTTGCCAAGGCAGGCTTGGATGTACAAATCAAGGAAGTAGACCGAGCCTTCTCAGCCCAGGAGGCGCTCCTTGACGGCACGGCCCAACTTGCCGTACTGCCCATGCCCGCAGTGGCCAAATCCGTGAACGGCAACCGCCCCTATGTGGCTATCGGGGCAATCAACCAGGGCAACCCATTGAACGTCGTGGCAGCGCATTCAGTGGCACAAGAGCGGGGACTGCTGGACGAACGGCCCTTCCCTCAACGTATGGCCGGCCTCAAAGGCTTGGAAATCGGCCTGCCTCAGGGGCCCATCGCCCGCCGGACTATCGCCGACGTGCTGGCGGCGGCGGGCCTTGACCTTAATAGCGACGTAACCCTGGTGGTGCTGCCTGAGCCTGAATTGGTCCCTGCCCTGCGCAGTGGACGAGTGCAGGCCCTCGTTTGCCATGAGCCGGACGTGGAGACCGCTATTGTGGACGTGGGCGCAGACCTGATTGTCCACACGACCAAAGGCGACGGCCTTATCCCCACAGCCCAGCCTATGGCCTGGTATGTCCTGGCGACGACGCGGGAGTATGCCCAAGGCCACGCCGAGGAATTGCGGGCTCTGGTTCGGGCACTGGGCAACGCCCAGCAAGCGTTGTTGAGTGGCCCAGACGCCGCCGCGCTGGCGCTGCGGGGCGAGTTCCCCGAGCTCAGCGACGGCACCTATGCCCAAGGGGTCAAGATCTACTTTCCGGGCGCGGCCCGGACGCCAGAGATCACCGAGGCGTCCTATCGCAACGCCTTGAGGGCCGGAGGCACAGACTACGTGCCCTTTGAGCAAGCCATTGACCTCAGCTATTGGGAAAGCGGCTAGCGTCGTGGGCACTCCTGCGGCTACCTTCCAAGGTTCTGGTTGCTTTGGCCTGTTGTCCAGCGCCCCCGACTAAAGTCGGGGGTTAACCCAAGCTAAACCTGGCACTTTAGTGCCAAGACATATCAACCCCACCTAATAGCAAACGGAACCCCTTCCAACCCTTCCTTGCAGGGCTTGCGGGGGCGTGTTAGAGTTAGTGCTATTGGGAGGGGTCGCATAGTGGTCTAGTGCGCCCGCCTGCTAAGCGGGTAGGGGGTGTTTAGCTCCCTCACGGGTTCAAATCCCGTCCCCTCCGCCACTCCTTCTTCTTGCACACGGACATTCGGGCTTTCTGGCATAGGGCATTGGCTCTTGCCGTGACGAGTTTCCATGACGACTGAAACGGGCCAAGCTGTACCTCATCGCTACCACATCTGGACCATCGGCTGTCAGATGAACAAGGCCGATTCGGACCGGTTGGAGAGCGCGTTGCTACAGCTTGGCCTCACCCCATCGGATACGCCCAGGGACGCGGACGTCATCGTGCTGAATAGCTGCGTGGTGCGGCAGGCGGCGGAGGACAAGGTGGTGGGGATGCTCACGTCGCTGAAGCCGCTGAAGGGCAAGCAGCCGGAGCGCATCATCGCGCTGATGGGGTGCATGGTCGGCCCCAAGACGGACGCTTTGCAGGCCCGCTTCCCTTACGTGGACGCCTTTATGCGGCCCCAGGACTACAAGCCGCTGCTGTCCCTGCTGGGCGACCGGCTGGGCGTAGACGCCGAGGGCTGCCTGAGCACGCTGGCGACGCCCCACCCGGGGGTGACGGCGTTCATCCCCATCATCCACGGCTGCAATAAGTTCTGCACCTTCTGCATCATCCCTTACCGCCGTGGGCGGGAGGTCAGCAGGCCGGTTGAGGACATCGTGCGGGAGGCGGAACTGCTGGCGGCGCGTGGCGTGAAGGAAGTGACGCTGCTGGGGCAGAACGTGGACTCCTACGGGCACGACCTGCCGGGCGCGCCGGACCTGGCTTCCCTGCTGGAAGCGGTACACGGCATCGGCGGGCTGGAACGCATCCGTTTTCTGACGTCGCATCCCAACGACATGAGCCAGCGCATCATTGACGCGGTGGCAGGCCTCCCCAAGGTGTGCGAGCACTTCAACCTGCCCTTCCAGGCAGGCGACGACGGCGTGTTACAGGTGATGCGTCGCGGCTACACTCGGGACGACTACCGCCGCCTGGTGGAACGCATCCGGCAACAGGTGCCCGGAGTATCCCTGGCGACGGACATCATTGTGGGCTTCCCTGGTGAGAGCGAAGCGGCGTTTCAGCAAACGCTTGACCTAGTGCGCGAGATTGGATTTGACAAGGTACACACGGCATCCTATTCTACACGGCCAGGGACGATTGCCTCGCGCCAGCTTGCCGATGACCTGCCCTGGGACGAGAAGAAACGCCGCCAGACGGAGTTGGAGACGCTGCAAGAGGACATCCTGACGCGCATCAACGCCGGCTTGCAGGGGCAGACGGTGGAGGTGCTGGTGGAGGAACGGGAAAAGGGCAAGCTGAAGGGCCGCAACCGCAACGACAAGCTGGTGTTCTTTGAAGACCGCCGTGACCTGGTAGGCCAGACGGTGCTGGTGCGGGTAGAGAAGACATCGCCGTGGGCGCTGCAAGGAACGCTGGCGGAGTAGCGAGTGCGGTTGCGGAATCGCGCCAACACTGGGGCGCATCTTAGTATTAAGGGAATCATTGGAACCCTGGAACGAGGTTGAGGTCATGGCAATCGCGCTAAGAGAACCTGTTCTGCCTATCACGGAGATAGAGCATTCGGCGTTCTGTCGCACGGACGAGCCGCTGACCAGCAAGCCGCTGGCGGAGGAGTTCCACGCCAACGTGCGATGGCAACGGCTGCCTAGAGAGTACATGGGCCTGAGCGCCGAGGACCTGAACGCCAGGATTCGCAGTTCCAAGGCCAAGCTAGGCAAGCGGGCGGTCATCCTGGGCCACCACTACCAGCGTGACGAAATTATCCAGTTCGCCGACTTCCGTGGCGACTCGTTCTTGCTGTCGCAGAACGCGGCAAGCCAGAAGGACGCGGAGTTCATCGTCTTCTGCGGCGTCCACTTCATGGCAGAGACGGCGGACATCCTGACAGGGCCACATCAGAAGGTGATCCTACCGAACATCACGGCGGGCTGCTCCATGGCGGACATGGCACCATCGGACGACGTGGCGGACGCCTGGGACGTGATTGCGGAGACGGTGGGCGAAGGGGTGATCCCCGTCACCTACATGAACTCCACGGCGGCGATCAAAGCCCTGTGCGGCGAGCACGGCGGCATCGTCTGCACCAGCTCCAACGCTGCGGCGGTTTTCCGCTGGGCCTTTGAGCGGGGCGACAAGATTCTCTTCATCCCTGACCAGCACCTAGGCCGGAACACCGGCTACAAGGTGGGCGTTCCACTGGACAAGATGGTGGTGTGGAACCCCTTCAAGCCCAACGGCGGGCTTTCGGCGCAGCAGATGCGGGACGCCAAGGTCATCCTGTGGCAAGGGCATTGCTCGGTACACACCCGCTTTCGCGTATCGCAGATAGAAGAGGCGCGCCGGCGCTACCCCAACGTCAAGGTCGTGGTACACCCGGAGTGCACGCGTGAGGTGGTAGAGGCCGCCGACGAGAACGGCTCCACGGAGTACATCATCCGGGCCGTGCGGGAGGCTCCTGCCGGCAGTGCGATAGCCATCGGCACAGAGATCAGCCTGGTGAACCGGCTGGCCAAAGAGCACCCGGACAAGACGGTGTTCTGTCTGGACCCGGTGGTCTGCCCATGCTCCACGATGTACCGCATCCATCCGGCGTATCTGGCCTGGATACTGGAGGGCCTGCTGGAAGGCAAGGTAGTCAACCAGATTACGGTAGACGAGCAGACGGCAAAGCTCGCCCGCGTGGCGCTGGAACGCATGCTGACGGTGAGGTAAGTCTCTCAAAGTTCGTTTGACAAGCGCCCTCCCCTCGTGTAGTGTAACACTACACGAGGGGAGGGCGCTTTATGTCGTCTGTAATCCGAGTTGATGACACTGTCTTGGCATATATTCAGCAACAGAGCAGAGTCAATGAAAATCCAAATGCTGTGCTTCGCCGACTGCTAGGTATTACTCAGCAAGAAGAAGTTGCGACACCAAAGGATTCCATCGTAATTGTTATCAACGCGGCTGGCTCTCAGCCCAATCGTCAAAACGCCGATTATTGTCGCAGGCTTACCCACCACCGTATCCAAAGTGGCGTAGACATTCTTGCACCAGGGAGATACGCCGACGCTCTAAGGGTGCTCAAGCCCAAGACACGGATCGTTATGCATCAAGGCGGAGGAGCTCCCTATCAGCGGGCTTTTGGAGCAGGGCAGGTTATCGCTGCGGGTTGGGTGCGTGAGCAACCTAGGTTGATTACTCCTCAGGACTATGAGGATTTTACCGAGGATTTTGCTCTTACCTCTGAATGTTATCCAGGCAAAGCATTGCAGGGAATCCTGTTTTACGAGTTCCGTGTTGGCATTGCGCCAAAACCTTTGCTTAAGGAAGAGTTAGGCTATCGGCCAAGCCGGGGAGATAATTTTATTGTCATCGCTCCCGACGACCCACGGTATCCTCTTTTGGACGAATGGTGGCGAAGCTATTCCCGAAAGAGGAGCATAGAAGAGCTAGTTCAGGATGGCGCTCTCCAATGGGCGGGCAAAAAGTGGAGCAAACTCCCTGAGCCCATCAAACTGGAAGGCAAGCCCCTATCTGAATACGTCCTTGAAGGGCGCGAGTGATCCTTTATGTAGATACCAGTTCCCTGGTGAAAGTGTTCGTGCCAGAGCAAGGCTATCAGGAAACCAGGGCGCTGGTATCTCATGCCCAACGGGTTGCAACTTCCGTAGTCACCTATGTTGAGATGTGGTCCGCATTGAGTAGGAAGCTGCGAAACGGAGAGAGCCGTCCCAGCGAATACCAAAGATACCTCGACCAATTTGAAACCTACTGGCCGTTAATCTCTGCTGTTCCATTGGACGGAGACTTGACGCACATCGCGGCTCGCCTCGCTCAACGTCATGGCTTGCGCGCCTTGGACGCCATTCACCTAGCCTCTGCCGTCTACCTCACACAGCGGGTTGACGAGCCGCTGATGTTTTCCTGCGCTGACACAACTCTTCGGACTGCCGCTGCTAGAGAATACCTTACGGCTGTTTGATTGCATGACCCACGCGTTGCACGGGAACGTATGTTGAGCGTGCGGTAAATAAACTTAGGCAACGAAAGAAGGCCGTCCCGACATGGTCGGGACGGCCTTCTTCGTTGTATCGCTACGCTAGGCTAAACAGTAGGCTGGTTATCAGGCCGGCTGAGACGCCTGCATATTGACGTACCAGTCAATCGTTTTCGCCAGTCCGTCGCGCAGGCTTGTTTTCGCCGTGAAGCCTATGGTCTCCTGGGCCTTGGCGATAGTGGGAAACTTCCCGGGATGGCCCTCCGGCTTGGACGTGTCAAAGCGAAGGTCGGCGTCTTGGTAGCCACACATCTCCAGGACCAGGCGGGTCAGCGTCTCAATGGATGTGCGTTCTGCGGAGGCGACGTTGAGCGCGTCCCCCGTGGCGTGATGTTCCAGGGCCAGCAGCATCGCGTCGGCTACGTCGCCCGCATACACAAAACTGCGGACTGCCTTACCCGTGCCCCAAATAACGAAGGGCTGCTCGCGGGAGACGGCGCGGCGTATCAGCGCCGGGATGACATGGGACCGTTCCGGGTCAACGTTGTCCCTTGGCCCATAGGGGTTGCTGGGCCGCACAATCGCAATCTTCATGCCGTAGTGCTGCACGTAGGCCCGCGCTTGCAGCTCTGCCGCGCGCTTCCCCCATCCGAAGCAATACTCGGAAGGATGGGGATCGCCTCCCCAGGGCAAAGTATCGTCCAGCACCGCAAAGGTTCCGTCGTACACCGCAGAGCTGCTGGTCAGCAGGTAGCGTTCCACACCTCCCCGGTACGCTGCTTCCAGCATACTGGTGTTCATGAGCACGTTGTTGGTGAACAGAGCGGGCTGCGCCTGGACGTTGGCGCCGATGCCCCAGCCAAAGGCCGCCAGATGGAACACGCAGTCCAGCCCACGGGCGGCCCGCCGGCACGCCTCAAGGTCGTAAAGGTCGCATCCCACAGCTTCTGCGTCGCCAGGGAAGGGATTTCGTTCCGGATGCCGTGCGGCAATGCTCACCCTGGCCCCTTGCTGCAACAGCTTCTCCACCACATGGGAGCCTAAGAAGCCCGTACCCCCCGTGACAAGGACTCGTTTGTCTTTGTAGAACGTCATTTACTTAAGAACCTGTGCTGCCATGTTGCACTACAACGGCGGGGGCGGAGGCTCCCCACCGTCCCGCTGGGAAAGCATTGGCGTCCTGATAGGCCACCAGAGTCCAAGGGAGGGGTCGTTCCAGCGAAGGGCAAACTGCCCAGTCGGCTGATAGTAGGACGACTGTTTGTAATGGAACATAGCCACGTCGCTGAGCGCCTGATAGCCGTTGGCGAACTTCGGTGGTATGAGCAGTTGAGTGTGGTTATGGTCGGAGAGGACAAAGGACTCCCATTTTTTATACTGGGGCGAGGCTGCATCCCAGTTGACCACCACTAGATACACCCTTCCCTGCAAACACGTCACCAGTTTCCAGTTCTGGCCGTCGCCGTGGAGACCCCGCAAGACGCCTTTGTAGGAAATAGAGACGTCGTCCTGGACAAACTGCACGTCAATCCCCGCTTGCCGGTAAAGCTCCTGGTTGTAGGTCTCTACAAAGAGGCCACGGAAGTCCTCGTGCACCGTGGAAGGCTGCATAAGGAGAACGCCTTGAAGACTTGTGGTACGCACGTCCATGGATGGCTACTGCCTCACACGATGTGGGGGTCAGGTACGGGGATGATGAACTTCCCGCCCTTCGCTCGGAAGGCCCGCTCCT
>Ga0082335_1002270_pt1 | contig 36653 bp, 58 predicted proteins | sample Subgrocontami58m_FD_72375 | JGI IMG/M metagenome (GOLD analysis project Ga0082335, IMG submission 72375) | Subsurface groundwater microbial communities from S. Glens Falls, New York, USA - GMW37 contaminated, 5.8 m (SPADES assembly) (version 2) ... | reverse complement strand
CGGGAATGAACCTGATGGCCGAGCACATGGACCACGCTCAGCATAGTATGGCTGGTATGAACCTGATGATGAAGGGGATGAGCATGACAATGCTCTCCCTGCCCTTCCTGGCCGTAGCCGGGGGATCGCTCAAATCCGCCGCGGCCTTCGAGCAGACGGCCAACGTCACGCAACAGGTAACGCACGCCACTGACGCTCAGCGGATAGCTCTGGAAAAGCTGGGGTTGCAACTAGGCAAGGACACCGTTTTTTCGGCAGGCGAGGCCATGCAGGGAGAGCTTGCACTAGCAAAGGCGGGCCTAGACGTTAATGAGGTGATGGCAGCCATGCCGGGCGTCATGGACCTGGCTGCAGCAGGCGAACTAAGTATAGCGGCGGCGGCAGAAACGGCCGCCACAGCAGTCAACGCCTTCGGGTTGGATGCCAGTAAGACAATGGACGTAGCTAATATGCTGGCAGCCGCAGCCAACGCCTCGTCAGTGGAAGTCAAAGACTTGCGTGATTCATTCCAAATGGCGAGTGCCGTGGCATCCAAGGCAGGAATCCCCGTTGATGCTTTAACGACTTCACTGGCTTTACTGGGCAACGCTGGAATAAAGGGCTCGGATGCTGGTACATCCTTTAAGCAGATGCTCCTGGCCCTCCAAGCACCGAGCAAGCAAGCCAAGGGCATTCTCAAAGAATTGGGTATCTCGATTTACGATACATCTGGGCGTATGCGTGACCAACGGGATATTATCGACCAGTTCACGAAAGCTACAGGTAAGCTAACTCAGAAGTCGCGGGATGAAGCGCTGGCGATCATTTTTGGCTCAGATGCCGTGCGGGCAGCCAATATCCTATTGACTGAGGGCGTGGAAAAGTACGACGCCATGTCCAAAGCAGTCGGCAAAGCCGGGGCAGCGCAGGAAGTGGCCAACGCCCGCATGAAGGGGTTGGCCGGGGCGGTAGAGTACCTGAAGGGCTCGGTGGATTCGTTTCTCATCGGGCAGGGGCTTCCCTTCACACAGACTATCGGGGACTGGGCACGTGGCCTAGCCGACTTGATTAATGCATTTGACAAGATCCCGCCATCGGTGCAACAGGGATTAGCGGTGATAGTTGGCTTGACCGGTGCACTCCTAGCTACCGGCGGCGTCATCGCCGGGATGATAGCCTCCATAACTATGATCGGTGCGCCAATTCTGATGGTGAGCGCGGCCATCGTCGGCTTAGCCACTGCTTGGGCTACGAACTGGAACGGGATGCGGGACCGGACAATAGAAGCAGTCAACGGGATACGCCCCTACCTCCAAACACTGACGGAATGGCTCGACCGAAACCTTGGCACAGTGCTACAGGTGAGCAGTGTTGCCGTGGGTGCTTGGGCCGCTTTTACTGTGGGACGCTTTGCCTGGACAGCGGCACAAGCTACAATCCACGCCGCTACAGTCGCCCAAGCGTTCACGGTGACGATGGTGGGCTCCATAGCTTCGGCCATTCCGGCTATTATTGCGATACTTGCCCCACTACTACCGGCACTCATACTCGTCGGTGCGTGGGTTTACACTCTCAAGACGGCCTGGGACAAGAATTTCCTTGACATTCAAGGCATTACCCAACGCTTTGTGAGCACAATTAAGTACCACTGGCAAGAGTTAATGGCTGATGCAATCAGCATCACACCAATGGTCAAAATTATCTCGGTTGCTTGGAATAGCGATATGCAGAATCTGATGACCACCGTTCAGACATTTGCTAAGTACGTGGGGGATACCTTGGGGAAGATGCATGACGATGCAGTGGAAGCACAGACGGGCATCGCTGGCAGTCGTGAATCTGTACTGGGGGGCAAGTACCGCGGGACTGATTTGACAAAACTGAGTCCGTCCCATGGGATTGTAGCACCTCCTCCCAATTTGTCAGCTTCTCACAAATCAGGAAGAGACACAGCTAAAAGTTTTTGGGATGGATGGCTCGATGAATGGAAACAGGGGCTACCTGATTTACAGAAACTGCTAAGAGGTATGACCGGTGATATTAGCGCTTCGCTCAGCCAGAAGGGCGTGTTCTTGACGCAAGAGGACATGGACCGTATTGAACAGGCGCGGAAGTGGGCCGAGGAATATAAGGAATTTTACCACGGCACGACTGGCGACATATCACTACCCAAGCCGCCTGGCTTAGACATCGATTGGGACGACTTACTTAAGAAAGCGAAAAAGACAGCTAAAGAGGCGGGCTTGTCGATGCAGGACTTCACGCGGGCACTCATCGCTACCCATCCGGCTACCCTGGCAGCCGCCGCAGCGGTCGATACCCTCAAGAGGCGTATTGGGGATATGGGCCTGGCTATCATTGCCAACAAGGACCAGCTCAAAGCCGCTCAAGATGAGTTCGGGCGTATGGGCGACAAGCTCACTCGCTTGAATGACAAGCTGAGCGTAGCCAAACAGCGATTATCCGACCTGGCTACCCCCCGCCTTACCGGGCAGGGCGCTATGGATAAACAGATAGCTCAACTGGAGGGCTATCTAAAGCGGGTGGAGCTGGCAAAGCTCACCGGAAAACCGATCGGTGACATTCTCAAACAATTCCCCTCGGCATTACCTCCCGGCTTCGAGTGGATTTTCAATCTGCCGACTGAGCAAATCGAAGATGCGGTACGTAACCTCTTGCAGCAGATGCAGCTAACCAGGGACATTGACTTCGGAGAGCAGTTAGCTAAAATCCGCGAAGCCGCCGAGGGGATCGAGGACGAGATGTCGTTCGATGATGCTCTACGGAGTATCACCAATACGAAGGGGGAAATAGCTGACCTAACTACCGCTGTCGGCATACAGGAAATAGCGATGCAGGCACAGAAGGAAGTCATGCAAGGGTTGACCGACGAGGGCGAGAGGCTGAATGCGGCACTAGCGACTATGCAAGAGCAACTCAAGGGAGTTGAGGCCGACCAGACAGCCGTCAATGCCGCCCTCGAAGACGCCTATCAGTGGTTACTGGACGATCGACAGAAGATGATCGAAATGGGCGGCGAGGCGGCAACGCAGGCCGGCATCATCAGCGATAAGACGCAGGGCCTCCTGGCTGCGATGGATACCTACGCCAGCGATATTAGCAGCTCGGTAGGCGGGGCGCTAGGTGGGGTAGTAAGCGAATATCGGACGGCGGTTGATAACATCCTGGCTGAATTATCCCGAGTGCCGGGGATGTCGCCCCTTGCACCCGCTGCCCTGCCAGTGACTAAGCCGTACATTCCCCAGGCACAGGGGGGTTCAGGCGTCGTGACCAAGCCGACGCTCTTCCTAGCGGGCGAGGCAGGGCCGGAATCATATTGGTTCGGCGGGGCCAACGGCAGGGGGGCGGGGCCGGGCATGGTCTGGACCGGGGACGTAATTGTCCACGGCACTGTAGTCACCGAGCGACAACTGGTCGAAGCAGTCCGGCAGGGTCTCATCAGGACCGACCGCCGCAACGTAACGTCGGGGGTGTAGCTTGCCTTTTAATTACGTCTTCCCCTTCGACTTTGACACTGAAGACCTGACCATAAGAATAGCCTTCGACTCGACGCCCTTCGCCGCTACTCTGCGCTGGACGGACATCAGCGCGGACGTGGAATCCGGCACCATCAAGAAGGGGCGCCAGCACGACCTGGATCGCATCGAGGCGGGGGTGTGCACCCTGGTGGTCGACAACGCCAGCGGGAACTACTGGCCGGACAATGCCAGCGGTGCATACTACGGCAACCTCAAGCCGGGCAAGCGGATCAACGTCCGCAAGACTTACGGCGGCACCACCTATGACGTGTTCACCGGCTTCATCGAGAGCTATAGGCCGTATTTCCCCGGCGTGGCCAGCGAGTCAAAAATAGAGATAACCGCGGTCGACTTGTTCAAAAATCTGGCACTGACGGAGTTGAACGAACGCAATGTCACACTGACCAACGCGGGGAACTATGCGTATCGAGCTGACAACGCTGACCTGTCGATGGGAGATATTGATTTTGCGATTGCGGGGTGGTTCCGGCTGTACGACAAATCCGTTGATCGTCCGCTGGTTTGCAAATCCGCAAACAACACCAATATGGAATACGGCCTGTACTACGATCAATCCGTTGACCGATTTGCTATGGAGATGAGTAGCTCGGGGGCAATCGGTGGCCTTCAACAGGCAGTCGGCGGCTCATCTCCATCAACCCTCACCTGGTATTTCGTGGTGGGGCAATACGATGCGGCCAATAACAACATTGAGGTATCGGTCAATGGTGGCTCACTGGGCAGCCAGTCTCATTCGGGCGGCGCCTACAACGGGACCAGTGCGTTGCGGGTGGGCTCAATCGAGTACGGGATGCTCAGCGGAGTAGCCGAGTACAATGATGGCTGGTTCGGGCCGGTAGGCATCTATAAAAAGGTGCTTACGTCAGCGCAAATTGCTGCACTCTATAACAACGGGCGATGGTTGTATTACTCCGACCTGAGCGCCGATATGAAAACCTCTCTGGTAGCCTGGTGGGACAATGACGAGGACGGCAACGCTACGCGGGTAGATTCAGCGGGAGCCAACGATTTGACGGCAACTGCGAGCTTGCAATCGGCTACGATAGGTTGGGATTCTGAGCGATCCGACCTACGCATAGGGCGAGTACTCGATAACATCGGCTGGCCGTCCGCAAATCGCGACCTCGATACCGGCGCGGCCACGATACAGGCCCTCAATCCGGTAACCAACACAAACGCACTGACGCACCTACAGGCGGTTGGACAGAGCGAGAATGGGTTGATCTTCATTCAGGGCGACGGCGACGTAGAGTTTCAGAACCGGACCGCTCGCGCCAATTCGCCTTATGATACCAGCCAGGCCACATTTGGCGAGGACGCGGGGGAGATCGGTTACGAGGACATGGAGCTCAGCTATGACGATTCATTCATTTACAACGAGGTGCGCTTAACCCGGACCGGCGGAACGGAAGTCGTAGCAGGGGACGTGGACTCACAGAATGCCTACGGCAAGCGCACGCTATCCCGCACCGGGCTGCTGAATTCGACCGATGCCGACGTGCTGACGGTGGCGCAGACGCTGAGGAACGCCTACAAGGACCCGGCCCAGCGCATCGAGTACATCATCGTCGATCCGGTGGCCAACCCAACAAACCTATGGGCCAAGGTGCTGACCTACGATATATCGACCAGGATAACCGTCCGACTGAACGAGGCTTCGCTCGACAGCGAGTTCCACATCGAGGGCATCGAGCATAGGTTTGGGCCGGCGAAGGAATGGAAAACCAAATGGCAACTGAGCAAGGCGGGTTAGAGGTGAGGAATGGCTAACGAATTTAAACACGCGACCGCGGGAACGGCACTAACACAAGCTGAATTTGAGGCTACCGATAGGCATACCGCCGATTCTCAGGCGCAAGGGGATATTCTGTATTGTGATGGTACTTATTGGAAGCGGCTGGGCGCGGGGACAAGCGGGCAATTCTTAAAAACCCAGGGCGCGGGGGCAAATCCGGTTTGGGACGATGCGACATTTATACCGCTATCTATCCCACTGACATCAACATCATGGGACGGCGACAGCTTCAGTACAACCGCTGCGACACTCATCGACCTGTCGGCAGTCTTCAGCGTACCGGCAGGAGTTAGAGCTATATCTGTATCGGTAGCCTTCCGCGATTCAGCCAGCGCTGCTAATGAGGTTGCCATTAATCTAGGACCAGCTGCGGCAGTAGGTGCCCTGGAAATTCGGGCCAGTGGCATCGCTAACGACTTTTGGACCGCTGGAAGCGGCATAGTTCCGTGTGATGCTAACGGGGATATTTACTACACCATCACCGCGTCGGGAGCGAGCACAGCAGAAGTTACTATGCGCATTTGGGGATATTGGCTATAGATTTAGTGGGGAGGTAAGAACAATGGACCGTATCACATTCTGGGCAAAAGTTGCCGTAGGGGGCGCAGCGGCGATTTGGGGAGGAATTACCCCGATGATCCAATTACTGCTGATCCTGATGATCCTCGACATTGCAACGGGACTCCTAGCGGGATTTGTCACTAAGGAATTATCGTCTGACGTATCGTTCCGAGGGGTGGCAAAAAAGGCAATCGTGCTTTTGGTGGTAGCGGCGGCGGTATTTGGCGAACCGACTACGGGGCTACCGCTAGGGCAGGTTGTGGCGGGATTCTACGCAGCGCACGAGTTATTGAGTATCCTAGAGAATTCGGGCCGCGCGGGGCTGCCGGTGCCGACGATACTACAGGATGCGCTGAAGAAACTTAGCCCGCAGGATACGATGGAGCCGAGAGGGTAGAGTATGCAAGTCGGCTGGCACTACCTCACCGACGACGACCCACTGCCCGCGCTCGCCTCGGCCTGTTTTCTCGACGCGGCCGGCGCTGGCAAGGGGATGCAAAGCCCGCTCAGGCTCTGCCGGCTCTACTACAAGGGACGGCCCAACCTGGACGATACCATTACCAAGGCGCTCGGCTGGGCGCGGATGGGGTGCAAGGTGCAGTTGGGGAACGAGCCGAACCATCCCATCGAGGAATGGAGCGGCACGCCGGAGGATTACGCCGAGTGGTATTACCGCGTCAAGGCGTATTGTCCAGATGTACAGTTGTACTGGGCGGCACCGTCGCCGGGCTTGCCGTACTGGGAAGAGTGGTACACGGGGGCCGACAACGCTGATGGGCTGACGGTCCACGCCTACGGCAGCTATGCCGAGATGCGGGCAGTCGTCGAGTATGTGCTGGGGCGATTTCCAGGCAAGCCGGTGTGGATTTCAGAGGTAAACTTTGGCCCTGGCCCTGGTCGCGTCATCGACCGCAACGCCTGGGCGCACGATCACTTGCAGCCGTTTCTCGACTGGTGCGCGACTAAGCCGCAGATAGAGGCGGTGTCATACTTCGCCTACGTCTGGCCGAACCCGGACCTAGCCAGCCCGACGCCGGTGGACGGCCAGGGGACGCAGATTGAATTTGTTTTGCGGACGTGGAAACAGGAGGAACCTATGGGACTACCAGAACAGTATCCGGAACTATACCAACAGTGGGTAGCAGCCGGGGGAATAGAAAACAATCTGAGATCGCACCTGTTAGCACTTGGCGTGCTCCCACCCACCAAGGACGACGTGCGCCTACTCGGGGAGGAACTGAAGGTGAAGGTCAACCAGCTTGCCAACGTGGTGAATTCACTCCCTTTAGCGTAACCGCCCCCGCCTGGCAGGATTTACGGGGCACGCTTCCGGGCCCGGAAACCTACGCCTCGCGCGAGCTATCGGACATCGAGCGCATAGTCATCCATCACGTCGGGGCGGGCATCAACCGCGACTTCACGGCGCAGGAGCTGGCCGAGTATCACGTCAACTCGCAGAAGTGGCCCGGCATCGGATACCATTTCCTGGCCCATCCGGATGGACGGCTAGACTACGTGGGGGATATTACCACCGTGCGCTATCACGTGGGTCTCATCAATGGTTCGAGCGTCGGGGTCTGTCTGGCCGGGGATTTCACCAGCGAGGAACCGACCCTGCCGATGCTGGCCGTCGTCAGGGGGCTCAAGCAGTGGCTCAATGGCGCACTCGGGCGCGAGGTGCCTGTGGTCGGGCATCGTGACGTGTGGGAGTTGACCGGGCGCGGGTTGACCTCGTGCCCCGGTGATACCTTCGAAGAGTGGCGCGGAGTAATAGGATAGCTTCTTCCTCCTTTCCCTGGGGCTGCTGGCTTCACCGCGGCAGTCCGTAAACATTGCAAAGGCCGCATCGTAAGGTGCGGCCTTTTCTCTCTCCCCTAAAACGGCACTTCATCCGGCCCTTCGTACGGCCTGGCTTCCGCTTCCCGAGCCTGCGTCATCGCCAAGCTCCTCCGCCGCGCGCGCAGATCAGGACAGCCGAGCCGCGCCCACCAGGTGCGCCAGGCCTCCGTGCCGACCGGCGCGTCGGGGTGGGTCATCTCGTAGACCGCCTGGGCCGCTTCCTCCAGGAGCATAGAGCGATAGGTCTTGTCGTCGTACCACCGGCGCTGGGTCCCGCTCGGGGTGCCAACTACAGTATAGCTCATCGGAGCACCCAACTCTCGAGCCTTTCGGCCAGGGCTATCACCTCGTCTGGATTGGCTCGGCCCGTGCTGCCGGCAATGATAGCGGTCGAAGTATTCAGGCAAGCCAACCGGGTTATCCTCAGGTCCTTGGCATCGACTTGGCTCATTATAGCCTCTGTACGGGGCTCTGGTGCAGCCTCTGGCTGGGCTTCCTGAGCTCCCGGCTGCGCTTCCCCGCCAGCGACCGGCAGACCGGCGACGCTGCGGACAAAGTTGCTGTTATCCACCTTCACCCGGACGTGCTCCCCGACGCGGGGGACAAACACGTCGGCAGGCTTGGCGTACTTGCTCAAATTCAGCCAGTCTGCCACGTTGTGCAGCTTGAATCCGTTGCCATTGGCCGCGGTGACTCGGCCTTCGAGGAAGGTTGCCGTGACGGTGTTAGCCATTAGAGCACCTCCCGGCCAAGCCTGGCTACTGGGCAATCATCGGCGTGGGCTGGGGCCTCTCGGTCCTGGCTGACCTGACAGAGCCGGCAGTATGTGTAGCCATCGCCGTCATTGTAGAGCACGGCCTTGCTGATGGCTACCACGTCTTCGAGGGTGATGGTTGCGGTTCTCTGGAGCGTTTGCATAGCGAGTTCTCCTTCTCTTGCTTTGCGCTTGGAGCCCCGCTATAATCAAATTTGCGGGGCTTCCTGGAATGGGTTGCTCTTGCATTTGCGCCGCGGTGTTGGTAGCACTGCGGCGCGTTTGTTTTCTCCTTTCGAGAGTATCTTACTACTTCTTGCGCTTATTGTCAATACTTTTCTTACTATTTTTCAAAAGTTCGTGCGCTTACATATATTGTTTGTGTATTTCTTGTGGTATAATCCAGTCAAACAACCATCAAGCAAGGTGAGGGAGAATGACAGAAGACGAACTGCTTACAGTGCCAGAGGTAGCACGGCGTTTGCGAGTAGGAGATGAGACAGTCCGTCGATGGATTCGGCAAGGACGGATTCAAGGAATGAGACTCGGTGGCACAAAGGCTGGTTATCGAGTGCCGGCAAGTGAAGTCGAACGATTCTTGAGGGTAGCGCAGAGGATTAACTGAAGCGAGTTACCCTACCTCACCCACACCCGCTGCATCTCTAGTGCAACGCGGTCTTGTGAACTCCGGACGGTTCCCGAAACCGCCGCAAAACGGAACACTACTGATATTTCGTTCGTTCGTTTGCCGCCTCTCTCGACGGTGTTGACCGTGATCTGCTTGACTAGCCCCTGGATTAGCTGACGCTTTGTTTCCAACTCAGCGTTCTTGGCCCTCTCTCTCAGATCCTCCAGCAGCGCTTCGACACCTAGCAATCGAGTTTCATTCTCGGTAGCGGCTTGTAGATCTTCAAACAAACTGTTCTGCTGGCTCTGCAAGACGTCGATCTCTCTGGCAAGCTCGGCCAGGTGTTTCTGCCCTTCCGCATAGGTGATCTCCTCGGAACGTAACAACCTGATGATAACGTCTCGTTCCCGTTCTTTCTGTGCCAGGGTTCGTGCGATTCTCTCGGAGTCTTGGCGCACCGAGTCCTGATTCTTGATTCCTTCTTGCAGCTGTTGCCGCAGTTGTTCGATTACCTGGCCAGGATTGTGCGACCATTGGACGATTTGCTCCCACACGTCGCGTTCCAAGTCATCGGCGTTGACTCGCTTGCTGGGACATCGGCCTTCGATCTTGCTACGATGTCTGGATTTACCATTGCAGCGGTAATATGCATTGTGGGAGGTATCGGCTGCTCCGCCGACATAGGTCAGGCCGCAAAAACCACACCGGACCAGCCCGCGCAAAAGGTAGACCCTCTTGGCGTTCTGTGGACTCAGTGCAATCCGGTTGGCTTTCAGTTGTCTTTGTGCGGCCTCCCAGGTCTCGGGACTCACGATAGCGGGGAAAGCTCGCTCAATCAATTCTCGCTTGGTTTTGGCCTTGCGTCCGTAGTGGTGGATTCCCTCATAGATGGACTGCCTGATCATATCGTGTACTCGGCTCTGAAACCACTTCGACGCAAGCCTTTTCTTGCGCTTGTTTGGGCCATCGAACCACGTGGGAACATTGTTGGCGTTCAGGTAGTCGGCAATTTCAAAGCAAGACTTGCCTTGGAGCAGTAGGTCATATAACAGACGGACTATCTCGGCTTCCGGCTGGTGAATCTCTAAATCACGGTCCTTATTCACGCGATAGCCCATCGGGACGGGGCCGCCCAGCCATTTACCCTCGGCGGCTCGGCGATTCGTGCCCAAGACACCGCGCTCCACGATGGTCTCGCGGTCCAATTCGGCCATTGAGCCCATAAGCTGAAACAAAAAACGGCCAATCGCGGAGATGGTATCAACCGGCTCGGTCATTGATCGGAGTCCCACGCCCAGAGATTGCAGTAGGTCGTTACCGTCTAACAGCACTTTCTGGCGCCGGGCGAAGCGGTCTATTCGATAAACGTAAACGGTGTCAAACTTGCTCGCCTTGGCATCGGCTAGGAGTCGACGCCCTTGTTCGCGCTCGGCAAACGGGATGGTGCCGGACACTCCCTCGTCCAGGTAGAACTCCACAGCTTGCACGCCGTTAAGATCCAGGTATCTGCGAGCATAGTCTACTTGGTTCTGAATCGTGTTCGCCTCGGCTTGTTCGTCGGAAGATACGCGGCAGTACACCGCTACGCGTTGCGGCTTGTCGGTAGGATTAAGCATTGTTTTCCCCTGGGACTCGGGTACTTAGACTAAAAGTACCTTTGGTCAGTGATATTTGGTACAATGGTATTGACAGGAGAGATGTCGTTGTGTTAAGGTACCGACCTGTAGAGACGCAACGCTTTTGTTCCCCTGGTCCGCTTATTGCCGTAGAGTGGACGGATGACCCCACCAAGGAGAGGGCATTTATGCCAACCAAAGGTTTTGTAATTCTGACGTTAGCTTTTCGACAAGAGGGCAAGGTTTGGACGGGCGAGTGCTTGGAGTTAGGGACCGCCACGTTTGCCCGCACTTTTCCCCAAGTCAAAAAGGAACTCATCGAATTAGTCGAATTACACCTAAATGAGCTTGAGACTGTAGGGGAACGAGAAAACTTTTTTAAGAAACACAAGATAAAACTCTATTCTGACCAAATTCCCGAGAAAGTTTCTCCCGAAATCCCCTCTGATGAAAGCACGCTAATACAGTCCCACCGTGTCCGCGTGGGTGAATTGGTATAGCCGCCGTGAACAACAGCCTCCCAGCCATCACGGGCAAGCAACTCATAAGGCTGCTTCGCCTAGATGGTTGGAAGGAAGGCGAACACAAGACGCACGGCATCGGTTTCCGCAAGTCAATAGAGCCGGGTCGTACTCTTATCGCCATAGTTCCTAACAAGCGCAATTCTCTGCCTATTGGCACTCTTGCCAAGATTCTAAGCCCCCAACAAACCCAATTAGGGCGTGCTGGCCTACTAGATTTAATCAGCAAGCATGGACTGAAGTAACCCATTCTCCCCTCACTAGCTGGCAGAACTGGCGACAGGCTTCCTCCTGGCGCTGGGGGCTGAGCGTCGGCTTGTTGGCCTTGACGACGGATTTCCGGACGTAGATCAGGGCGATGGGCATAGACTACCTCTCGTGCTATAATGTAGGCATGCAGAAGCAGCTATCAGCTCGAATCGATAGCTAGGAGTGAGACGTGAACACCGCGCCACAGGAAATGGCTCTTGTCCCTAGCGACTTCGACCCACCGTTAGACCCTGGCATTGCCTCGGCTGTAATCATATTGAGGCAGGCCAACATCGAGACCTATGAATCCTGCGAAGGCGGCGACGGTCACGCCTATCCTTATCCCGCCATCAGGTTTCACGGTGGGCAACCAGAAGGGTTTCGGGCTCTCGCCATTGCTCTATACCACGACCTGCCTATTAGCTCTCTACGTCGGGTATGGAGCATTCAGGACCGCGAGCCCACCGGCCCGACCTGGGAGCTAGAGTTTTACCGCAAAATAGGGTAGTCGCAGCCTATCGCCCTTGACTATCCAGCCTCTTGCACTCTAAGCAAAGGGACTTGCCCCCGGTCCCATCTCGAAGGTTCTCCCGCTCGATGTTGTTCCCGGCGTTGCAGTTTGTGTTGTCGTGATGTACCGGCTGCTTGATGGAATGCCACGGACTCTTCTTCATTGTCGTTTCCTCCCTAAATCTAGTTTGGGTATATATTCCGAGTATATATCCTCACTCACACGCTACGCCGTCCCTATCTCGGTCCAGTGCGGCCCTGTAGCCAGGATCACCGCGGTACAACGGAGCGGCGCCGGCAGCCTTGGCCGCCGTGCAGTTGACGTAGTAGGGCTCGGCGGATTTGGCCGGCTGGGCTGGCACGGGGGTAACGGCTGCTTTGGGATCTGCGGTTGGCGCCGCTGGTGCCTTGGTCGCCGTGGCGGTGATCGGCGCTGGCTTTGTGGCTGCGGCTGGTGGTAGGGTCGGCGTCTTCGTAGCAGTCGCAGTAATACTAGCCGGAGCCGAGACCGTCGGCTTGGTGGTAGCGGTCGGGGTAACTGGCGATGGAGAACAGGCGGTCAGGAATATTAAGAATAGAGCCATCAATCCAAAGAGTCGCACAAGCCTCTTCCTCCTTATGGCGCGATCGTGTAGGTGATAACGTTGCTCGCCTGCCCTCTGGCAACTACATAGAGCGGGTAATCACCAATTAGGGCAGTAGCCGGTACAAACGTCGTGATGCTCGTATCACTCCACCCGAGCGGCATGGCGCTGATTGCAGCGATGACGATAGCGCCATCGACAGCGCTCTGTGATGCTCCAAATGATGAGCCTGTGATGGTAACCAGGTCGCCACGTCGCGCTCCTTCTGGCGGGTCTATCGATGCAATGGCCGGCCCAATAGGGGTCGGGGTAGGGGTTCGCGTTGGTGTCGGCGTGCGAGTTGGTGTTGCCGTCGGCATCGGGGTGGGTAGCAGCGTGTAGGCTACTGAGTTGCTGGCATTGCCCTCGGCTACTACCTGCAACGGGCTAGTACCTGTGATTGCCATTGGCGCCGTTATGACGATGGTCGTGGTATTCCAGCTTTGAGCTTCGGGCAACCACTCGCTGCGCCACCACACCCCATTAATCCCCGTGGCCTTGGTGCCGAACGCTCGGCCCGTGACCGTGAAGACTTCACCGCCAATTACCCCACCTGACGGTTGTAGTGATAATATGTGCGGCAAGGTTTCATTATAGCCGTTGGTGATGGCAGGGAAGTAGACTTGATATGCTGGCGTGGACTCGGCCTCGGGTATGCCGGGGAGGCCAATCATAGCGAAGATCAGTAAACCGAGCGCGGTAAGGGTTGCGATTAATCGCATTCTATCCTCCTTGTAAGCGTTTGCTCGGTTACTATCATATCATAGGGCAGGCTGGTTGGCTCAATTGCTTCTAGAAACTCCTATAAGCTCCCTTGACCACGCCAAGAATCCTCGTTTCCTCCGTGACCTTGATCGCTGGTCGTTTGCGCCTAGCCACCAGGTACAAATCCCCATTCCGCTGCTCCAACCGCTTAATAATGGCCTCTCCATCGTGGGCCGCCAGCACGATCCTTCCCGGCTGCGGGCTAGCATCGGTGTCTACGATCACGGCCTCCCCGTCGTGTAGGTCCGGCTCCATACAGTCGCCTCTAACTTCGACCGCTATGAACTTGTGATTGCGCTCGCTGGGTTCGGGCATATATGGCACCGTCTCAGCGTCGGCAATAATGCCGTACCCAGCGGAAGCCGGTTGGAGGGTTTTGGGAACCTGGAGGGGGGCGTTCCTTACCCTAACTTCAAGTTGACGAAGTAAATCTTCGGAAGTGTATTCTAGCGGTGGTAAAACAGGGCCAACTGGGTAGCCTGCCAATTTAAGTAATTCGGCTTCTGAGGCACCTAGAGCAGTAGCTAAGGATCTTATTACTTCCTGAGAAGGTGTTTTTGCACGGCCAGTCTCGATATGACCGATGTAGCTACGCTCCACTCCCACCAATCCTGCCAATTCCTCTTGCGACATTTTAGAATGTTGCTTGCGAAGTTGACGGATGCGATTTGCTAGGCTAACCACTCTTCCCTCTCTTGCTGAAGTGATACTAAGAATATCATGAAATTAGTTAAAAATATCAATTTTGGTACTTGACAGCTAATAGCGTTTTGTGCTACTATCAGTATCGAGCCAAGGAACTAGAGAGGAGTGGCAAATGCCTGTAAAAGCAAAGTGGAATGAGGAGGGCCAGACCATCAGCATCTACGTAACCAAGGATCAGGCCGGCCAACTTCAAAACGAAGCTAGTACGGAACAAACTACCATTTCGGATATTGTTCGCCGTGCCCTCAGACAGTATTTTTCTTTGTCTAGAAACGCTACCGATAGTAGCGTAAATGGGGACGCGGCCTAACATAAACAACATAGTTGGAACCCAGGAGGTCCTAATAGATGCGCCCTTCACCATTCTTATGCAATATGTCCGGTCCCCGCCATTACACGACCGGGGGATCTCGGTTAATAGCATCAGACGGCGCAAGAAAGCATCTGTATATGTTCCAAACGAAGCGCCCTCCTGAGACTTGCTACTTTGTGGTGAACCTATCCCTGACCCAAGAGGGTGAAATTGATCCCGAGAGGGGATCAATCAACGGCCTTGAATACTTGGATGCCAAAGCTATGTATGATGCGTTGCCAGAAAAACTCATTGAGGCCGAGCGTGCATTTGGTCCGCTGGGATAGAGGTGCGAGATGCCTTGGTACGAACCACCCGTAAATGAAGCTATGTCATCATTGGGGATTCCGTTTGGCGCTCCGCGAAGTGTCACCGGTCAGAATCTTCAATATCTGAAGGGGCAGGACGGCCCTGTCGTGATCGAGGACTCGCAGACGGTGCAAGGCACGTTGACGGCTGATGATCTGAACGTGCCAGCGGGGACTATTCAAACGGCCGACATCGCCGACAATGCGGTCACAGCAGCTAAACTCGCAACAATGCCAGCAGCGCGGGTCTACAATTCGGGTAACCTCACGATTGGAAGCAGCAATACAAACTGGAATGCTCTAACTTTCAACAGTGAGCGCTTCGATACTGACAGTATTCACGACACGGGGTCCAACACTGGCCGGCTGACGTGTAACACAGCGGGTATCTATCAAATCAGTGGCGCCATAGCCTCTTATGCGACCGGCGGGGACCTGGGCGTTGGGATTATGTTGAATGGCACGTATTATATTGCCTTGCACAAGCAACCGTTTTGCACCGATAGCCAGGAAACCTATTTGTCGATTTCAACCCTTTGGCAATTGGCAGCAGGCGACTACGTCGAGCTTATGGTTTTTCAGAACAGCGGCGGTGACGTTACAGTCTATTATCGCAGCGCTTACAGTCCCGAGTTTGGCATGGTGCGGGTAGGATAGTTGAATTCCACTAGCTTTAACATAAGGTAAGCTAGCCAGCATTCGCCCGGCTTAGGAACCCCGCGCTCTCGTGCGCGTACCCATCATAAATAAAATGCAATCCAGGGGGCCACGAACAATGACCAAAACTTCACAACCCACGCCCAAGCCTCGCCGGCACGCCCCTATGCTCATCGAGCACGTCTACGAGCCCGACGAAGCGGCGCAACTGCGGGTGCTGGCGAAGCTGCTGGAGGGCAGGTTCCCTCAGCTCAAGGCGACGGTGCAGGAATGACTCACGCCAACCCGCAACCCACCAACGAACAATACCGCGCCCGCTTCTGCCGGCTACTGCTCCAGGCAGGCAAGGAGATACTGGCAGTGCAGGCACAACGAGAGGCAGCAACGCGGGAAACCGCTGCTAGCATAATTTCGGACAGCCAGGAGGTGCGAACCACACTAACGCCTAATCCAACCAAATACCCAATCCAGCTGGACGGCGGCATTAGAGGTTCTGAGGTGGAGTTGTCGCCGTCCAACATTATCTGTAAGTAACCGCCCTGGATGGGCCGATTCGTCCAGGGCTTCAGTTTGATGTGTAAGCAAGTCAGTAGCCGCCTGCAAGAGGGGGCGGCAACGAGGGGAGAAAGGGGGTAACCATTGACCGATGAGGTAGCAGCCAAGCCGCCACTAGACCTACAGGAGATCATCCGCAAGCACGGCCTATGGCTCCGGTGCGAAAAGGGCGGCGAACGGGCCAACCTGAGCGGGGCCGACCTGAGCGGGGCCAACCTGAGCGGGGCCAACCTGAGCGGGGCCAACCTGAGCGGGGCCAACCTGAGCGGGGCCAACCTGAGCGGGGCCAACCTGAGAGAGGCCGACCTGAGCGGGGCCAACCTGAGAGAGGCCAACCTGAGAGAGGCCGACCTGAGCAGGGCCAACCTGAGAGAGGCCGACCTGAGAGAGGCCGACCTGAGCAGGGCCAACCTGAGCAGGGCCGACCTGAGCAGGGCCAACCTGAGAGAGGCCGACCTGAGCAGGGCCAACCTGAGAGAGGCCAACCTGAGCGGGGCCGAAAACCTATTAGATCCTGTAGATTGGCTGCTGACGCATTTTGAGCGGGACGGCGAGAATCGCGGAATCATTGTTTACAAGACGTTTGGCACCAATTACGAAGCGCCAGCACATTGGAACATTCAAACGGCTTCTGTATTGACCGAAGTCGTGAACCCTGACCCGACCTGTGATTGTGCTTGTGGGGTGAACGTGGGAACGCACGATTGGATTAAGCGCCACGGAAAGACCCAGAGCCGCGATACCTGGCGCTGCCTGATTCGCTGGGAATGGCTTGGCGGAGTGATAGTGCCCTTCGGGACGGACGGCAAGATACGGTGTAGTCGGGTCGAACTGTTAAGCAAAGTCGAGGTATAGGGAGGCAGAAGATGCCAAGCATACTACTAGCCAAGCAAGCCATCCACCACAAGGTACAGGGCACGCCACTCGGCAACGAGATCGACAGCCTGCGCAAGAGCATCGATGAGGCCCGGCTGGTCTTTGCCCGGCTCATCACCGAGAACGAGCGGCTGACCCAGGAGAACGACACGCTGAGGGCCGCGCTCAATCGGGTGGTCTACTACTCCGATGGCGATGGTTATCTCTACTGCAAGCTCTGCGGGGTGCCACAGAGCGATAGGCCCGTACATTGGCCCGACTGCCCGGCAGGGGTTAGGGCCGAGCAGTCAAATAATGAGGAGAGGAAGGAGGTAAAGGTAGCGTAATGCGTATCACGATGTTATGTGCCAAGGCACAGGACTGGCTCACCCAGGCCAAGGGAGACGTGAAACAGCGGGTACTACTGGACGACGGCGAGCGCAAGGTTATCGGACTTGGCCTGGTGGCGGCTGAGCAGCGAGTCAAGGCGGCTGAGGCGGAGATCAAGGCAGCTAAGGAAAACTTGCAATTGTGGCAGTGGCTTGAAAAGTTCAACCTCGCCGAAGACGCCGACCACATTCGCGCTGACCGCGAGATTGGCTTGGGCTCAAGGATTATCGAGCGAATCGCAACGGGGACCAAGGGCTTCGCACTCGAAGACGTAGCACTGGTCGAAAAACAAGAAGCCCTAGCGTTGGCGCGCTAGGCTTCGGGGGAAAGGGAAATTCAACTATGGTCATACTAGCAGCAGACGCCATTCCTGTCAAGCCCAAGCCGCCTCTGATCCTATCAGAAAAGGCAACCCGCGCCGAGGTGTGGCTATGAACAACCCCGCGACCAACGAATGCCTGTTCTGCGAACTTCAGACCGGGGACGGCGGCTGCAATCTGAGCAAGCCAGCCAAGATCAAGACCAACCACGGCACGACGATTTGCACCGACAAGGTGCGCTACCCGCTCTGGCGGCAGCAGGCGATCAGCGTATCCTATATGGCGTTCGCCGTGGCCGAGATCAAGGAGCATCAGCCGTGATCGTCGTCCACGCTCTGCTGATCTTTGTCACCCTGGCCGCCGGCATCGTTGCGGGATGGGGCCTGGTGGAATTAGTCCGGGGGATCGCTAACCGGATTGAGGCCAGGCGCAAGGCCAGGCGGGATGCCTGGAAGCATAGCAAAATCGACGAATTACCTAGTAAGGAAATACGTTTTAGAGGGAAATGGTAGGAAATGGAAACCGGAGTATCTTACGAAGCAAAGGCCAATGGCCACGTCAATCTGGCTGACAATCTAAACAGTATCCTGGTCGACCTTGCGCGGCTAGCCAACGAGGCCCAGGCCCAGGCGGTGCCGACGGCCAAGCGCCAGTTCCTGGCGGGTTTGGAGATCAACGAGACGTTGCGGGAGATGGACAAGATTGTCCACGAGCTCCACGCCAAACTCACCCAGCGGGTAATGGTGGACGCCTCACTCAGCGGCCACAAGCGACAAATTGAGGAAATCAAGGCGCTGCACATCGTCAACGGCGAGGTCGAGGGCAAGAACGAGAAAGAGCGCGAGGCCCGACTTTTGGTCATCCTAAACGAGGATTTGGAATATCAGGAAGCCCGCGAGAGGCTGGACGCCGCCGAGGCCGAGGTAGCGCAGCTCGGGGCCGACGTCGAGTTCATGCGGTCGAAGGATACGGCGCTAAGGTATCGGGCGAGGTTGATCGCGGCGCAGTTGGAATTTCTGGCGGAGTAGCAACCGTCAAATAGATTTTTTGACAGTTCAGGAAGGAAGGAAACGCAACTTATGCTTGAATCCAAAATATTCTACATCGAAGACACATACAAAGATGTACCGATAATTGCCCTCAAGGTGGTTCCACGAGAATTCACCAATCCTGCTGAGGCGTTCGCGCTTGGCAAAATGGGCTTTGATTTCAATCTGAATACTGTTGTTGTCCTACAAATCAAAGGCACCCATAATGGTAAGCTTGAAGTAGAAGTGCCAAGCTCGTACAACAAAGGCTCGCTTCTGAATCTCGCTCGGGTCTACCTGGTCAAGCACTTTGTCGAACACCAAACCGGCGATATCATCAACGTTATCGAGAAGGAACCGGAGCAGGAAGAGGCCGAATAACTCGGTCAGTAAACAACCAGCAAGGAAGGGGAAACGCAAATGGTAAGCCAAGCTTTAGTCAAACCCAACGGGGCGGGAGTCCCCGACGTGCAGCGGCACATCCCGGCACCCATCGACTACGTGGAGGGGTTAGAGGGTTTCGACCAGTCCGACGTGCAGGTGCCCCGCCGGAAGATCATCCAGCTTTTGTCGCAGGCCGAAGGGGAAAAGGGCGACATTATCGACAATCTTAGCGGGGAGAGCAAAAAGGAAGTCAACGCAGTAATTCTGCGAATCAGTAAAGGGCACACGCTTTGGACCCCTGGAGAAAACCGAAGCGAACGGCCAGAGTGTCAGAGCTTGGACGGCTACATGGGGTACTACGCTGACGGAGACGGCAACCGGCAGGCCCGACTATGTGGTGAGTGCCAATACAACCCCGACGTGAATCAAGCCCTCTGGAACGACGACTTCAACCCTAAGAAGGACCGACGATGCCCCGAGGGGAGAATCTTCCTCTGTGTCGACTATGACGATGACTCGCTATTCCTGATCTCGGCCGACGGGATGAGTGTCAAGTCGGTAAAGCCGATCATCTCGATGTTCGCGTCGATGCGCAAGCCGGTCTACTCGGCGGTCGTCAAGTTCTATTCTGACCTAAAAGAGGACGGCAAGGGCACCTACTACATCCTAAAGGCCAATCGGGTGAAGATGCTCCAGGGCGAGGATCTGGCCACCTACCAGGATATGTCCCGCTCGATGGCCGGCGTTCGCATCGCTGACATCGACGAGGGCGAGGCTTCTCCCGCCGGCGAATCCGACAACGGCGCCCCGCCAGCTTACGAGGAAGATGCCCCGGAGCCCGAGGTTCCGCCGGAAGCCTACGCCAGCGCGGGAGGGAATAAGAAATCCCTCTTCTAGCTCGGGGAGTTAGGGGAGGGAAGCGTTTTCCTTCCAGGCAGCGCTCGTCGGGTAGCGAGGAAGCTACACCAGCCGCGAGTAGTCGGTAGGGTACGCGGAATACTGTCCGGCGGGCATTGCAACTTGGAGCGGTAGGCGGAACGGTCACACGCACCAGCCTGGACAATCAGTAATGATTGACTAGAGGGTCCTGTACAGGCCAGGCTCTGTCTAAGGCAAACAGGGAGCAGGTTCGACTCCTGCCCGCTCCACCAGCGACGGTGTCAGATTGCTGAAATACTGCGTACGACCTAGCTGTCAGAGAACGTCGCCGCACACCTAGACGTGACTCGCTCGGAGAGACGAGCAACTGAGAGGTAGCTTAGCGGATAAAGCGCGGTCGCCCCGTATGTCGTGGGTCCGAATCCCACCCTCTCAGCCAGGACGGCTGCCGTGGTAGCGGCAGGGTAAGTGATTCACAGAAAGAGACCGACGGTAAACCAGGAAGGGCTACCATCCCGTAATACCTGGTCCCTTCTGAAGTCGGAAATGGTGCGAGGTGGGGAATCTCGCCCGTCCTGAACCATCAAGGCGGGATCGGGATAGCAAGCGAGGGGTGAGGCACCCGCCTTGATGCATTTTCAATCAAGGGTGGCAGACCGAGGCCACCCTAAACTTGGGGCCAGAAGCGGCCGAGGGGCTGCAAGAACAAGAGGTGACATAACGTGCCAAAAACCTTTTTCACGGCGGACCACCATTTCAAGCACACGAATATCATCCGGTACTGCAATCGGCGGTACAAAGATATCAACGATATGGGTGAAGCGCTGATCTGCTACTGGAATGCCAAGGTAGGGAAGTATGACACAGTGTACTACCTAGGTGACTTTGTCTTCGGTGGGCATAAGGATGCTCAGGCTTACCTGGAGCGGCTGAACGGCGTGATCTACTTCATCCGGGGCAACCACGACAAATGGATTAAGCCGGTCACAGATGGCTATCGAACGAAAAACAACTGCTTGGTGGAGTTCCTGCCAGGGCAAATTGTCGAGCTGGCATTTTCTGCTGAAGGGGGCAGGCCAGAGACTAAGCTAGTCCTCTGTCACTACCCGCTTAGAGAATGGCCCGGCTACTATCAGGGCGCCTGGCACCTGCACGGGCACACTCACGGCACGTTAATGCCGCAACCGGGAACGCTGGACGTGGGGGTGGACTGTTTTGAAGGCCCGGTGGAATTGGACGAGCTGAGCAAGTTAATCGAGCCGCAAGTGACCGAGGGCAAGCGGCCTGCACCTCTCTCGGCAGAAAGGACATTATGACTTCTTCCATCCTCGATCAACTCTACTACGAAGGCGCGGCCTTCCTGGCCGAGCAGCTCGGCGAAGCGCCACCACCACCGCGCGTCTCGATGCGCGAGGTGCTGGGGCCAGGCGGAGTAATTGCCGCTTCCCTTCCCGGCTACGAGTGTCGAGAGCAGCAACTCCAGATGGCCGAGAGCGTCGAAGCCGCGATCAAGGCCCGGCGGCATTGCCTGGTTGAGGCGGGAACAGGCACGGGGAAAAGTTTGGCCTACCTGGTGCCAGCGATCTACAGTGGGAAGAAAACCGTGGTGAGCACGGGGGACAAGGCCTTGCAGGATCAGCTGGCAAAAAAGGATTTGCCTTTCCTCAAAGCCGTGCTGCCCGTCAACTTCTCAGCCGCCATCCTCAAGGGCAAGTCTAACTATATTTGCTTGGCGCACTGGGACGCAGAGATCGGCGCCCAGCGGCTGGAGGGCGCGAGCTACGAGTTCACCCAGGTATCGACCTGGCTCGATACCACCGAGAGCGGGGACATCGAGGAGCTGAGCATTGCCCTCTCGCCAGAATTCCAAAGCCGAATTACTTGCAGCTCCGACGCCTGCCCGGGGAAGCACTGCCCGAGCATCGCGGATTGCTGGGCGGAGAGCGCCCGGGACCGCGCCGAGGACGCCAATATCGTGATCGTCAATCACACGCTGCTCTGCCTGGACGCGGCGCTGCGCGTCAAGACCGATGGTAATGCCAAGGTGGTGCCGGATAGGGACCTGGTGATCGTAGATGAAGCTCACCGACTGCAGGACATCGCTACCAGGGCTTTCGAGACCGAGGTGTCCGCCGGTGGTATCCGTCATCTTATCCACGACAAGCAGGTGCTCGCGGCGGGCCCGGACCCCAAGCGGCTGGCTGAGATCGAGCTCCGCGCCCAGGAATTCTTCGATGCCCTGGGACGGCTGAACTCGGCTTTCTCTTTCTCGATCGAATCACCGTCGCAGCAATTGCGGCTTCAGTCCGAGAATCTGGCGGGGAAGCTCAACGCGCTGGCGGGCGACCTGGGGCTCAAGGCCGACAACCTGCCGGACGCGGCGAAGAAGGAAGCGTTCAAGAAACATCTCGAGCGAATGAAGGAGTACGGCAAGACAATCAGCAACGCCCTATTCCCGCGAGAATGGGAAGTCGTCTTTGTCGAGAAGCGGCAAGGGAGCAGGGGTACACAGGTACATCTGCACCGATGTCCAATCACCGTGAACGAGCACCTGAGCGCCGCGCTCTTCGACGTGTGGCCGACCATCTGCACTAGCGCCACGCTGGCCACCGGCGGCAACTTCGAGTACCTGAAGAAGAGGATCGGCGTGGGGGCTGCTCGGGGCGCGATCGAGGAGCTGGTCGTGGGGAGCCCCTTCGACTACCAGCGGAACTGCCTCATCTACCTGCCGGCGAACGGAGCGATGTTCGACCCGCGAAAAGAGAGTCCGGAATACCTGGACCGGCTGGCGACCGAGATCGAGCAACTGCTGCTGGCCAGTGATGGGCGGGCGTTCTGTCTGTTCACGAGTAACCGCACGCTCGGCGAGGTCTACGACCGAATAGCCCACCGGCTGCGCTGGTTGGTCCTGCGGCAGAAGGATGCTCCGCGGCCGGAGCTCCTGCGGCGCTTCAAGGAAGACGGTCACGCGGTGTTGTTTGCTACCCGCTCGTTTTTTGAAGGAATCGACGTCCAGGGCGAAGCGCTCAGTTTGGTAGTGATTGATAAGCTCCCCTTCGCCAACGCCGGCGACCCAATCCAGCAGGCCAGGGTCAACCAGATCAAGAAGCAATCGAAGAATGAATGGGCCTGGCTCAACGAGTTGGCGCTGCCCGAGGCAATCATCACCTTGAAGCAAGGGTTTGGGCGGCTCATCCGCACTAAGAGCGACTATGGCACAGTTGCGCTACTTGACGGCCGGATCACTCAAGCCCGCTACGGCTCGCCCATCCTGCGCTCCCTGCCGCCGGCCACGCAGACGCGCTCGCTGGAGGCGGTCCGGACGTTCTTCGCGACGCACGGACGGGAGACGGGAGAGGCGAGACAGGGGAGGTTGGTTTAGTGAAGAAAGATGGCGGCATGGCAAAAGTAGAATTATCCGAAGAAGCACAGAACTGGCTTGCAACAGGGGATCGCGGCCAGAGTAGCAATACGTTGTTCGGAGTTATGACAGGCATCCCGCTATGGGGGCGCTGGGGTAAAGATCATCCTTGGGATCCTGATGACTTTGTGCGTTGCGAAAAGCTATTGCGAGCCGTACCTGAGTTTCGACCACGCTTGCAGGAAATGGCGGCGGTATCGCCGGTATGGGCAAGGCTGGTTGAGAACTGGCAACACATAGTGTCATTGATTGAGGCTGAAGCGTCTGGGGCTTTTGATGGACACAGGGGGACAGCACCTGAAGCGTATAAGTTAATGAAAACACTGATTGACAAATGAATCTGTGATGGGCAAACCCGCCTAGCCCTTCGGCTGGGGCTTGCTGAGCTCGTCCAGCTCGGAGCGGCGCAGCAGGGTGTCGCGGGGGATGGGGATGTGGGGGCTACTTGGGTTGACGAAGGGATTCAACCTGGGCACGCGAAATCTTAACAGGGCCATGCTTGTCATAGAGTGGATTACGGATCAGCGTTAGCTGACCGCGTTGGATAAGGCGGTAGATGTGGGAACGGGATACTTCAAGAATGCTAGCGGCTTCCTGCACGGAAACGGTATCTTTCTCCTTCATACTCAAATTATACCATACACTCGCAACACTGGCGCAACTAATTACAGTCTTGACACTGGGAATTCTGCATGCTACACTGACGACACTAAAGACACTAAAGACAGAGGACAGCGCAGTGATACCGACGTTGCATAGGTTTGAGAGCCCAATAGAAGAGAAGATGTCGGCGATCCTGGATGAGCTAAGGGTCGCCTATACAGCACAATTCGAGGTCGGTGAACAAAAGTTCGGCGGAGAATGCCGTAGCCATCGGTGGTGCGAATGGAAGGACAACGACAATTATTCATCTTATGATCCGGGAACAGGACCAGTGTGCCAGGTGGAAGGACATCCCGACAGCGAAGATGTATGCTCCTGGTTTTCAGAGATTAAGATCTACCCTTTGTATCGACTTGACTTTGCCATTGAGATCAAGGAACAGAAGATAGCCATAGAATGTGATGGGTACGACTACCATAAGCGAACCACTGAGCAAGCACAATCTGACATCAAAAGAGATAAGTGGCTGCGGGACAACGGTTGGATCGTGAAGCGTTACAGTGGAACCTTCATCGTTAATCATCGCAGCAAGGTCAAGCGTGAAATCCAAGAGATTATTGACAAGCTCACTAGAACCGGGGAACCCAAGCAAAATTTGTTATGGTGATGTAGTGGGGCAGGGACGTTGGCAAATCTCGACGAACTCAAGGCTAGAATTAGCCTGATAGACATAGCCAGCCAGACAGTAACGCTGCGAGGAAGCGGCAGGGAACGCACCGGGAAGTGCCCCTTCCATGAAGATACGCACGAAAGCCTATCCGTGTCAGATAAGCTCTTTAACTGCTTTGCTTGCGGTAAGGCAGGGAGCATCTTCGATTGGTTGCAAGGAATCTATAATATCGACCTACCCCAGGCGATCCGCAAAGCTGAAGAATTGGCCAATATGCCGACTTCACTTAGGCCAACGCCACCAGCCCCGCCGAAAGCCGAGAAGCCCAAGCCTGTGAAGCTCCTCACCCTGCCGATGGAAATAGCCGAGAAATATCATAACGAGATGCCTCCCGAGCGCCGCGAGTATTTCCGCAAGCGAGGACTCAGTGACGAAACTATTAACCGTTTCAAGCTCGGATGGGATGATAGGCGCTACACCATTCCGATCGTAGTAAACGGCGAGTTGGTTAACATCCGTCGACGCAAGGATGACGTTAACCGAAAAGACCCTGGTGTCAAGATGTTGCCTTACAAGAGTGACTATGGAACAGCAGTTATATTTAACGAGACAGCAATCAAGGATGCCGACAACGTCATCATAACCGAGGGTGAGTTTGACGCGATGCTGCTCTGCCAGCACGGATGGGCGGCTGTTTCTGGAACTGGCGGGGCTGGAACCTTCAAGCCCGAGTGGGTACCGCTTTTCGATTCCTGTCAGATAGTCTACGTCTGTTATGACAATGATCTCCCTGGGCAGAGCGGCAGTAGCAAGGCGGCGGCTTTTTTCGGAGACCGAGCCAGGATCGTTACGCTTCCCGACGAAGTAGGCGAGCATGGCGACTTGACCGACTTCTTCGTCAAGCTCGGCAAAACCGACGCCGACTTTGCCGAATTGCTCGAGGAAGCCAAGCCGTATGAACCGCCCCCGCCGTTGCCCAAGGAAGAAACCAAGACCGTACATCTGGCTCAGTCGGCTCACAGCGAGCTCGTCGGCAAGAAAGTCGAGGTCAAGGTCCTGTGCGCGGGCAAACTTGACGCGCCGTACATCGTGCCGCGAAAAGTGCGATATAGTTGCTATGCTAACGACAAGGATCGTGAGATATGCGGAGCGGCTGCCGACGAGGAACGCGGGGCCGGTTCGTGGGACAAGTCTTTCGACGATCGGGACAGCACCTTTATCGACCTCTGCCATAAAAAGAAGACGCAACTGGGGGGTATCCTCAAAGCAGCGGCGGGATGCCAGGGGAATTGCCAGAAATTTAGCTACCAGGTGCTCGAGTATTCCAACATCGAAGAGGTCTTAGCTGTGCCGATGGCTGATCGGGTAATGCCCGCCGTCAACGGCAATGGTCATCAGTCGGACATGGATGAGAGCGGTAACGAGTACGTGGCACGCAATGTCTACTTACTGGATTATAGATCGACGGTCAACCAATATTACCAGATCACTGGGCGCGTTTACCCCCACCCCAACACGCAACTTGGCACGATCTTGGTGACTGACGCTGGCCCGATGCAGGATAGTATCAGTCAATTCACCTTAACTGACAAGATGCGCGAAACCTTCAATGTCTTTCAGTTCACGGGTGCTGGCAAAGCTGCTTTCAAGGCGCACGTCGATTCTCTATTGGAAGACCTTACCTTAAACGTCACAAGAATCTATAAGCGAGATGAAGCACTGTTAGGGATCTTGCTCGGGTATCATTCAGTGCTCAATTTCAAATTTGAGGGTCGCCCAATTAGAAGAGGTTGGCTAGAGGTCCTTTTGCTGGGGGACACCGGCATGGCTAAAACAGAAATGGTCAGAAGCCTGATGGAGTTTTGCGGGCTGGGGATGCTCATCAGCGGCGAGTCTGCAAGGCGTACAGGCATTTGCTATAGTGTGCAGCAAGTGGGGGAGAGATGGTTTGTTAAGTGGGGAAAGTACGTCCTGAATGACCGTCGCCTACTCGCCATTGATGAGGTATCCGAGTTGCCCGAAGAGGACTTAGGGCGAATGACCCAGGGACGCAATGACGGAATAATGCGAGTCGAGCAAGCTGGGGTAGGGGAAGCTAACTGTCGCACGCGATTGATTTGGATGAGTAATCCACGCTGGGGTAAAGGACTCTATAACTTTTCCCACGGCATCGAGTCGCTTAAGGGACTCTTCCCCACTCCCGCCGATCTGCGTCGCCTGGATCTGGCCATATTTCTTTCCAACAAAGACATTAACCTGAACGAAATCAACAAAATGAGAACCGAACCAGAGCAACAACTAATCAGTGCCGAAGCACTCAAGCAATCTATTCTGTGGGCGTGGTCACGCCGTACCGATGACGTGGTGATTGATCACCAGGCGACCGAGACGATATTCAGTGAAAGCAGCCGTTTAAGTGCCGTCTACGGCGCTGCGGAGGACGTACCCCTGGTTTCCCCGGCAGATATGCGCAATAAACTCGCTCGACTCTGTGTGGCTTTGGCAGCATTGATACACTCGACTGACGAAGCCCATGAGAAAGTGATCGTCAGTCCTATGCACGTACTATTTGTTGGGAAGTATCTTGATCTTGTGTATCAAGCTAAGAACTGCCGCTACGACATCTACGCTGGTTACGCCGCCAAGAAGTCCACACTGGATAATGTGGAAGCCGAAGAAATCAGGATAGAGCTGCAAAACCTGGATGTCAACACCAAAGACGAGGACCGGGACAAAGATAAGCGGACAATTTCGCAAGACATCCTAGCACTGTACCGTCGACACGATATTCTGACGGCCAGCGAGCTTGCCGATCTACTAGACGTACACCGGACGACGATAGCCAAGCGACTGCGCGTGCTGCAACGGCACGGCCTGATTACCAAGGCGCGTTACGGATATCATAAGACGCCCAAATTCGTGGAGTACCTGAGCAGTACCGAATGATAGCGAGTAAACGAGCAACCGACGACAACAGGCGCAAATACGGGCAAATGGAAGCTATGGCAGCCAAGCTAACACAAGATATAGTATCAATAGCAGGCTAGAGAGCAATCGACAAGAGTGGTAATTTTTGAAATCAATGTTTGAGTCTGTGTTTTTATGCCAAACAAATGATGCTCGTCAAAAAAATAGCCGCCAGTTTTTTCGGGCGACGAGTCGTGGCAAAACATCATTTTTGAAAAAGTTGAGTGTTGTCGATTGGTTGGCAGGATGCTTAGAAGGTAGGTGAAATTGTGGCGCTAAAAATGAAATTCGATGATGAGATAGAGGAGCAGGTTGTCCCCTCATCCCCTGCCCTCGTCCTCCAGGGCAAAGTCACCGAGGTTCCCGCCCAGCTCGTCTTTCTCGCCGACAACGGCCAGGTCGAGATCAGGGTGACTTTGGAAGATCAGAACACAACGCAGGAAAGCAATGACGTGTCTACGCTCGACCAATTCAAGGCCGCCTACTACACCTGGTTCCTTCTTACCCAGGAGGAAGGGCATCTCCGCAACCAGCAAAAGCAACTCCAAGCCGACCGCCAGGAGCTGAAGGTCCGCATCATCAAGGGCCAGAATTACTGCGCGCTGCACAAAGACTCAACAGAAGGCAAGGCGCTGCTGGCCAAGCTCAAGGCCGAGGCGGGTTTGATTGACACAGAACTACCAAAGATAGAGGCCAAGCTGCGCAGTATCGAGGAGCGAGAAAGGGATGAGGCGGAGAGGATGACGGAGGCGGAGCAACTGGTTGCAGGACCCGGAAAGCTGATTTGCGGGGGCTGTTTCGGTATATACCCAATCGACCAGGGCTGTAAGTGTTGGTGGGAGGGGATGCAAGGTGCCAAGAACTGATCAGTGGAAGTCCACAGAGAAAACCATCGCGCGTCGTTTGGGTGGCCGGCGCATCGGTATCACCGGCCTGAAGACCGAGGACGTTAGCACTGACTGGTTGTGTTGTGAGGTCAAGCACAGAAAGACCTTGCCGGCTTGGCTGAAAGCAGCCTTACAGCAAGCCATCAGCGCGGCCAAGGATGGACGGTTGCCGATAGCGATCCTCCACGAGGCGGGCAGGCGGCACGACAACGACATTGTGTGCTTGAGGTTTGCCGACTTTGTGAACTGGTTTGGTGATATCGAGGTTCCGGAATGAATAAGGCCTACTCCCCAATCCAAGGGCTTTACTATGCCCGCCTGGTTAGGCTAGTTGGCCTGCGTGCGATATGGGAGTCGAGCGCGGCGCACCAGCGGTATTTCCCGGCAGATGGCCCGCACGTGCGGATGCTCAATCACGCTATCTTCGCCACGCTGCGGGCGGGCGAGGAACTGGGGATAGCGGAGGATATGCGGGGAGTGGTGGAGAAGCAGGGGGTAAGGAAGTGAAGCCATACTATCAGCACAACGGAATAACGCTCTATCACGGGAATAGCCTTGACGTGCTGGCAGGGATGGAAGCGGAGAGCATAGATGCAGTTGTGTGTGACCCGCCATATGAACTTGGGTTTATGGGCAAGTCGTGGGATTCTAAGGGCATTGCCTATAACGTAGGGTTGTGGCGCGAAGTTCTGCGCATCCTTAAGCCGGGCGGTCATCTACTCGCCTTTGGTGGTACTCGCACCTATCACCGAATGACTTGCGCTATTGAAGATGCAGGATTCGAGATACGCGATTGTATTCAGTGGTGGTACGGCTCGGGCTTCCCCAAGAGCCTGGATGTGAGCAAGGCGATTGATAAGGCGGCGGGAGCAGAGCGCGCCGGTGCGTTGAGTGGGGGGCATATGGGATACGCCACAAGCGCGGGTGACAAGGCCAACGGCAATGAGTTTGGTACATCCGTGCCGCATTCTATCGGCAAAGGCTCATTCACTCGTGGCACACCTTCCACCGAGGATGCTCAACAATGGTCCGGATGGGGCACGGCACTAAAACCCGCCAATGAGCCTATCGTGATGGCTCGCAAACCCCTATCTGAGCCGAATGTAGCTAGCAATGTGCTGAAGTGGGGAACAGGCGCTATCAACGTAGATGGGTGCAGAATTGGCTTCTCAGGTCAGGAAGACGAAGCGGAAAGCAAAGCTAAGAATCGGCACGCTGACTTCGATTCAGGTGCGCGAGAGAATCGCATTTATGGGGCCGACCAACGCACTAGGGCTGAGCAAGGTAACTATGATGCTTCTGGCCGTTGGCCTGCCAATGTCATTCTATCCTGTTGTTGTGAGAATGAGCACGAAGACGGATGCCCTATCAAGAAATTGGATGGGCAAAGCGGAATAAGCACGAGCAGTGGTGGCATAAATAGCGGCACGTTGGGCAAACGCACATATGGCAAATTCGCCAACGAGGGGATACACGCTAATGCTGGCGGGTTAGGCGATGTAGGGGGAGCAAGTAGATTCTTCTACATTGCCAAGGCTTCTAGGGCCGAACGTGATGAGGGACTTGATAGTTTGCACCTGCAACGCAGCGACTACCGACCGAACGATCCAACTGGGAATAGCCTCCGAACCCGTTTACACAACAACATCCCACAACGCAACCACCACCCAACAGTCAAGCCTGTTGAGCTTATGCGCTATTTGTGCCGGTTGGTGACACCCAAAGGAGGGACGGTACTCGATTCATTCATGGGTAGTGGGACCACGGGGGTAGCGTGCGTGTTGGAAGGGTTAAACTTTGTTGGAATTGATATGGACGAGCAGTATTGCCAGATTGCCCAGAAGCGCATTGTGCATTGGACAATTGAGGGACTGCCGTTATTTGCATCTGCGTCGCCGGAGGTCTCCCGATAATGTTATTAACTGAGTTGCCCGCTAGCCCCTTACCCTGCCGGGAGCGGGACAAGGCGCAGGCGGCAGCACGGCGAGAGCAGAGGGTGGCGTGATGAGAACTTGCAAGGATATTCGGACCGATCAATCAGCCTACTGCCGAGCGTGCCAGCAGGTGAATGATGAAGTGGCCTGGCACGCGAAGTACCCGAAGTTGACGCACTCTTGTAGCCATTGGCGCAAGGTGCAGAATGAGACGCTAAAAGCACGGCGAGAGCAGAGGGTGGCGTGATGGCATACGAATCCAGAGAGTTTGCCTACTACGAAGCACACGTTGATGAGGTAGAGCGAGTACGGCAGGCGGTCCAAGATTGGAGTGACAACGACCTAGAGCGGATGTATCGGGTATTTGTAAGGCAGTGTGAGCCGGGAGCGGCGTCCTGCTGTTTGGCCGAACTGAAGCGCAGAGGTAAGGGGATATGGATAGAGACGCAACCGACAAATGGGTAGCAAAACTCAACAAACTAGCTAGCGAGATTGACGAAGACGCAGCCCCGACGCATCCGTCGGCGTGGAAGGAGCAGTTGGGAGACTTGCACGAGAAGTATAGGAAGTTGGCAGAAAGGGGGCCGAATGAGTAGCTATACCGTGAGGGCGCTCGCTCAATACTACAGGGAGCTACGGGACGCCGAGAGGGAAACGGGCAGACATGCCTGCTGTGACCTAGCCGAGACAAAGATAATACTTGATGAGAAGAAGGGCTGGATGTTGATGTTCGGGAACGTCGGCTATTGGGAGTACAAGCCCATACGATTCTGCCCTTTTTGCGGATGGGAATTGGAATGATGGAAACCATAGGAGGAAGCCGATGTTAGCGAGGATTGTTTTCAACCTGCCAATGCCTATTCTTCAAGCTTGGCGTTGGGTAGGGTTGCCAATGCCCCATAAGGAACTAAACGGCACCTATCGTCTGCTATGGGTTGGGAGATACACGTCCAGGCAGCATTCAGCGTTGTATTGCTGGCTGATGAACCTGATTGATTTTCGATATTGGCGCTGTGAGTGTCATTATCGATCGCCCTATGGACTTTCCATTATGGGCGGTTGCGAATGGCACGATTAGCCCTACTAATAAATCGTAGAGGGAGGGAGACAGAATGGACGCACGGGATGCCTATGGAGAATCCGACAGGCCGAATACTCGGACACTAGCCGATATTACACTTGAGTCAGAGACAAGGCGCTTAGAGATTAATGCATTGAAGGCAGATTTACGGCGGGCAAGGGAGACCAGAGCCGATACAGCAGAACAAGGATTGACAAAAGAGAGAATCGACGCGTGGTGGACCTGCTACTACCTTAAGCGAATGGCACAGGAAGGCTCTGCTGTCTCGCTATCCTGGGACGAAGAGGCGCAAATGTGGGAATGTTCGTGGATAGCAGGCGGCAAGCGAGCTACGGGCTTTGACCGAAATATGCTACAGGCGATTAGCAAGGCAATCAAGGCGACCGGGAACCCTGATGTATTATGTGGAAAATCGATGCAGCCAGGCAGTTGAGAGAGTATAGGTCGTGAAGCAGCAATTCTATCACGCAACCACCACCATAACCAACAAGGCAACCGGCGAGCGCCAAGAATACGAGGTCTACGCCGCCGTGGCAACCGTGCGCGATATAGGCTCGCAGGATTGTCAAGAGGTGTGGGGCGTGCTCAGGCGGCAGGTTACGCGGCTTGCCACGCTGCACTGTGATGCCTGCTATATGCACAATTGCTGTGGGCCAGAGAACGCCGGGCAGTGTCCGAGGTATAAATGATGGGCATGACCCAATCCGCCGCAACAAAACGCGCCCGATACGGCCCCGACTACTACCAGCAGTTTGGCCGCAAGGGCGGGACTGCAACCAAAGAGCGGTACGGCGAGGAATACTACGAGAGGCTAGGCAGCCTTGTATTGGAGATGTACGGCGTCGAGCATTACCGGGAGATGGGGCGACGGAGTGCGGAGAAGAGGAAGGCAAGGAGAGCAGGAGAATGACAGAGCTAACAGGCAGGGAGCTTGATGCGGCGGTAGGGCGCAAGGTCATGCAACTCAACATTGTGGCTATGGATTGGCCGTGTGGAACTGGTCCTGATAGTGGTGATTACACAGCATCACACAGACGAGATGACCCGGCAACTTGGTTTGATGAGCGAGGCCCCGTATATGTCATCGACTCTGATGACTGGCCTCCGCGCCCAACCGAGGGAGCAGGGGACGAGTGTGCAATGGTCCTTCCTGTCCCCCATTACAGCACCAACATAGCCGATGCCTGGCAGGTAGTGATTCGTATAACAGACCGCGATGGAACTTATGGCGATCAGAAATGGTCGTTTGGCCTAGAGTTTTCAAGCATCATTGATTGGCATGCCGACTTCACTCCTCGTCGCCATCATCCAAAAGCGCGCCAATATGGCAGTTATGTCGGGTCAGGAATCACTGCACCTGAAGCCATCTGCCGAGCCGCCCTAGTTGCCGTGGAGGCACAATGACACCACCCACCGACCTACCCTGGGTGAGGGAGATAGAGCAGGCAAGGGAGAGGATAGAGCAGCTCGAACGGGAACGCAGTGAATACCGACAATTGGCCGGATACAAGCGCAGCAAAACATTCAAGGAAAATTGGGAAGGCGTGATCGAGGAACTGCTTGAAACCGTTGGACGAGCGGGCGCGGCAGAAGAGCAGGCCAAGGAGTTGGAGGCCAACAACGAGCAGCTACGGGGAGCATTAGTGCCACTGTTGAACTACTACAAGCGTACTCTGAGAGCCGCCAACAAGGATTTGCGGGGGATAGAGTTCAATCGCTCACTTAGAGAGGATAAGATGTACCAGCAGATAGTGGAGGCACTGAGGCCGATTCACCCCAAGGGGGAAGAAGGAGAGCAGCTAGAATGACTGGGTTTGAGTATATCCGGCAATTCTATAGAGTGCCTGCCAAGCGGCTAGGCAGGGTGCGTTATTGGGGTGGCAAAGAACCGCGAGAGGGCACGATTACAGGGACCAGTGGCCCAGGTTTGACGATACGTCTTGATGGAGAGAAGCACGCGAGGCCTTATCATCCGACGTGGGCATTGGAGTATTTGGACCCCGAGGCCAGCTTGAGATCAGACACCATCGACCTTCGAGACAAGCTCCAGGCGGCAGAGCAGGAACTAGAGGTCACTCAGACAGAATTTAACAAGCGTCGTCGGTGGTTGGATGATGCCAATAAACGTGTAGTCGAACTGAATGAACAACGCGCTGATGCTTTGGTGAGAGCAGAGAAGGCCGAAACACAGGTAGCCAGCCTCATAGAGTCCCTGCTAGATGTGGTCAACCAGTCCTGTCAGGTAGAGTATACCGTTGATCAGTGCATCGTCCACGATTGCGGCACGAGCGCCTATGAGGATGCCTGCGAATTGTTGAATGACTTGGGATACGCCAAGCCGGTAGATCAATCTAGGCACAGATGGGAGTTGACATGGCCGAAGAAGGTTTGAGACAACAGGTAGCCGACCTCCCCAGGGGAAAGGATGACCTCACCCGCCAACTAGTCGAGATGACGACGGAGAGAAATAAACTTAGGGCAAACTTATTCGGTACAGAGTATTGGTATCGGGAGCTTCAAAAGGCTGACCGCACGTGGAAAGACTTACAGCGGGAAGTGGATACCCTCAAAGATGAGCGTCGAGAACTTGTAGTGGGGCAGAAAGATGCTAGGGATAAGCTAGCCGAGGCACAGGACACTATAGAAATTCTGCGGCACCAGAATACTTGTGCTGCTCGTAGCATACGATATGCAGAGGAAGACAAAGAGAAAGCGCAGGAACAGCTAGCCCAGTCCGATGCTGAGTGTGAAATCCAGCGCCGGATGACACACGCATTTAGGTTGAGGACACAGGAAGCCGAGGCTGATGCGGCGGCGATGAGGCTGGCGCTCGAGGGAGCCAACTGGATTATTGGCAAACTAGCACCGCACGAGGCATTAGCAATACAAATTCGGGGCTACCAGGTAGACCCAATGGATGTGGAACAAGGAGCCAAGTATCGGGCAATGATTGATGATGCCCTCTCCTCCCCCACCGGCCAGGAGTTGGCAGAGAGGGTCAGGTTGTTGGAGGATGTGGCAGAGAAGGCCCTATCTCTAGCACGTAATCTGCCCGACTGTACGATTGATTGGGCTAGGGCGGGCATCGGCAATAGTAACGCCAATGTTATCCAGCACTGGCGAGATGAGTTGATGGCAGCCCTGGCCAAGCTGGACAAGAAGGAGTAACGGGTGGAAATCTATAAGCAATGCCCCAAGTGCGGCCATACCAGGGCCATACGCCATTATGAACGCGATGGGTTTGGACAAGAGTCGCTGAAGGTAACCTGCCTCGGATGTAGGTATGTCTCATACGAGCCGTGCAAGGATGCCAAGATGGACAAGGGGGGAGAATGAGTGAGAAGCCACTGACACGAAAGCAACTAAAGAGCATTGCCAATAGAGCAGAGCGCCCTTATGAGGAATTCGGAGGGCAGATTGTTTCCGAGCTAGTCCGTGACCTCACAGCGGCGAGGGATGCGCTGCAGGTAGTAGCGGAGATTTGTGAACAATCACTAGCGGATTTGGAGTCGGATGGTTGGCCTGATACGTGTGAAACAGGGGCGTTTTGGCGAGAGAAGCTAGCCATATTCAAAGCCCAACTACCAGAGGACTGGTAGAGCAAGAGAGAGGATAGAGGGATGACAGGTAAACAAGAACATTGGACAGAGATCGTCAAGAAGGCAGATGCCTACAAATCAATCGGTCAGGAGGAGGTATATCTCTACGGACAGGACAATGACGACTACCCTTGGGAATTTGTAGTGTCAGTTGAAAGTGGTGGCTCCCATCGGTTCGACATAAATACCGATGTGTGGTTCAGGGCAGAGCATCCAAGTGGGCTGAAACTACGTTGGAGCTTTGATATTGAGCCGAGTAACGCGAATGGTAAGGGCCACTACGAGATAGACACAGATGGGTGTAAGCAGGTGCTCAAGTTGCTGCCTTTGGATGCCCGACAAGCCTTCCAGGATTACCTGACTAACTGTTCACAAAAAGTACATGAAAAGGCCGAGGAACAGTGGCAATGGGTACAGAGGCAATTCCAAGATGCTGAGACTTTACGGGTACTCGGTGATGCTCGATGGGATGTTTAGGTTAGGCCATAACGACCCCAGCCAGGTGGGGCTTATGAGTATTAGCTGAAGGAAACACAGTTGCCAGTTTTACAAGTAGCCCCCTATCGCCTGGCAGGTAGGGGGCAGAACGTAGCTAGAGGTGGTGAGGATGGCAGAGATGGTTGACTCAATTCTAAACGGCAGCAGCCTTCTAATCACGGGGGGAACGGGCTCATTCGGGAATAAATTCATCGAGATGGTATATCGGGACTATCATCCTCGACGCATTATCATTTTTTCGCGCGACGAGCTCAAACAGCACATCATGCGCCAGCGTTGGCCGGATAGTGCCGAGTCTTCTATCAGATATTTTATCGGCGACGTGCGGGACCATCAAAGACTCAAACGTGCTTTCGAGGGCGTTGATGTGGTCATCCATGCTGCGGCACTCAAACAGGTGCCCGCTTGCGAATATAATCCCTCCGAGGCAGTGCGGACTAACGTGCTCGGGGCGCTGAACGTCATAGAGGCGGCGCTCGACTGCGGGGTCAAGCAAGTGCTCGCACTCAGTAGCGATAAGGCGACTTCGCCGTATAACCTCTACGGGGCAACCAAGCTGGTCGCCGAAAAGCTGTTTGTGCAGGCCAACTCCTACCGCGGTGAACACGGGACCCGCTTCGCCTGTGTCAGATATGGGAATGTGGTCGGCTCGCGGGGTTCAGTCGTGCCGCTATTTCGCGAGCAAGCCAAAGCCGGGCGAATCACCATCACAGATCCCCGAATGACCCGCTTCTGGATAACGCTACCGCAAGCGGCGCAGTTCGTCGTGTCGTGCCTGACCATTATGCAGGGCGGGGAAGTATTTATCCCCCGCCTGCCTAGCTGCCGGATCGCTGACTTGGCTGAAGCCGTCGCTCCTGGCTGTGGGGTAGAGCATATCGGCATTCGGCCCGGGGAAAAATTGGCCGAATCCATGCTATCGGAAGACGAGAGTTTTTCCACGGTGGACCTGGGCGACCGCTATGCCATCCTGCCAACACATCCGTGGTGGAGTAATGGCAATCACGCGGGAGCAAAGCCGGTGCCTGATGGCTGGTGCTATCGCAGTGACCTAAACGATAGGTGGCTGGACGTGGCCGAGTTGAGGAGAATGATCGATGCAGGATAGGGCGTTCTTAGACGGCGAGGCCGATGCTTACCACCAGGGCGATCATCACAAA